>Ga0209636_10008669_pt1 | contig 10359 bp, 7 predicted proteins | sample DeeMarSWOR152_54_FD_187464 | JGI IMG/M metagenome (GOLD analysis project Ga0209636, IMG submission 187464) | Marine sediment microbial communities from White Oak River estuary, North Carolina - WOR-1-52-54 (SPAdes) (version 2) | ecosystem: Environmental > Aquatic > Marine > Intertidal zone >... | reverse complement strand
GGCAAAAAAGTAGGGCATGTGGATGAACGGTTGCTTCCAGGCATCAACGTAGTCAGCGTTACATTTGACATGGCTCATAATCCTGAATTTGAAGACCTCTGTACCGCAAAGTCTCATGTTACTGGGGAAAAAATAAACCGTTTCTGTCACATTCATCAGAGTAAAGAAGATTTGTTGAAGAAGCAGGAGATGACTCGCCTTATCTGTCAACGTACGGGCGGCTGCATTCAACGTTGTATGGGTATAGACGCTATGAATGCGCTTTCTGTTGTTACAAAACTCATTGATATGCAGCATGATACAAACTATTATGAACGTTTTTTGAATTACTTGAAGTATTTTCAAGAGAATGACATCGTTGCAAATTGTGCTCAAACAGACGTGAAAGGTGACAGAATCAAGAGACCACATGAACAAGAAGATCCAGATCTGTATTTGCGTGTGGTCGAGAAACGGGATGACGGAATCATTGTTCGTGGTGCAAAAGCACATAACACGATTGCGCCTTACGCTGATGAGATTATCGTTATTCCCACTCGCACCTTGACCAAAGAAGAAGGTGACTGGGCTGTTGCTTTTGCTATTCCTGCTGACACGGATGGAGTTAAACTTGTGGTTCGGCCAGTGTATATGCGTAAAAGGATAAAATTGGACGCACCGATCACAAAGTTTGGAGATGCAGAGTCTTTAACCATATTTGATGATGTGTTTGTGCCGTGGGATAGGGTTTTTATGTGTGGTGAATGGGAATTTGGAAGGGCTCTTGCTTTGCTGTTTGCGCTTTATCACAGACATAGTTATACGGGTTGCAAACCTGCGGTTACAGACGTGTTGGGAGGCGCTGCAGCTTTGATTGCGGAATGCAATAACATTGAAAAAGCTAGCCATGTTCGTGACAAATTGTCCCATTTCATCGGTCTGTCAGAACTTGTATATGCCGCTGGAATGGCTAGTGCGCATTTTGCCAGGGAATCTCCATCTGGAACATACATCCCTGATCCTGTGTATACAAATGCGGGAAGAAGATTAGCTGGAGAAAACATATATCATGAATACGAACTTCTAGCGGATCTTGCAGGAGGTCTTGCCTGCACTTTACCGTTTGAAGAAGACTTCTACAATGAAGAGACAGGGGATCTACTGAATAAGTATATAATGCGGAATCCAAAGCTTTCATCCGAATATGTGCATAGGGCGTTTAGACTCGTTGAAAACATTCTAGCTTCTGATCTAACAGGAGTAACTCAGATAGCTGGTGTTCATGGAGGTGGCTCACCAATTATGGAAACAATCATGATGGTGGGAACATACGATATTGAGAAGATGAAAGACGTAGCCCGATACCTCGCTGGCATCAAGAAAGAACTGCCTAGAATACGACGTGAGGACTTGGTAAAATTCCTATAGTAACCTAAGGCTCGTAGAGCACATTCCCCCACTCTTTTCAATAGCAGTTCATTAAGTTGGTGAGGAAAATTGCATAATTATACATAATGGATATGCGTTTTCATGCCTTTGGTTTTCTCGCTTATTCTTTAACTAAGAAGAGTTCTTGCCTTAGCTTTTTGTGGTCTATCTTGAATGCGTCTGTTTTGGGGATCTCACCCCGAAATTCTATGATTTTTGGAACTTTGTAATGGGCCAGGTTCTTTTCACACCACTCTGCGACTTCTTCTTTTGTAAGCTTTCCTCTGTAATCCGTGTCTGCAACCACTACTGCTTTCACGCGTTCTCCAACATCTTCGTCAGGTACTCCTATGACTGCTGCTTCTTTGATCTTTGGATGATTGTATAGCACTTCCTCTATTTCGTGAGCAAAAACTGAATAGCCCTTGTATTTAATCATGTCCTTGGTTCTTTCTACGAAAAAGAAGTATCCTTCTTTGTCCATTTTGGCTATGTCGCCAGTCTTGAACCATGTTCTGCCTCCTGCTTTGAAAAAACTCTCTTTATTTGCTTCAGGTTTGTTCCAGTAGCCTTTCATTACTTGAGGTGCACTCGCCACTAGTTCTCCTTCCTCACCGGGTGGAAGGAACTCCTGCGTTTCAGGATCAATTATGGCGATGTGGGTGTTTGGTAATGGAACTCCGAATGAGCCTGGCTTGTTTCGGTTAGGTGGATTTGTATGCGTTACTGCTGTCGTCTCAGTTAAGCCGTAGCCTTCACGTATTTCTTTGTCCATAAATTTCATCCAGTCTTCCCTTACTTCTTTGTGAAGAGTATCTGCTCCGCAAAAGATGTATTTCACCCTTTTCCAATTGAATCTTCTAGCCCTCTTCACATCTAAGAAGTATTTGTAAAGAGTTGGGACACCGTAAAACAGTGTCACATTATGTTTTTCCATGGCTGTTATAATATCTTCTAGTTCTGGCTTGGCAAACAGTATTCCAAGTCCACCATGTATTGCTCCAGTCATCATAATTACCGATTGGCCGTATATGTGATAGAAAGGCAGCAGAGCTATTGTGCATTCTTTACCGTCCTCTATGTCAGGAAAGAACTGGTACATTTCTTCTTGAATTGCAGCTATATTATGATGGGTGAGCATCGCTCCCTTGGGCACTCCAGTTGTTCCACCCGTATATGGAAGTGCTGCTAAATCTTCTTTAGGATTGATCTCGACTTTTGGAGGTTCTGGAGGATATTTATCTATTAGATCTTTAAGCATTAGTATCCCTGATCTTTCAGGTACCTCTACAGATAGCGTCTTGCCTCTTGCACGAGAGAAGAATCGTGACATTGAAGGTAGGTACTCTTCTATACTTGTGATGATTGCGTGTTGTAACCCTGTTTCTTCCCAGATTTTCTCCACGTTTTCATAAAGCATGTCTAGGCAAATGATAATTTTGCTTCCGCTGTCATTGAGCTGATATTTAATCTCTCTCGGAGAATATAAAGGACTCATAGGAGATGCAACCGCCCCTAATCTGAGAATTCCATGGTAGACTATCATAAACTGGGGACAGTTTGGCAATAATATGGCGACTCTATCTCCTTTGCGGACACCCAGTTCATGCAGTGCCGTTGCGAATCTCAGTGACAACTCACGTATCTCTTTATGCTTCAATTTTTTACCGTAAAATACTATTGCAGTATCGTTGCCCCATTTTTTAGATGCTTCATCAACCATCTCTGGTATAGATTTCTCTGGAATCTCAATGTCCCCTGAGACTCCTTCAGCATACCATTTAAGCCATGGTCTTTCTTCATATTTCTCCAATGCTGCAGCAGAGTCTTTTTTCATGTAGATCACAACAAAAACATGTTGAACCAGAATAAAAGTCTATTCTTAAATTATTAAATGAATGATTGAACTGTTCACAGTCCTAGGTATACTTCTCTTACGTCTCTATCCTTCATCAATTCTTCTCTGGTTCCTTCAATAGCTATCCTTCCATGCGCGAGGACATATATTCGTTGTGCAGAATCAAGGGTGATGGCTACGTCTTGTTCTACCAATAAGATCGTCACTCCTGAACCCCAAATTTCCTTTATGCACTCAAGAACAGTTTCCTTCAACATTGGAGCTAATCCCAATGAAGGTTCGTCGATCAGGAGAAGTTTAGGTTTTCCCATCAACGCTCTTCCGATGGCAAGCATCTGCTGTTCACCGCCACTCAAAGTTTGAGACATCTGTTTTGCTCTCTCTTCAAGTACTGGAAATAGTTTGTAGACCCATTCTAGATCTTTCTTGATTCCCTCTTTGTCTTTTCGTAGGTAGGCTCCCATCTCCAAGTTTTCCAGCGTAGTCATTTCCGAAAAAGGTCTCCGCCTTTCTGGACAATGGATGATGCCCATCTTTACTGTTTCCCATGCGTCAAGTTTCTCTATTCTCTCTCCATCGAAGGTTATAGTGCCTGACAGACTTGGCCGTTCTTTCTTGCCAGGTTCAACCTCCATCAATACGCCGGATATCGCGCGAAGCAATGTTGTTTTTCCAGCGCCGTTTGGCCCAACGACTCCGACAAACTCTCCCTCTTCCACCCTTAGGTTGACGCGGTTCAAGGCTATTGCGCCGTCGTAGTGGACTACTACATCTTTTACCTCAAGCATAGTGGGTTCCCTTTCCCATATAGACTTCTATGACCTTCTTGTTTTTTGCTATTTCCTCTGGTTTTCCTTCTGCTATTTTCTCGCCTTGGTGTAGTACTATTACTCTCTTAACAATTTTCATGAGGGCATACAGCTTATGTTCAACTATGAGTATAGCGCGACTGGGCTCATCTAGATGCATTCTAGTTATTGACTTTGTCAGAAAATCTGTTTCGAGCGGATTCAATCCACCGAATGGTTCATCCAGCATTAACAGGTCTGGTTCAGTTGCAAGGGCTTTTGCTACCTCCAGCCGTTTTAAGTCTCCATGACCTACGTTCTCAGCTGGTTCAAGCGCAAGTTCAGAGAGGCCCACGTCCTCCAAGAGGTCTGCAGCTTTCCGTTCCATAGTTTTAAGCCATTCGATTTTTTGAGCTCCTCTAGGAGACTTAAGAGCTACCATTACGTTTGCAATGATTGGTAGATGGCGAAACGGTCTGACGACTTGAAACGTTCTGGCAATTCCTTTATTGACGATATTATGGGGAGCAAGTCCTACGATGTCTTCACCTTCGAATTTTATGGTGCCAGAGTCTGGTTTGATGAATCCTGTCAATAGGTTGAATAATGTTGTCTTTCCAGCTCCATTGGGACCGATTAAACCAACCATTTCTCCTTCTTCAATTTGGAGACTGACATCGTTGACTGCTGTCAGTCCTCCGAAACGTTTGGTCAAGCCTTCAACTTCAAGTAGATGTATAGTTAACACCTCTGAATGTAACTACTTCTTTTTCTTTTTGTATGTCTTCCAGATTCTGGGTCCTCTCTCATCCAAGTCCCTTGCTTCCTCCAGATCTTTGAGTTTATCAGTTGTGAATCTGGCTACGCCTCTCGGCCACTTAATGACGAGGATGAGTACAATAAGAGTGAAAATTAGGAGTTTGGCAGACTCGAATGCAGAAGTGATATCTACGTTGAATCGTTCGAGCAGCTTAGGCAGTTCGGGTAACACAAATGAATCCAGAACGGAATAGATGTAAGATCCTACTATTGGTCCATAGATTGTTCCTATTCCTCCTAAGAACGTCATGATTACTGCAAAGAAGGATATGGTAAGAGAGAACATAGACGGATCTACTCCTTCCAGAACATGAGCGTGAATGCAACCTGCTAGACTGGCAAAAAGACCGCTTATCACAAAGGACATGAGTTTATACTTAGTAATGTTGATCCCACATGCTTTAGATGCCACTTCGTCATCGAGAATAGATATGAAGACAATTCCTGTTTTCGAATTCGCAATCTTGTAGATTATGACTGAGGATATAAAGAGTAACAGCAAAGTCAGATAATATACGGATATTCGCTGCTCTCTTATGAGTATTAGATCAAAAAATCTAGGAAGGTCACGAATTCCTGTGTCTCCTCCAAATATTGAGTAAAGAGGACCCCATTTGAATGTTAACTGGATGATGAGGGGAACGGCCATTGTCACTAATGCCAAGTAAGGTCCTTTTACTCTTAAGCAAGGAAAACCTATAAGCAAACTAACTAGAATGCTGAAGAGCATGGCTGCAGGTATTGTGATCCACGTAGGGAGTCCATAGTATTTGAATAGTAGTGCACTGCTATAGCCGCCTATACCGAATAGAAGAGCATGTCCAAGACTAATTTGTCCTGTGCGACCTACCAAAAGATCCCAACTGACTGCGAAAATGGCGAATATATTTGCATAGATTAGCACACTCATTTTGGATGAGCTTATTCCTGCTAATGGGAGAAATAGTAGAATTAGAAAGAACATAAAAGCCATAAGTCTCGGAGGAATGTCAAAGACATGTGCAGCGAAGCTTGAATACGCTCTTCTGACATAACTTATCACCATCCCTATCTCATTCCTCCATTTCTATACGCTTCCCAAATAATCCCTTAGGCTTCAGTAATAAAACGAGCACCATAACTATGAGTGGAACAACACCCACAATTGCGCCGCCTTGCGGAACTGTATTGGCAACTGTTTGTTCAGCGTATCCTATGATGAAACCTCCGATGAGGCTTCCCTTGATGCTGCCCAAGCCACCGAGAATGACAATGGAAAAGGAAAGGGCTAGGGGATACCGCCACATCGGTGCTAATGCTGAATATGTAGTGGAAGTTGTTATCAATATGCCCGCTATGGCAGCTAAAGATGCGGACAAGGCCATTGTCAACATGTATAGCCTTTTAGTGTTTATTCCCATAAGCATCGCTATTTCGCGATCTTGGGATACTGCTTTCATAGCCTTTCCAATTTTCGTCTTCGAAATGAACACTAATAAGCAGCCAAAGAGACCTAGCGAAACCGCAAATGCTAAGATTTTGGAGTTCTCTAGGTTCACACCTAAAATATTTGTAGACGTAGTCAAGAAGGATCCTGGTGGCCATTTGACCGATGGAGTGGGATCACGGAATGTTAAACCGACGATCAGTAAGACCAGCTGCTGAAAGATTAAGGCCAAGCACACCGTAACAACCATCACAGCGACTTCATCGCCTAAAACAGGGTGTATCGCTAACCTGTATGCCACACTACCAATTATACCAACGATGAGGGCTGCAAGAATCAAAACTACAAACGAAGTTGAGACGGGGGTATCTGAACCAAGAAGTCTGAAACCTAAGATATGAAACATGTAAGCTCCAAGCATGTAAAAGGAACCGTGGGCAAGATTAGTGATACCGGATATTCCATATATTAAAGTGAAACCGAGAGCCAGTAAAGCGTATACTCCGCCTGAAATTGCTCCGAATAGAATGATTTCCTCAATCAACATTTACCACCGATACTATAGGTAGATTGATGCTTTTTCAACCTATTAGGAAGGGCAGATTAAAATATTTTTCTCTACGTATTTAGTTAACCATACGAAATAGAAATCATAGAGAAAAAAAGAGGAGTGTGTGACGCTGAATATCCAATGTGCTACGGATATGGAACAGGAAGACTGATTTTTGTTCCGAATTTCCTTGCTATGGCGCCTATGTCTCTCATGTCTACGTTGTTATCAAAGTTGATGTCGGCTTCTTTTTCCCATCTTTCATGGCCTGGGTATGTTCCGAAGGCTCTTGCTGCTGCTCCAACGTCTCTCATGTCCACTTCACCATCATAGTTAATATCTTCTACGAGTTCGTACATCCATGGTGGGATTGCCCACTTCTTTGAAAAGACTTGGTCGACGGGACATACTACTTCCATTCTGCCGTCTATGGGACCACTGCCGAATTGGACCTGCCATTGACAAATGAAGGCTCTCACGAGACCTACTGGCCAGGTTGGGCCGTATTCTGGTGAGAGGACATCGTGGTCTGAGGTGAATTTGAATATGCCGTTGAGACCTAATCTTGCATACGCTGGATTCTCGTAATACGCTTTCAGAAGATCCTTGTCCATTTGTCCAATGGCTGCAAGAGCTTCTGCCACGTTATGTATGCCGTCGTATGTTCCCCACGCTGTGTATAAGGGCCAGTAACCGCCTGATTTAGCCACGAAGTTGTCCCAGAACACTTCTGTTACACCTGGAATAATCGGTGTTCTTGTTCCAGCGAAGTTAAGTATACACTCATAGTCACAAGCGCCACCAGTGGTTACCCAATGGTTCTGCAGTTGTCCCAAGACGTTGATTCCGACAGGTAAAGCACCACAACTCATGGCTTTCCACGTTGCTATGACGGGTACGCCGGAGACTCCGGAGAATACGTGGATCAACAGTCGGGCTTCGCTGTCTATTACACCTTGTATCCACGAAGCTACATTGGTTGTTCCGTCAGGTATTCGTCCTTCATAGGTGACGTTTGCGTATGGTCCGAGTATGCTTGGGTAGTAAGCTGGATTGCTTAGCATTGTGTGCATCTCTATTGTCCATGCTAGGTCTTCTGAGAGAACTGCAACTTTGGTTTGGTTTGGCGTAACTGGGTTGTTGTCAAGATCGGCTCCAAATATGGGGTTCAGTTTCTGTGGCAGTAGGTAGCCTCCAACGCCACCAGCTATCGTATAGAATAGCATGGTGCTGTTGATTGGATTGATTCTCCACAGGTATGGGCAGGTTGTTGGATTTGTTAATCCGCTTGTGGATGCGCCGTTGATTAAGAATGGTACTCCATGAGTGACTGCCACTGGAATCATTGTCATTACACATTCAGTTCTGAAGCCGCCGATTACGATGTCACACCCTTCTTCTGCTGGGTCACATAGTTCTTCCATTGAAATGGCTGCCTGAGATGGAAGTATATCTGGATATGAATACTCGTCTCTGAATACCAGTGTGATGTTGTAGTAACCTGGGGGGTCTGCATCTGGGAGATATATTCCGCCTGCATCATTGACTTCGTCGCGAGCCATTTCGGCTGCTTCTTTCATTCCAGCAGGGCTCCAGTGAGGTAGTCCGTAAGGACCGATAATGCCGACCTTTATGTTTCCTACGACCGCAGCTTTTGTTGGAAGAGGCATAATGAATATTGAGCCAACTAGAAGCAAAGCAAACAGTATTCCTAGAGAACTCTTTCCTTTCATTTTTATTCTAACTCTCCTTTCTTAATTCATATGAAATTAAGCTTGTCAGGACTAAAAAGTCTTATGGAACTTTGTTACATAATAATTCTTGAGCTGAAGCAAACCGATATACATATAGAGAATATTCATGGCGTTTAGAAGCGTTCTACATCCAAGGAATGTGGCATGATGTAGATGATTATGAGTCGCGTGTGTAGAAGCAATTGAGAGGAAGGCTCGTTCTCTTCAGTTGATGATGGCATGAATGATGTACAGATAATAGGGTTCCGAAATAATGTAACTCTTAGCGCGCGCGATGCCGTAGCCTTGATTTAAAGTGTTTTTGCAATGCATATGTATAGATGAATTCGTACCCGGTTAGGTTTATATATGGATAATGGTTGATTATTTGGAGAAGACGGGGTGAATAAATTTGAAAAGGTTGCGCAGGATGAGATTTTACCAAATTTTCTTTTTGGCTTTATTTGTAGTGTTTCTGCTATTATCTGTAATCTTCTCGGTGGTCTTACATCTTTCTCAGATTACGTTAGTTTTGCTGCTAATGGCTTTTCCTTTGGCAATTGTTGTTGCAGTTTTTGGTAGTCTAAGTATTCGAGAGGAAGAAGAAGAAGAATAACTATGGATTGACATTTTAGATTTGAACTTCAAGTGCAATGAGAAACACTGAACAGTGAAATGTGTGCATATCAGGAATTGCAAAAGAAAAATGGGTGGGGCGTTTATTAATATGGATTATCTGTCTAGGTTGCCTTGGCTACAGCTGTTCCTATCCGTCCAAATTTCATAGCGTCAGCCATGGAGCCGGATATAGTGTATTGTTTAGCGAAGTATGCTCGTGTCTGATCGAGTTCTCGAGTCAGCATCTTGTAGAAAATTTCTTCAGGCCCTTTTAAGGTTACATTTGGGCTTTCATGTTTTCCCTCATGAAATGAAGCAGCGCCGTTCTCGAACTTGATGTAGAACTCTCCTTCTCCTTCTACTTCAAACTGTACAACTTTATTCCAACCAGCCATGGCATTCTTTGCTTCATCAACCGCGTTTGCCCTATCAGCCAATTCCTTGTAACCATCCATCACTCTTCCCATTTTCAAAGACACCTCTGGGCTCATATGAAGTGACGGAAAATTTAAGTTTTTTCCAACTATACAGATGAATCGACCAAGGAGTACGCGGAAAAATCATAGGTTTTTCATGAATGATTCAAACAGAAAATTAGGACAGTTAGACTAAAATACTCTTTCTTCTTAAACCTTCATCTCAAAACTTTAATATCGGAGGAATTTGATGAGGAAAGTCGTAATAATTGACTATTTGAGGTCTGCTTTTTCCAGATCTAGACCTCAACAGCCTGAAAGAGACAAATTTAATCCATTGAGGATGGATCACGTAGCTGCCATGCTTGTAGAAAAGGTCGTTGAAAGAAAAGCCATTAATCCTCATGAGATCAATGAGGTAATTCCAGCGTGTGCATTCGGTGTTTGGGAGCAATGGACTTATGGCGGAAGATCAATATCTATGTTAGCTAAACTTCCTGCAGAAGTGCCCGCAGTATTCGTTGACAGACAATGTGGATCTTCAATGAGTGCTATACATTTTGGTGCTATGGAAATTATGACTGGCTATTCTGATCTTGTGATTGCATGTGGAATGGAACATATGACTCACATTCCAATGGCCGGCAATAATTGGATAAGTCCACCCATGGACCTAATTGAAAAAGAAGAATACAGTAAAAAGTACGAGATGGAAACAGGCTTCGTAATGGGTGGACTTATCCA
>Ga0209636_10008668_pt1 | contig 10360 bp, 10 predicted proteins | sample DeeMarSWOR152_54_FD_187464 | JGI IMG/M metagenome (GOLD analysis project Ga0209636, IMG submission 187464) | Marine sediment microbial communities from White Oak River estuary, North Carolina - WOR-1-52-54 (SPAdes) (version 2) | ecosystem: Environmental > Aquatic > Marine > Intertidal zone >... | reverse complement strand
TCCAATATCCAACGCAACAAGCAACCGCGCCCGCCACGACAGGTGAAGCACTCGAGGTCCCATCGAAGTCCCTCCTGTACCAATAGTTATACCCCTCAGCGCTGTAGAGATTACCGTATCCTGTTGTGGTCACATTTTCACCCCAGCCTTGAAGGTCAAAACGAGAGCCAAAACTGGAGAAGTCAAGTTTTGCGAGATCTCCTTGAGGCCAAGTGCCTCCAGGGTATACCCCTCCCGCCCCGACGATGATGGCACCCGAATTCCCATACCAAGTGAGGTAATTTGTATTCACATAGCCATTCCCGCCCGCTTCAACCACATGGATTCCGTTCGCAATGGCATTTCCAATGGCGGCATAGACTCCGTTGAATGACTGAGGGTTCGGGGAGTAATCGAGCCACCACTCGATGGGAACGTAGTCCGTACCTAAATAAGTGTATGCCCATTGTTGCTCCAGAAGGATCACATCACCTGGGGAAAGAGAGGCTATCGCATACGCCATTGCACCCGGGACGTTCCATGTGGTGGCATTAGGGTATACGGTGCCGCAGGTTTTCAAAGAAGACCCATAGCAAATCCCTGTGGTTCCCCAGCCATTATTGTCTGAAACCAACTCGCCAATGACGGCAGTGCCGTGGTTAGTGTCCGGAGGGGGAGGGGGGGGAGGATAAAAAATTGGGTTCGGATTGATTTGGGAACCAATTGCCTTAGTGAGGTCTGCGTGATTGTAGTTCCAACCATACTCCAAGTCACACACGGTCACGCCTGTCCCATCCCCTCCTGTTTGGGTCCAGGCATAATCAGCGTCGATGCCTACGGGAGTGGAACTCGCCGAACGCAAGTAACCCTGACACGTGTCACCGCTGCACGAAGCGTAGTTGGGAGGAGCGGGAAGAGGCACTGGTTTCGGCACAGGTCGGGCAAGAATAATGCCGGGCAATGCTTCCAACTCCGCGCTTAATGCCCAGACATCATACCCCTTTGGAATACGCAGGCGATAGATATTGTTCAAATTGTAAACAGGCTTGTCGGTATTGGCTTCACCGCGTGACTGAATCTCGTCCAACCTCTCCTCGGGGACGTCACAGATTCGGTACCACTCGAACCAGGAAAGTTTTTGGAGCATACCATCAACCCCAGAAAGAGCATTAGTTGTCAGGTCAACCAGTGTTCCTCCTCGTAGTCGCACCCTGGAATCCCATGCGAACATCACCTCGATCAGATCCTCCTCACCGGTATAAGGCTGGTTGGTCTCATTTTGCATCAAGGGGCCAGGGTCCTGATTGACCTTGACATCAACTTCAGCCAGAACCGTCGTCACACCCAAGAAAAGAACCAAAGCTCCGACCAAAATGAAAAATTCTGAGAATCGCATTTAGGACTCTCCTTTCTTTGGTTTAAAATTTATGAAGAAATTTTATCCAAATGACTATCTTCGTATATGTAATTTATATGTCGTCAAACACCCCTTCCTTTATTAGTTTACTAAAAAATGCCAAAATGTCAAGACTTTTTTATGCTTTAGACCACATATATAATTATAATTGTGGACGAGTTTATTTTTTGGATTAAAACAAAGGGTGTGCGAAGCATGCTTGGACATTTTCTCATATAATCAGAAGAAAGGAAGATACCAATTTGCATAGAATTCGTAAAATATTCTTTAATGATTCTTTTTTTCTGTCTTGCATTTCTTTTTGAAATCTATATAATTAGCGAAAGTTTCTGATATGATATACTATGCCAGATAGAGAGAAAACAGAGGAAAAGGTAACCTTTGCCCGGGAGTTAGGCGTATTTGACGCCACCATGATGGGGGTGGGGGCTCTAATCGGTGCCGGAATCTTTGTCTTAACCGGTATCGCCGCAGGAGTTGCCGGTCCCGCTTCGGTTTTAGCTTTTGCACTCAACGGCGTGGTCACACTTTTTACCGCCTTAAGCTATGCTGAACTGGCTTCCGCTGTTCCTGAAGCGGGTGGGGGTTACTCCTTTGTCAAAAAAGCATTTCCTGAGCCTTGGGCTTTTACTGCAGGATGGATGGCATGGTTTGCCCGTATCGTTGCCTGCAGTCTGTATGCTTTAGGATTCGCTTCCTACTTCTGGGAATTTGTCAACATGTATCTGCACCCCCTTTATGATTTAGTTATAGGAAACATAGGTTATGATCTTTCTCTAAGTCTTTTGACCGTTTTCGGGGGACTCTTATTCATAGGTTTAAACTACAGAGGGTCATCTGCTTCCGCAAAAACCGAGAACGTCATAACGTTAGGTAAGATCTTTGTCCTTTTTGTATTTGTATTATTCGGACTTAAACAGATATTTAATTTCCCTCAAGAGGCAGTAGCCAGTTTCAAGCCTTTCTTTCCTAAGGGATTCGGCGGCGTGATAACGGCTATGGGTTTGACCTTCATTGCATTTGAAGGATACGATATAATAACTACGATCTCTGAAGAGATAAAAAATCCGGAGAAAAACGTCCCTAAGGCTATCTTCAGCGCTCTGGGAATAGTCATTCCATTATATCTTCTTATCCTTTTCGTTTCGCTCGGCGCCGTGAGAGCAGAGGGGATGTCCTCATGGCAGTTTTTGGGAGAACACAAGGAGGTCGCCATAATCAAGGCGGCTGAGAACTTCATGCCTGTCTTTGGCGTGGCGCTTATTGTGTTCGGAGGAATCTTATCGACCATGTCAGCCCTGAATGCCACGGTATGGGCATCCTCACGGGTCTCTTTTGCCATGTCCCGGGATAAACTCTTACCGGAAAAGCTTGCCACGATCCATCCCAAAAGGAGGACTCCACATATAGCAGTGATAGTGAGTGGGATCATCTTTTTGTCTATGGCAGTCTTGCTGCCCATTGAGGTGGTGGGCTCGGGTGCAAGTCTTATGTTTCTCTTGACCTTCTCTTTGGTAAATCTATCCGTCATCGCTTTGAGAAGGAAAAGACCGGATATAAAGAGACGGTTCAAGATTCCGTTCTATCCGATTCCTCCGATTTTGGGCGTGGGTTGCTGCTTCTTTTTGGCCATCTTCCAATACAAGTTCAAACCTCTGGCCTGGTATGTCAGCCTGGCCTGGATATTTATTGGCCTCTTCGTTTACTTCGCATATTTTCAGAAAAAGACGGAGGACCAAAAACCGAAGGTTCTGGATGCGGATAGAAAGCCCATAGCCGAAGATAAACAGAAGAAAGAATTCAGGATTCTGGTCCCTTTACACAATCCTGATAATGTCGAAAAGCTTCTGAGTTTCGCCATCCCTCTGGCACAGAAATACGATGGGGACATAGTTGCTCTGGTGGTAGTGGACGTTCCATTTCAGCTGCCTATCCATGAAGGCATGAGATTTGTTCATCACAAAAGACCATTGCTCAAGGCTGCGACTGAATACGCCAAGAAGCGGGGTATCGAGATTGAATCCGACATCAAGGTTGCCCATAAGGTGGCGGATGGCATCTTGGCCTCAGCTCACGAGGAAGAGGCATCCCTCCTTCTTATGGGATGGAAAGGATTCACCAACACCAAGGACAAAATCTTTGGCGAAGTGGCAGACCAGGTGATAAGACATGCACCCTGCGATCTGATAGTTCTGAAATTGACTAAATACCCTATTAAGAGTATACTTGTGCCCAGTGCGGGTGGTCCCAATGCTTTGTTGGCTACCGAGTATGCTTCAGTATTAGCCGAAGGCTTCGACGCAGACTTGACATCCTCTTTTGTCATTCCTAAAAAGTCATCTGATGACGACAAGAAGAGCGCCTGGGAGTGCATTGACAAGACTCTCGAAAACAGAGAATTCACAAAAGAGGTCAAAAAGAAACTGATAGAGTCAGACTCCGTGCCGGCCGGTCTTATTCGTGAAGGAAAAGATTATGATCTTATCATGATTGGAGCGACCAAAGAGGGATTTTTCAAAAGGATGTTTTTAGGCCAAATTCCAGAAAGAGTGGCAAGGCATTCGCCGTCTTCGGTGATGGTCGTGAAGAAATACGAAGGCGCTGTCAAATCGTGGATAAAAAAACTTTTCGGCTAACGGGTGAAATTAGTCATGTAGGTCAACCATGCCCGAAGGGCTGGTTGACAAATGAGGGTTTGTCAAGTAGGCTACGCCATGCTTAACCTACAAGACTATAATATCATTTCTTCTTTGTAATTAAGAATGAATGTTCATCCAACTTAATTATCGCTAGATTCTCTAAACCAGCAAGAGCCTTTAACGCATCATCCAGGGTGAAATTCTCCATCTTGAGATTAACCCTGATATTTTGCCCTTTCAGTTCATTATCTAATTTAAATTTCGTCTCTCCTAGTTCACTGAAACGATCCAATAACTCTTCTAGGCTAATATCGAGGTATTCGACACTGATCCGGTTTCCTATTTTGATTTTTATTTGACCATCAGAATTTGTGCTATCTTTCGTATTGATGATTATTTCATGGTCTTTCATTTCCTCGTCTTTAGTAACATAAGTTTTCATTGTTGCTTTTGTCCCATACCAAACAAGTCTGTTGGCTGCTTTTGTGTCGTTAAAGTGAAACTCTACACAAAGTCTCTCATTTCTCGAAGGTGCCTTGACAACTTCAATTTGAGCGCCCGTATACTCGCTCAGAATTTTAATAATCTCATTTATGTCAGCTTCTTCCAGGAGCAGGCTGGCGGCGTATTTTTTTTCGCCTTCACTGACTTTGACTGTTTCGAATTTTTGAGTAGACTGAGCGAAAAGGCTTCCTTCAAATAAGGCCGCGACGAGTAGGACCAAAATTAAAGCAAAGAAATTATTAGTTTTCATTTTATTTCTCCTTTCTTTATATCTCTTTGGTTAACTCGAGAGTTAAAAAACCCTCTTCACCATTGCTTGTCTGTACATGAACCCTTTTTATGATCCAGTCATCCGACGATGTACCAACAAAATGAGAGGAGATACTTGATAACACTCATGACTATATTCCTGATGGATATGGCTATTGTGATGATTGCGAAATCTTTAGTGACATAAGTTTTCACTGTTGCTTTTGTCCCATACCAAACAAGTCTCTTGGCTGCTTTTGTGTCGTTAAAGTGAAACTCTACACAAAGTTTCTCATTTCTTGAAGGTGACTTGACAACTTCAATCTGAGCGCCCGTATACTCATTCAGAATTTTAATAATCTCATTTATGTCAGCTTCTTCCAGGAGCAGGCTAGCGGCGTATTTTTTCTCGCCTTCACTGACTTTGACTGTTTCGAATTTTTGAGTAGACTGAGCGAAAAGGCTTTCTTTAAATAAGGCCGCGACGAGTAGGACCAAAATTAGAGCAAAGATTTTATTAGTTTTCATTTTATTCCTCCTTTCTTTACATCTCTTTGGTTAACTCGAGAGTTAAAAAACCCTCTTCGCCATTGTTCGTTTGCACATAAACCCTTTTCATGATCCAGTTATCCGGCGATGTACCTACAAAATGAGTGGTAGTTAATTTTAAATATGAAACTTGGCTTGGTTCGTGGAGATCAGACACATAGTTTTTGTGATGGTTGTTTTGAAGAAGAAAGATGCCTAAAACCAGAGCAATCAGAGGCAAAAACCACAAGGCTGCGAATTTTGGCCATGGAACCATTGGTTGCAGCCATGGAATCCTTGGTCGTTGCGGTTTAAACCTAACTTTTTCAGCTAAAGTCGAAGCTGATTTTAAAAGTTCTGGAGAGAGCTCCTGATTGCTGGAGATTTTTTTTAATGATCCGGAGAGCATCTCACCCAAACGCTGTCTCTCCAAAAGAAACTTCCTGCAATCAGTACAATCTTTGAGATGTTTATCGAACTCGTTCTTCTTTGTGCCGGTGATGGCACCATCAAGGTATTCTTCCATGTAGTTTCTAATTCTCTTGCATTTCATTGCTTTCTCCACATATTTAGTCGTTTGTATTTGCAAATTGTTCAATGTTTCCAATTGACTTTTTAATTTTTTTCAAAGCTATGTGCAATCTTGATTTCACCGTGCCTATACTAATATTCAATCTCTCTGCAATTTCCTCCAGCTTCAAATCCTCGAAAAATCTTAACACAATAATCTCCCTGTGCTTGAGCTTTTGACGCTTCAACGCATCTTGCAGAGATTGGGTGAATGTATCTTTATCCAAATCGTTTATCAGGTCTTCAACCGGATCGGTATATTCTTCGATTCTATACTTGCTTAAAAACTTTTCATGAATATATTTTTTTCTTCTCAAATCGTGAGTCACATTTAAGAAAATTCTGTAGAGCCAGGTATAAAGGGTTGACCGCCCATTGAATTTATGTATGGATCGAAAAGCCCTCATAAAGGTTTCTTGGACAATATCTTCCGCTTCTTCCCGGCTGTCGGCGAGGAATATTGCGGATTTGTATATCTTACCACCAAATTCTTCAAACAAAGCCTCAAGCGCTTGTCTGTCACAGTCTTGAAGATCGTTCTTCATCATATTACTTTGTCGTTTTAAGCCGGAATTAGTTCAAAAAATTTTAAAATTCTTCCGGATGTCATGCTCCTCGGTGCTTCACTTCTTTGATCCAGAAGCGGTCTTTGCATATTTGAAAATAGAATTCGGCCCAGTTAGTAATTTTATGAAAGGCTACCTCCTTGGTTTGAGATCGTATTTGTTATAATATGATTTTGAACCAAAAACCGAAAGGAGGTCAGGAGCCCTGTGCTCCTGACTTCTCTTCCCCGGAGTCTTCTAGTATTTTGCCGTCGGGTGCCACGGTGACCTCAACTTCCTTCTTATCGGCGGTCTCCAGAACGATTTCGTACCCTTCCAGAGCATCCTTCCCATCATTAACCGCAGTAATCTCCATGATCTCCTTGATGGTGGACTGGGGGTACTTCATCTCTACTGTCCTCTTGATGGCTTCGGGGAGATCCTTGGTCTCAATCGCTTTCTCCCAATTGTGGATTGTGCCGTCCTCCTTGATGTCTGCCTCGAACTTCCGGCCCTCTTGTTTCAATTCAATGTCGTAGACGACGATGTCGCCTTCTTTCTCCTTGGTCCACTTGTGGATTTCTGCCTTGGGGAACTTGGCCTTCAGGCCATCCATTACCACCTGTGGGATTTTATCCAGCTCTATGTCGTCCTTGGCCTTCTTTTCGGCATCCACCTTTCCCCCTTGCTGCTCACAGCTGAAAATAAGACACAGCAGGAGAATTAATGGAAAAATGGAGAATCGAAACAATGAGTTTTTCATGTTCTTCCTCCTTTCATCTTATATTATGATGGTTTTTAAAAATGAAATAATATCCCAACCTCTGGCGCATAATCTGTTGCTTTTGATGTAACACCAAAAGCATTATTGATCCGAATAAAAGCATTTGGAATCACGTGAAATTGAAAATCTGTGATAAATTCAACTTCATCCTGTGTTCCTTCTATGCCGATATAGAACCTGAATAGATCTGAAACTCGCTTTAAATATTCAACTGCTGATTCTCCTAATTCCGCCTTATTCTCTCCTGCATCATACTCAAAAGCTAACCGAAGACTCATAGTTCCCCAGGTAAACCCTTTAATCAAACCTGTGCCTAATTTAAGTTCCCAATCTTGAGTTCCGATTAATTTTTTATCTTTCTGAAGTGGGAAAACTGTTTCGAAATAGCCAAAAAATTCAGGACGCCTCATAGTTTCTTTTGACCATCGCCAGCGAAGTTGAGATTCGACATCACCCAAACCAGATTCTTTAAATTTATCTGGCATATTTGATGGATCATCTTTTGATTTCAACAGTTGTGCCGTTATAACCGCAGCTTCAAACTCAAATGCGAGCTTATCCGATATTCCATATCCCAGAAATATCAAACCTTCATGCGCTCGATAACGACCTCGAAAATCCTTATCCAAGCTATAACCGAATTCCTCTGGTGCATACTCAGCGTCTTGATCATGATAGTATTCATAATAGGGATAGAATATAAATTCGCCTTTATTAATATAGGTGCCGAACATGGACGTAGCAATACCTGTTCCTCGATCTTTTAAAAAGTCCGGCAACTCTTTTTATGCAAAAAGTGGAGATGAACTATAGAGAGGTAATCCAGCCATAATAATGACGGAAAATAATGTTACTTTTTTCATACATTGCCTCTTTAACTTTATTCAGTGTGTAGTGTGTAGGTCAGGAGCCTGCGGCTACTGACCTACTTTCTTGTTGGCATTTTCAGGATGCTCGATTTTTCGATCAGAAATGCAACAGCATCGCTCGAATCTTGCACGTATGACTGAAAGCCTGCCTCTGAAAGAATGTTTTTACCCTTGTAGTCTAGATCTTTCCGTTTCGTATAATCAAGCGTACGAACATGAGCAAATACATCCCTTAAGGCAAGGATTCTCTGAATAGTCTTGGAAATAGTCTTCGGAATTTTTATGAATTTCTTGGCGACTGCTAGCTTGTGACGAGCCGGGAGCCTCCCCAAAACATCGTCATACAACACACGGTATTTCTTGATACGACCGAAGTACTTGACCTGATTCCATCTCGGGGAATCATCCAACACATAGTCCATGATAATAATGGCGGTGACCTCCTCAACCATCGCACAGTCCAGAAGCACGCGTGAACGGACAATGCTATCGCGTTCTATCTCGAGATAGTCGGCATCCGGCAACGGCGAGAGCATGGGCGCTCCGAACGCAATTCTGCGGAGTTCCTTAATCTCATTCTTCAGTCTATGAGAGCGAGTTGAACGCTTGCGTTTCATAAGGGGTCAATTCCTGTCACGCTAACGTTGTTTATGTGGATAACTATAACATCCCAAACACCGTTTCTAGTGCCCTATAACACGCCTGCGGGGTGAACCATACGGTTCATCCCTGCGAAATTCGTATGAATGCATGCGTAAATGCATCGTTTCGGTCTTAACCATCGAGACATCAGGTTGCGTCAACGCACTGACTTTATCACGATGTTTTATCTGGATGGGCATAATAATACTCGCGTTCTTGTAGAGACTTTGTTATGAAAGTATAAAATAGCACAACCCGCAAGTCAAGAAATTTTCCCGTCGTGTCCTCACTTAACGGCCCGAAGATATGACACATATCCTCCAAATGTGAAATCACGGGTGGCTTCAGCTTGGCACCCTGGTGCGCTTTTGAAAATGGAGGTCAGCTCATCCGCTAACCAACTCTCAACCTCCTCCACTCCCTCCTTCCCTGCTTCAACTGCCGCGACCACGTTGCTTTGTGTGGTTAGATAGGTCGCCAGTTTGGAAACCGTAAAAGGTACCGCCTCCTGCAAAAACTCGCTCGCAAAGACCCGGAATCCCGTTGTCACCGTCTTGAAAGGATGGAATTGCGGATGGCGAGGCGGCGCTGGATAGCGACGCTGGTAGACTGCTCTGTGCCACCGCTCGAACTCAGGAAATGCCTCGGTCGGACCCATGAAACCGTTGTCGTAGATAACGAGCCAACCAGCGGAGCGCAGGACTCGGTATAGCTCGTCAAGCAGCTTCACCGGATGACACCAGTGAAATGTACAGCCAACCGTTGAGATGTCAAAGGTAGCGCTGCGAAACGGCAGCTCCTCAGCCAGGCTTTGCACGTACGTCACGCATGAGTGCTCCCTGGCGTGCGCCAGCATCTCCGCTGACGTATCCACTGCTACCACTCGCGACGTGACTTCGGCAAGCGCCACGGCTGAAAGACCTGCACCACAGCCAACATCCAAACCTATCCCCCCAAGCTCATTCTCCGGCACCGTACGGCGCACATGGTCCAGGATTTGTGTATGGATGTTCGGTCGTGCCACAGCATAACGCGATGCCACCCACGGTGCTCTGAATGGGTTTCGCACTTCCATGGTCTACTGTCGACACCCAACTATTGATTATTTCGTTTCCGTATAAATATCCATCCACCACCATCAAAGGGAATCAACCGGACTCCCCAGTACTTCGTCTCCACGGTCGAGAACGTGCGTGTAAAATCCGAATTCCGGATTCTTCCGCTCCAGGATTATCTCAATTCTATTATACACGTCCAAATGGCTATGTCAAGACGAAACTTAAGAGCATCTGCCTTAGGGTAATGTTTGAATTCCCCGAGGTGTCAGAACCCCTGTTCTATCACCATATCAGCTTTTTGCCCACCAGAGAGAGCAAAATCGCTACAAGCTCAATAGTGAACCAGACAGGTCAAGCATTTTTAGGAAGCTGAACTATGAATCGGTTTCATCCGCTGGGGTGAACCGTATGGTTCACTCCGCTGGAAATTAACCATGTTTCAATTCATGGTAAACCAAGTCGAACCCATGATTGTGAAGGAAGAAAAAATTGTGAAAAAAACGCACGAAAGGCACGAAACCCACGAAACACACATCTCATCTTTTGTAACCCCGTGTTTTTTTTCACCTTAAGAAA
>Ga0209636_10008667_pt1 | contig 10360 bp, 10 predicted proteins | sample DeeMarSWOR152_54_FD_187464 | JGI IMG/M metagenome (GOLD analysis project Ga0209636, IMG submission 187464) | Marine sediment microbial communities from White Oak River estuary, North Carolina - WOR-1-52-54 (SPAdes) (version 2) | ecosystem: Environmental > Aquatic > Marine > Intertidal zone >... | reverse complement strand
AGCATTCGATCAACAGTTTTCCTTAAATGATGCCCATTGAAATGCTTATGGTGTCATAATCCAGAGGGAATAACGAGCGAACAGGAATTTATGTGGTGGATGCGGAAACTCTTGGAAAGGCGAAAAAACCGGGAGAAATTCAGAGACCTTATCGTTCGGGTGACAGGGTATAGCGATTATTTTGTCGATATAGGCAAGGAATTACAGGATGAGATCATAGCAAGGACAGAACATCGCAGCTTTTAACTTGATTTTTGCGCGTACGTGCTAACATTGATCTCACAGGGTTCCTTCATTTGATGAATCTCAGCATATAGTCGTTCACTGTTTGCAGAAAGGTTTCCTCTAATTCTACGCCATAATGTTCGGCTAAAACAAAGATTATATAAAGCAGGTCTGAAAGCTCTGTGGCCAACATCTCCTTCGTTTTAGGCTTTTCAGGAGGCTTAAACCCCTCTAAACCCTTAACTATAGCGGCCACTTCGCCAGCCTCTTCAAGCAAATCTGTAACCATCACAAAAGGCGTCCAACTTTTCCCCCTCTCAGGATCAAGTTTATCATTAATTTTCCTAAAGTTTTTCCAACAAAAGTATTGAGCATCACGCAAAGTGACAGACACACGACTCACCAGCATCGAATTAACAAAGCTGGCTTATTAACAATTTTCAAATTTGATGCGTGCGCGCTTAATTACATCGTCAAAATTTGAGTAATGATAATAACAATAATATAGAAAACTATTGCTACAGGGAAAATTATCCAAATCTCAAACAAACTGATTAGTATGGACAATATTATCGGCATCACTATTCCAGTAATACTCATAGGAAGAAATTGCAAACTGTAGGCAGTTCCCCTTGATTTCGACGGCACAATTTCTGCCACCAACGAAGTGGTAATTGGCATAGTCATAGTACTGAAGAAACCGTAAACCAGATAGAACAGTACCATCTGAATTGCTGAAGTTGAAACAAATACACAGAACAAGGCGACAGTTACAGTAGAAATAATCGATGTAAGCGACTTTTTCCATCCCAACCTATCTCCTACATAACCTCCCATAATAGCGCTTGTTAGACCAACCAGAGGGCTCAGACCGAAAACGATACTTGCCAAACCAGCATCTAGCCCTCTACTTTCAGTGAGGTAAGTTGTAAAATATGTTGAAATAGTTCCACCTGCAGCACTTCTGAAAAGCATCAACAGAAGCAAGGACAGGAAAGTGACAGATAAAACATCCTTTAGTGGTGTGGTCAAACTTTTCCCCTTACTCTCATCGTGCTCTTCGTGAGAATGTTCACTTATATTCACAAAAAAAGCTATAACTGCAATAACAAATATTGGCACAATCCAAACAAGGTAGACATATCTCCATTCAAGCCAACCTAAAACGAGTCCTAACGTGATAGGCCCAAGAGAAAACCCAAACGTACCGCTTGCGCCGTGAAAACCTAACCCCCTACTCCGGAAATCTGTGGGTAAAATATCGGTAGTTGCACTCAAAGCAGGTGGATGATAAAAGGTCGACGCCAGAGCAGTCAGGGAAAAACATAGGACAACAACCTCAACAGTAGGAAATAACATAATCAAAGAAGCTGCAATCACGTCCAAAAATAAACTGAAAGAGATAAGCTTGGTATGACCCAAGCGATCAGCAAATAAGCCACTGGGAACTGAAAAAACCAGTGAAAAAGCTCGAGGAATAGACACGATAACACCTACAATGAGAATAGATAACCCATATTCATTAATCAAAATCGGCAAAAGAGCAAGGGGAAGATTTGAATAAACATGAAGCAGAGTATGAGAAGCACATAAAAAAAGCAGTCTAAGTTTAAAATCCCCCTCAACCATAGACTCACCACAGATGCACGCGCAAAATCCTATGACGTTCTTACTAGTCTTTCTATATCCTTTTGATCGATCTCTGACATTATCTCATGGATCCACTTAACTGCCTTTCGATATTTCTCTTGCAGATCCTTCTCATCCTCGACAAAGTAGAGATGCTTGAGTTTCCTAATTGTTTCATATGGGAGTTCGTAGTGTATGTAACGCATCTTGAAGTCATGATGGACAGGGTTATATTTAATCCGTAGAGCTTCGACCAGTGTGGCAAGGGTTAGAGCATTATAGAGATCTATGGCTTCGAGGCAATTGCCTCTGTTGATCTCCTTCTGTACGAAATTGTTGAACATATTGAACCTTGCCTTTAACTTCTCCACCCTTCCCTTTAATTTCTTGACTAGCGCGTCTTTGTCCAATGCAGGTGGTTTAATTTCATTCGACTTGTTGAAGTAAAATACAACGTCACCATGTATCTCGGGTTCCAAGAACTTGTCGGGGCTGGTGAGCGTTAGGACAGCAAGATCGATTACAATGTATTCACTTGCGTCTTCCAATTTATAGAATGCTTGGAAGAGACCTGATCTTCGAGGGTGTTTTATCTCATACTTTTGTTTGATAAGGGATAACGATTTCAAGGCTTTTTCGACAGCAAGGAACGTCTTATCAACTTTCTTGTCGTCTACAACCAAATAGAGGTCGATATCGGACCATTCATCGATCCGGTCGAAGGCTGCAGCGCCCCCTTCCCAAAAAGCATGGACATAATCGAGTGGCTCCAAGGCATTGACAAGGGTTTGAATTATGATGTTACGGGTCAATCTTTTTTGTTTCGTCATTGTGGCACCTCTGGAAAAAAAGCTGGCGCGCACCACAAAATTTCATTTAAAGACCGTTTTGCGCCAAATCCAAGGGAAGATGAATACCGTGGGTGCAGCGATCGTCTCCTTGGACAAGGGATTTCACCACTTCAACTTGTACCGGTTTTTTAAGGATGCCTTCCCATAATTGTTTATCCCATGCGGCGGAACAATAACAGAAGATTGGTGAGATTTCTTCCTGTGCTTGTATTGTTGCTCTCACCCATGGACAGTGGCAATAGGCTAATCGTTTTTCATGTTCGTTTGTTGCGTTCTGATGTGCCTCTGGATTGTATGGGACCTTTGTAACATAGATGACGTTTCCTTCCCTTACTGGGTGGTCATAGTATGAGAGTCCTCTCCAGGAACGATCATTGCGCATTATTTTCAATAGTTCATCGATACTTTTCAATTGCTTATGCTGGCTTCTTAGCTTTTGAATACGTTGTTTGGGATATGTGTGAGGGCAGGTGGCTATCATTATGTTTTTACCTGTTTCCTCGTCAACCAAAGCATCTAACCTTTCCATGGCACCTTTGATCCACTCAGCTTTCTTGCTAGGGCTTGAACTAGATCTTAGTTTTTTGCTGCCCTTCATTACTTCTCTCCTTACTCTCTCTCCAGCAAAACGATTGATACTCTCAGCGAATTTGTCCGTCCATTTCATATAACATACCTTGCTTGGATCTCTTGGAGGATTCCTACTAATCTGCGGCACAATTAAGACTTTGCGCTTGATACAAAAAACGGGTGTTTGCGGGGAATCGGTTAATATCTCCACTGGAAAGACAAAGATTTACCCTATTCTTTGTTAGGCTTCTTTCAGGTATGCGTCGGCTAGAGAATTGAATGAGAAGTGTTTCATTAATAAGCTTCCTCTTACACTTATGAAAAAGGTTTTGAAATCTTCGAGGTATTCGCCCCAGTCTCTCTTGAAATTCTGAAAGAATCTGACGAAATCAGCATAATCCTTATGCACTGAAACCACAAGTGCATCTGCTTCTATCCCTCGACCTGTGCTTGCATACAATACGTTTGGCTGTTCCTTCGTCCATTTCTTTCCTTTCTCTATAAGGGGTTGCACAAGTTCCTTTGAACTAACAAACGTTAAAGCTATTATGTCAAAGCCTAAGTACGAGAAGTCCGGGATTAAGGTGTACTGTGATATCGCTTCTTTTTCCAGAACTTTCCTTAAACGGGTCACTGTAGGCTGAGAAACACCTAAGATTTTTGCTAAATCTCTGTCACTCTGCTTTGAGTTCTTAATCAGCTTGAAAAGCAGCTTTATGAGTTTTTCCCGTTTCATAGGGTTTTCTCGTTTCATGAATAACATTCTCTGCGAAGCCTATATGAAGTTTTTCTTCACTACTTATCGTTTTATTTCAAGTTGCATTCCAATTTAAGGGGAGAAACACTCCACATGTTAAATCATGCCTCCTCTATTCCAGGTGCAAAAAGCATTCGAGTGGATAAGAAACGCGCGCGCAGAGCGAATTCTCGTCGAGTTGAAAGCTTCTTATTGAGAGGTACAGTTGTTGTTCCCTTTTTCCTTAGCCCACTCACAACAACAACTGAGCCGAGTTAACGCTTGGCGGCCTTCAAGAAGTCTTATAGTTGTCGTCGTCAACCAGAAAACAAAGACGACGACAACTATGAAGCTAAGCCTAGTCAAAATACGAATAAGAATTACAAACTATGGAGGAAGAGAAAAGGCTATTCAACATTAACGGTTCTTTGCGTGCATTGTTCCGCTAACTTACTTCTTTTCCTGCCAATTGTGAGAGTAACATCCCTGCAATTATCAAAGCTGCTCCAAGGATTCCTTTTTGGCTTAAGGTTTCACCCAAAGTGGCAGAGGATATTATTAGGGCAAAAACTGGCTCAGCCGTGAAGATTATAGCAGCTTTAGTGGCTGTTGTGTGTTTTTGGGCGTAGTTTTGAGCAATAAAGGCTAGCGATGTCGCAAAAACCGCCGTGATGAGTATTGCGACCCAAACCGTTCCTGATTTAGGGAGGAGAAAGGGTTCAAGGATTGCCCATGAGAGCGTGCAAAGGATCCAAGTTGTAAGGGTTTGTGTGGTGGCTAGGACTGATGGGTTAAATTCTCTTGTATATTTGCTTATCAGGATCACGCTGAAGGCATACGCAACCGCACACACCAGTGTTAGAAAGTCTCCGTAGTTCATGTTTAGACCTATTGGGTCAATTTCAGACAGGAGGAAGAGTCCTGTGGAAGCTAGGAGTAACGCTAGAATCCGTTTTCTTGGAAGAGTGATTCTTAGGATGGGATATGAGAGAATGGGTGTGAAGACCACGTAGAGACCTGTGATGAATCCTGATTTTGATGCTGTCGTGTATTTTAGGCCAACGGTTTGAGTCATGTAGCCGATGAAGATGAATGCTCCAATGAGTAAGCCAGCATGTAGGGCTTCCCTGCTGGTTGTTGCCATCTCCTTCCTGAAGACGGCGACTAGGATGAGGGTCGCTATGAGGAACCGCAGGGAAAGGAAGACATATGGAGAGATGTCTCGCAGTGCAACTTTTATGAGGGGAAATGTTCCTCCCCAAATCATCGAGACTCCTAGTAAGGTGATGTCTGCCAGACTCTCCTTGGAAACCATGCTCCCCATCCGCATGTTTTATTTGGCTGATTTACAGATTAAGGCTACCGCTTCCTATCAGGGGCGTAGATAGCACGCGCACTTCGAGGCTCTATACGTCTAGTGTGATAATTCTCTCCTCGGCTTCTTTAGTGGAAAATCTGGCCTACGCTCTACCCATGTCATATTTTCCAGATTATGTTCAGCTTTTGGGAGCATCAATTGCCTACATCGGCCTATTTACCGCCGCTTTCACCGCAGCCAATGCAACTCTCTCTCAAAAGTTTGGGAGCTTGTCGGACAGGGTTGGCAGAAAAAGACTCATCCAAGCCGGTTTGCTCACCGATGTCGTTCTGGGTACTTTGACTGGCATCATCTGGGACTGGGCTCCGCTGTTAGTAATTAGAATCTTGAACGGAGTGGCTACAGCGGCTGTGGCTGCTCCGTCCGAAGCTTCCTTGGTTGACCAGGTTCCCGAGGATAGACGAGGAGAAGCCTTGGGATTCTATTTGACCTTGAGCATGGTCGGATTTAACATGGGGCCAGTCTTCGGAGGCGCCATCCAATTTCTTTGCAATGATATAATTGGTCTTGGGCTCGAGTGGAGCTATAGAGTCCCTTTCTTCGTTGACTCCCTCCTCGCCTTCATAGCTTTTTTCTTGGTATGGTGGGGAGTCGAGGAGACTAGGGGAAAAAGTTCATCCAAAGGAATAGTTCAACAAGAGGAAGACGTGGAGCTGAGCAAGAAAGTTAGGTTTTCTCTCAGGATTCTCTACATCTCTTCCCTGGCAATCGGCTTCGCCGTCGGGTTCATCATTCCCATAAGTGTACTGTACTTTGGAGACATCTTTGAAGCCACCCCGCTCCAAATTGGCGTAATATTATCCATATCAGGTTTCGTTGGTTTAACCTGCAACCTTTACGCTGGAAGGATCTCAGACAGGGTTGGTAGGAAGCCCCTCATAGCTCTAGGAAACCTCCCTTCAAGGTTAGCCACCATAGCTTTTCCCTTTGCCCCAGACCTCGTTTCCGCTGCTGGAATAACGGTTTTCCGATCCTTCGGTCACAATGTGGCTATGCCTGCATCCCGAGCTTTGAGCGCCGACTTGATACCCGAGAAGATAAGGGGGAAACTCTTTGGAAGACTGGCAGCCTTTTTCAGTCTCGGCGCAATCTTAGGGCCAGTTTTGTCCACATGGATTTACGACATCTACAGGTTTTCAACGTTCAAAGTTCCGTGGCTCGGCAACTTGGTTGTGAGAGGAGCCGGCATTCCATTCTTCGTCAGCAGCGCCATCGGACTGTTCTCACTGTTTCTTCTGCTTGCATTCGTTGAAGAACCAAAACGAAGATGATTGAGGAAGCTAAGGTACCCTCACCTTGTTAGAGTTCGCATATATTGCTTAAAAAGCATAAAAAATGGGGATGATGCGTGAGACATCTCCACTGGTCGCTTGTTCAAGTCCGACTGGCGACGCCACACCTCAACCAGTGTTATTCCATACTTGCGACTTCAAATCTTTCTTTTTATGAATTTTGAATTGAGTAGCTTCACAAAAGTGTTTTTCTGAGGTATTCTACTGCGGCTCCTGCTTCTCGTATGCTGGCTTCCACTCTTGCAAATCCATGTCCTTCCTTTTCTTGTACTCTAAACTCATGAGGATGATGCATCTCCCTGAGTTTTTTTACAAACTTTTCTATTGGTTGAATCGGGCATCGAGAGTCATGTCGACCGCTAACTATTAAGACGGGTGCTTTGATTTGGGAAATGTACGTAATTGGAGACCTATCACGATAAAGCCTTTCTTTTTTCTCTGGAGGACCTTCAAAAAGTTCCACCATAAACCTGCGGAACGCAGCATCAGACAACTCATACATTTCCAACCAGTCGGCAACAGGTACCATAGCAACTCCAGCCGCAAAGACTTCAGGTTTTTTTGTTAGAGCTATTAGAGTCATGAACCCACCGTAGGAGGCGCCCATAATTGCAATCTTGGAGTTGTCAATTCCAGGTTGCTTACCTAGCCATTTAGCGCCAGACACAACGTCTTCTAGGTCTCCGCCACCAGGGTCAGACAAGTCCATATTACGGAATTCTGCCCCATATCCAGTTGACCCTCTGAAATTCGGAGCTAAAACAGCAAACCCGCTTTGAGAAATGGATTGCAAGTATGGATTCCACGTATCATATGTTTGCCACCAAGGGCCTCCATGAGGCCACACAACCGCTGGGTACGGGGATGCTCCATAGCCTGCTGGTAAGTACCATGCATGAATGTTTAATCCATCAAACGACTTGCACCATACAGATTTAGGCTTGGCGAGTTCAGCCAGATTCACTTTATATTTCCTTGAGGTGAGAGTGGTTACAATGTTAGAGCCGGTTTCGTGTAGGTAGATTCCATAAGGGGATGACATAGAAGAGTGGACGGCTACCACTGTTTTTCCGTCTTTGCTGATCTTAAATGTCAAGATCGTGCCCTCTGGAAAGGGAAGCGCGGTTTTTTCTCCGTCTAGAGGATGCTCGTATAGCTTGGTTCGGCTGTGTTTACTCACAATGTAATATACTCTGTCGCCTGTAGGAGCCCAGCCTATCTCTTGGGCATCAATTGCTTCTTCTCCTTCTTCAAGATCCAAGAACAACCGTTCTTCACCTTGAAAGTCTTGAATAACAACCTGATTTCTGCCTCTTACATCGCTTAGAAATGCCAATTTTTCATCGTCGGGCGCCCACGAAGGGTACATCTCTTTAGAGCCATCTTTGAACTTGTAGTTAATTACATCGGTGGGGTCATTTCTGTTCATAACTATGACTTGTTGATTCTTGGGGTCTTTACCACCACCCCATTCAGTGCACGCGATCCATCTGCCATCATGAGAATATTTGATATCGAAAAACGGTGTTTTTTGCTCTTTCAGCACAAGACTCTCACCAGTTTTCAAATTGAAAATTTCGAGACCACAGGATTTTTTAGCTACGTAACTGCGAATGACTTCCTTTCCGTTAGGATGCCATTCTGCGTCCATTGTTCTGAAGGGGTTCTTGGTGATTTGCTGAGCCTTTTCGCCCTCTTGGGATGTTAGAAACAAGTGGTGCAATTCATTTCCATCTTTGTCTTGAAGATAGATGATATTATCTCCGCTGGGTGATAGAGATCCAAATATGACAGCATCGTTTCCACTGGTGACCTGTTTTGGTTTGGAGCCTGGTTTTGTCTGTAAAATGTAGATATGAGGGATGCCTGTTGGATTTGAGGAAAAGAGGGCTAGTCTTCCGTCAGATGCGAAGTCGATAGAGTATATGAGAGGAATTCTGAATAGATCCGATATTGAGATTGCCATATAGTACCCTCGAGCTTTTTATGATATATTATTTCCATGGTTAAATCTTTTATTATGAATCTGCTGAAGTTTTGTAATTGATGGAACGTTCGAATTCATTCAGAATAGCAGCTTTAGATTGTCACCATAACTGGACGCACTCATCATGCAGTCCATAAAAAGTGAGAAACGGCAGAGATCTCTATGACTATTCTGTTTTGGCTGTGAGCATGACGATGCCTAGTCCGATTAGAATTAGGCCTGCAACTAGGAATATGATTGGATGAGACCCTATGCTGCTGATGTTGGTATACGTCACATAGAAGATGATTATGCCTATGAGCATTATGAAGAACCCAATTAGCTTTTCCATTATTGTTAATCCGAGAGGCGCCTCGCCTTTGCTCATCAACCGCTCACATCCTTAAAGGTTTACATAGGTTTAACCTAGGCTTTATTTTAAGTTTGTTAAAGCTGGCTCAACTCTCCTCAAAAGCCTCAAGTTTAGCTGGCAAATATTCATCTACAATGTAGGTTAAGCCGTAGCGGCTGAAAGCCTCCTGCTCCGCCTTTTTCCTAATTTTTAGAAATTTTTTGGTTTCTCTCTGCCACAATTTACCCTCGTATCTTGGGTCTCTCTGCAACTCGTAAAGACGTTTAACGTCAACATCTGTTAGAGGGTCGCTTGGCAACTTATACTTCACAATGTCGCTAGCCCATACACCGCTCCACTTGGCATCTGGCGTAGTTAACTCTCTCAAGTGAGCAGCATTCGCCGAGCCAGATATGATAACCATGGCAATATGCATTCCCCAAGGGTCACCATCAGTGAAAATGTAAACTGGAAGGTTGAGTTCCTTGTTTAGTCGATGAATGAAGTGCCTAGTCGCGCGAGGCGCCTGCCCTGCAGTGAGTACAAGCAAGGCGTTGAATTTCCTATGCACTTGTTCTTCAACGAAACGTGTGAACAGCCCGCCTTTCTCGATGGCAATAACCTTGTCTGCGCCGGTCTTGGCGAATTCGGCTGAGGTCAAGGCCGGGCCAATCATAACTCCGTCTGGATGTGAAGTCAGGTTTAGTTGTTTGCCTTCGTAGCCTGGAACCGTGTATTCAATGGTTAGGTCTCCGAAAATGGCTGAGCGTTCTTCGGGAAAAACGTTGAATTCTTCTCTTGCAAGGCCTGAAACGGTTTCGAGGTCGGTAAGGATGTTGTTGGATTCAGGCTGGTCTTTGAATGCCATGTTGTATGCTTGGGCGGAATAGTAGACATCTCTGAGGGTTGAGGTCTTGCGATGCGTTGCGAGTTCGTGGGCGAAAAAGGCTGCCCAAACAAGTTGGGTGAAAGGGCGAATGTGCCTTATGTTACGGGCACTTCGGCGCACTGTCCTTTCGCCTAAAACATACTGTCGAAGCTCAGGGCTGTAGTAGATGTTTTCGATTGAGCGGCTAGGCATCTTTATCGATGGGAAAACGCCTTTCTCCATTTGCTCATAAAGGTTGAGACCAAAATTTTCCAGTGAGGTTTTGACTTCCTTCTTCCTTTCTAAAGCAGCACTCTTAATTTTTTTCATATTTTTTCACACTCGATAACAATTTTTTAATGTCTGGGGGCTTTTCTTTTCCTGCTAGCTCGGTTGAGAACCGGGCGATTTTTGGCAGGTACTTGGAAAACGTGGAGAGTCTTCTTCTTTCTTTCTCCACATGTTCTCGCTTGGTTAGGAAGCGTTGAAGTTG
>Ga0209636_10008665_pt1 | contig 10361 bp, 8 predicted proteins | sample DeeMarSWOR152_54_FD_187464 | JGI IMG/M metagenome (GOLD analysis project Ga0209636, IMG submission 187464) | Marine sediment microbial communities from White Oak River estuary, North Carolina - WOR-1-52-54 (SPAdes) (version 2) | ecosystem: Environmental > Aquatic > Marine > Intertidal zone >... | reverse complement strand
ACTTTCATGCGAGTAGGGACACCCCGTCTCGATTACATGCTCAATGCCGCAGGCCAAGCTCATCTTACTGTTGTTGGTCGCATGACTCAGCAGGACGCGGAGATCCCTTGCATGGTTGGCCTTAGGAAGCAGAACCCGGCCCTTGAACCCTCGTGTCCGGCGGGGATCTTCCTCTCCAGCCTCCTTGCTCTGGGAGGGATCAGCAGCCATTTGCGAGGAGACGACCACCGGCGCCCTCGCATTGAGCACCGTTACCTGATAGGAGATTGCGGCCATGTGTCGATGCTGGAACGAAACGAGCCTTCGCGATTTGATGGACACACGTTTTCCCGACGGCATCTCCCACAGCACTTCCCGATCGAGCGTCCCCGACTTCATGTCAAGCACCCGCTCGAAATGAAGGAGCTTTGCGGTGGGAAGATAGAAGGGTTCATCGTCGACGTACAGCCTGATGATCTTGCTATCCGTCACGTTTACGATGGTCTGACCCGTCCTGGCAAACCCGTAGGCTTCTTCTCCGTAAACGATGGGCCACGATTCGTAGAATCCGTTCACGAAGGTGCCGTTCTCAAAGACGGGGGTCCCTTCTTCAAAGGTTCCCCGCATGCCCAGGTAACCGTTGGCGGTAGAGAAGATCGTCTCATACCTCGCCAGAAAGCGCGGGTAGAACTGCTTTTCCACCATCCTCCACTCATCGGCAGGGTAGACATAACGAGGAGGAATTACGCGTTCACGATGGATCATTGTTCATTGACCTCCCAGAATCAAGCATTCCCGATCTGTTGATCGCAGGCATAGAATGCCGGTATGGGGTGAATTGCTCGATTGTGGCCCGTGGTCCTTGGTGATTCACGGGAGCATTTCGCCCAAGTCGGCCACAACGATGTTGGCGCCGTTTTTCCTCAGCGCCTCGGCATCGCCCTTTCGGTCCACACCTATAACCAACCCGAAGCCACCATCCCGGGCGGCCTGCACCCCGGAGATCGCATCTTCGACAACGACGGCACGCTTCGGTTCGACGCCGAGCTCTTCCGCTGCCTTGAGAAACGTGTCTGGCGCCGGCTTGCCGGCCAGGTTCAACTGGGCTATAACCACGCCGTCAACACGTGCATCGAACAAGCCCGCGATCCCAGCAGCCTTAAGGACCCCTTCACAGTTGCTGCTCGCTGAGACGACCGCCGTCTTGATGCCCTGTTCCCGTAGATGACGGACCAGGGCCACAGACCCCTCGTACGCCTCAACACCCTCCGATTCGAAGGCCTCCGTGACCATTTCATCCTTGCGGTTTCCGAGGCCGCAGATGGTTTCGTTGTTCGGAGGTTCGTTCGGATCACCGGAGGGCAACTCAATGTCACGGGATTTGAGAAAACTACGGACCCCATCGTAGCGCGGCCTTCCGTCCACGTACAATTTATAATCGGTCGTAATGTCGAAGGGCTGAAACGGCTCATCGCGTTCGTCGGCTCGCTGCCTCAGGAAATCGTCGAACATGCTCTTCCAGCAGGCCGCATGGACTTTCGCGGTGTTGGTCAGGACCCCGTCCAGATCGAAAAGCACGGCGTCGAACTTGTCCTTGGTAACGACGTGGTCCAATTTGGATCGGCTCATCATATGTCTCCTATTACATGAGATACGCCCACTGCCAGTTGCGAATCTCGAGCATCACGGTGAATTGTCACAACCCTCTTCTCAAACTTTCTGGTCCAATGGGCCGACGGGCACCCCTTCCAAGGGGATACGAGAGTCCCGCCGGCAACCCTTATAGAAAATCACGTTCAGCGCATCTCCCTCGGCTTTTCCGTAAACGCTAGGATGTTACGCCACAACCATCCGTTGGGATCAATCTTCGTCCGCCTCGACACCGCCAGAGGGATCGGAACATGGGCGAACTCGTTTTTCCCATTGCCCGCAGGGTCAGCTCTCGATTTCTGAGCTGCTGCTTCACTCCCGAATGCCTTTCCTCAATATACCAGGTTCTCATCTCCTTTCCGTTCATTAATTGAGCCATAATCTCCTCTGAGGGATGATGTATGCCCCATTCCTCTCGTTTTATTTCCGCGAGATCAGTTTACGCGTGTGGCGGGCTATAATCAGATCCTCGTTAGTCGGTATAACCCGCACAGTGCAGGAGCTCTCCGGTGTTGTGATAGTATCAGCATGGATCTCGTTCTGTTTCGGGTCAAGATGGATACCCAGATGCTCAAGGCCCTGGCAAACGCTCCAGCGCACCGGTGCTGCCCTCTCCCCGATGCCGCCGGTAAAGACGAGGGTGTCAACGCCGCCCAGCACTGCCGTCAATGCCCCAATGTGCTTGCGGAGCTGATAACAAAACATCTCGATCGCTTGATTGGCGTGCGGTTCGGATTTTCTCTTCTCCAGAAGAGTCTTCATGTCTGGGCTGATCCCAGAAACACCCAGAAGCCCCGCCTGGTGGTTCACCAGATGATCGATCTGGGAGGCACCATAGCCTTTCTGGTTCATCAGATAGAGCAAGATGCCAGGATCCAGATCCCCAGTGCGCGTCCCCATCATGAAGCCCCCCGTGGGCGTAAAGCCCATGGTGGTATCTAAGGGTTGGCCGTTACGCACCGCCACCATGCTGGCCCCGTTACCAAGGTGGGCGATGATGGTGCGGCCTTGGGCGGTTTCCCCTAGCGCGTCCACAATGTATTCATAGGAGAGACCATGAAAACCGTAACGTCGCACCCCTTCATTCCAGAGGTCCCGTGGCAGCGGAAAACGCTGGGCCAACTCCGGCATACGACGGTGGAAGGAGGTGTCGAAGCAGGCAACCTGTGGGAGACCGGGAAAGTGGGCAGCCACAGCCGCGATGCCCTGGATCTCACTGGGCAGGTGCAGGGGAGCAAAGACGGCCAACTCTCGCAGCGTGTTGAGGAGCCGGGAATCTACCCTCACGGGGCTCGTATGATCTGGTCCCCCGTGGACCAGGCGATGGCCCACGGCCACGGGTTGCGGAAGGTTCAACCCCTCGAGGGCGGCAAAGGTCGCCTGTACTGCCGCCGTATGGTCAGGGAAGTCGTCCTGCACCTTTGCCAGAGCTTCTTTTCCCCCATCACGGACCCAAAGGTGCCCGCCTTGCAGGCCGATGTGCTCCACCGCCCCTTTGGCGAGCAGTACCTCCTCATCATTCCCCAGTTGGTACAGGGCAAACTTCAAGGAGGAGGAACCGCTGTTCATGCAAAGGATGGGGTGCCCGTTGGATCGCACATTGGTCTTCATGGTTTTTCCTTGAGGACAAGGGGCCAATCCTGGTTCCACGTGCTGATGACTCGGGTTTCGCGCTCGCAGCCGAGCACGCTCAGCGAGGCTGTCCCAAGGGCCAACAGACGGCCTGTGCAGGGAGGGAGGCCGAGCCAACATGCGGTGACTGCGCGCAGCACGTGACCGTGGGCGAAAAGGGCCACTTCGCCACCGACAGCTATGGCCTGGTCGATGACGGTGGCGGCTCGCCGACCCACCTGTTCCATCGTCTCACCGCCCGGCGGGTTGCCGGTCCAGATTGTCCAGCCTGGCACCTCTGTGCGGATTTCGACGGTCGTACGGCCCTCATAGGCGCCATAATCCCATTCAAGGAGATCGTCGGTGAATTGAGCGACGCCACCGTACCCCGCAATCCGGCAGATCTCGACAGCTCGGGCCAGCGGGCTGACCAGCACGAGGGCGAACGAGCGGCCGGCCAGCCGTCGGCCCAGCGCCGCTGCCTGGCGTTGGCCCACAGCGGTAAGGGGGACGTCGGTCCGGCCGGTATGGCGCCCGGTGGCACTCCACTCCGTCTCGCCGTGGCGAATAAGCCACAGTTCTGGATTCGGCTCAACCATTGTTAGCCTCGCTCGCGAGCACACCGCGTTTCATACCGTATCCTTCGGGCCCTGAGCTGTTCTGTCGGACCGCTTCCGTGGATAGGATACGGTTGTCCTTTATGTATAACTCATCGATTTGCACCTCTTGCGCTTGGTTCATCATTGCTTCCTCATCGTCGTGAGGCGATTTGCGTATCTGGCTCAGGTAGGTATTTCAGGGCTTCGCTCCAAAGAGGTCTGCATAGCGTGCTGCCACCTGCCGATCCCCCTGCTGGGCCTTGTCGACTGTCACTCCCTTATTCGTCGGCCCATTTCCACGTCCATTCCCGAATCTCGGGTATATCCTGACCATACTTTCCGATGTACTCCTTGTGGTCAATGAGCTTGTCGCGGGCGAACTGTTTGGTATAGGCAGCCATGTACCCGAGCTTGGGCACGCGGTTAATCACATCTGCCACCAGGTGGAATCGATCCAGATCATTGCGGACAACCATGTCAAAAGGCGTGGTGGTTGTTCCCTCCTCCTTATACCCCCGGACGTGGAGATTCTTGTGGTTTGTCCGGCGATAGGTCAGCCGGTGGATGAGCCAGGGGTATCCGTGATACGCGAAGATAATCGGCTTGTCAATAGTAAACAGCGCGTCAAAGTCCCAATCGGACAGACCGTGAGGGTGTTCCTCCCTGGGCTGGAGCGTCATCAGATCGACCACGTTGATCACCCGCACTTTCAGTTCTGGTGTGTGCTGGCGAAGCAGGTCAACGGCAGCAAGGGTCTCAATGGTCGGCACGTCTCCACAACATGCCATTACCACGTCTGGCTCGGTACCTTTATCGTTGCTCGCCCACTCCCAGATGCCGATTCCAGAGGTACAGTGCTTGATGGCGGCATCCATATCAAGCCACTGCGGCGCCGGCTGCTTTCCGGCCACAATGACGTTGACGTAGTCCCGGCTCCGCAAGCAGTGATCGGTTATGGAGAGCAACGTATTGGCATCGGGAGGAAAGTATACCCGGACCACATGTGCCTTCTTATTCACCACGTGATCGATAAAACCGGGGTCCTGGTGGCTGAAGCCGTTATGATCCTGGCGCCAGACGTGGGATGTGAGCAGGTAGTTGAGGGAGGCGATGGGACGCCTCCATGGGATTTCCTCTTGGGTTACCTTGAGCCACTTGGCGTGTTGGTTAAACATTGAGTCGATGATGTGAATAAAAGCCTCGTAGCAGGAGAAGAATCCGTGACGCCCGGTGAGGAGATAGCCTTCCAGCCAGCCCTGGCAGGTATGTTCGCTGAGGATCTCCATCACCCGACCGTCTGGAGAGAGGTGGTCATCCTCAGGGATAGTCTCATCCATCCATGCTCGGTCCGTTACCTCAAACAAGGCACCGAGACGGTTCGAGGCAGTTTCGTCTGGCCCCATCACCCGGAAATTCCGCCGGTCCATATTGCGTTTCATGATATCCCGCAAAAAGGCGCCCATCACCCGGGTGGCTTCCGCCACGACTTGACCCGGTTTCGGTACTGTTACGGCGTAGTCCCGGAAGTCAGGCATCTTCAGATCTTTGAGCAGTAGGCCGCCGTTGGCGTGGGGATTGGCACCCATGCGGCGATCGCCCGTGGGAGCCAGTTCTGCCAGTTCCGAAATCAACTTCCCGTTCTCGTCAAAGAGCTTTTCGGGCTTGTAGCTCTTCATCCACTTCTCCAGTAGTTTCACATGCTCCGGCTTCGTCGCCATTTCGGCCAAGGGGACCTGGTGCGATCGCCAGAAATCCTCCGTTTTCAGTCCATCGACTTCCTTGGGACCCGTCCAGCCCTTGGGGGTTCGCAGGATAATCATGGGCCACTGGGGACGCTTGGCAACACCACTGGTGCGGGATTCCTTCTGGAGCGCCTTAATCTCAGCAATAACGGTAAGGAGAGTTGCCGCCATTGACTGGTGCATGGGTTCGGGGTCGTATCCCTCGACAAAATAGGGCTTGTAACCGTAGCCAACGAACAAGCTCTCCAGTTCCTCGTGGCTGATCCGTGCCAGCACCGTCGGATTGGCAATCTTGTAACCATTTAGGTGCAAGATGGGTAGGACAGCCCCGTCGTGGATTGGGTTGAGAAACTTATTTGAATGCCAAGCAGTGGCGAGAGGGCCAGTTTCGGCTTCACCGTCACCAACCACGCAGGCAACGATGAGGTCAGGGTTGTCGAAGGCCGCCCCATAAGCATGAGAGACTGCATAGCCAAGTTCTCCCCCCTCGTGGATGGAACCAGGAGTCTCGGGGGCAACGTGGCTGGGGATCCCGCCAGGGAACGAGAACTGCCTGAACAGCTTCTTCATGCCCTCAGAATCTTGGGAAATATCCGGGTAAAACTCGCTGTAAGTTCCCTCCAGGTAAGCGTTGGCGACTATGCCAGGACCGCCATGACCGGGACCAATGATGTAAATGACGTTGAGATCCTGAGTCTTGATGACGCGGTTGAGGTGAAGGTAAATGAAGTTAAGCCCCGGCGTAGTCCCCCAATGCCCGAGCAGCCTGGGCTTGATGTGTTCCAACTTCAGCGGTTCCTTCAGCAGTGGATTGTCATAGAGATAGATTTGTCCGACGGAAAGGTAGTTTGCCGCGCGCCAGTAAGCGTTCATGGTTTTTAGCTCTTTTTTGGAAAGAGTTTCGGTCATGATATCCTCCCCTCATTTGCTTTCAATTTGACTCTTCTTGGGTTTCGCCCTCACGGAAAGGGGAGCACCCTTGGAGAGCTTAATCTCCTTACCTTGCTGCGTGATGCCGCCAATCTCGTCGTTGTGCTTCATTCCGTCCTTACTGCTCTTACTACCTGCGTTTACATTCCCTTTCCTATTCGTAAATCTCGGTCCTATCACTCAACGTTCACGCCCCTTTAATTCCTCCACAGCCTGTTTTACCCGTTCGGCCATCGATGCTTCCGCTGACTTCAAGTAGGACCGAGGATCATAGGTCTTCTTGTTCCCAACCTCCCCATCCACTTTGAGAACTCCATTATAGTGCTTGAGCATATGGTCAGCAATGGGACGGGTAAAGGCATATTGCGTATCCGTATCAATATTCATTTTCACCACACCGTACTCAAGCGTCTCCCGAATCTCCTCGAGGGATGAACCTGATCCCCCATGGAACACCAGATAAAAACGCGCATCCTTGCCGTATGCTTTCTCCAGCGCGTCCTGACCGTCTTTGAGGATGGGGGGCTTCAGTTTGACATGACCGGGCTTATAGACACCATGAACATTCCCAAAAGTCGCCGCCACGAGGTAGCGCGCCCCTTTCACTGCATTGAGACGACGGGCGACCTCGAGCATGTCCTCGGGAGTTGTATAGAGCTTTTCAGCGGCAGCGTCTTCGCCGCCAGCCCCTTCCTCCTCGCCACCCACAACACCGTATTCCACCTCCAGAATGATCTCATTCTTGTGACAGCGCTCGAGAAGAGGAACGGCAATATCCAGGTTTTCCTTCAAGGACAAAGCACTGCCGTCGAACATGTGGCTGTTGAATAGATTGGGCTTTCCGGCTGCCCGACGCCTTTCCGTTTCCTCGATGAGGGGAATGACGTATTTATCAAGTACATCCGCCTGGCAGTGGTCCGTGTGTAAGGCAACGTAGATATCATAACGCTCCGCAACGCGGTGCACGTGCTCGGCGATGGAAGTGGCTCCCAAGGCCATATCCTTAACAGAGGACCCCGATGCAAAGGCACCCCCGCCGGTGGAAACCTGAATAATGCCGTCACTTCTGCTCTCATATTTAGGGACGTTGTTTAATTCATTCACTTTTGATTCTTCCTTCAACCGCTCGAATCGCGTTGGCAATCCCCGACGTCGAAATTCCTAGGTTCCTCGCAATTTCCGCCATTGAGACGCCCCACTCTCGACTCAATCGGTAGGCAATCCTCCCTCTAACCTCCGACACCGTCCTCCTCTGCCCTCCTCGTCGAAGCTCCTGTTCATCGATCCTCTCCTGATCACACATCTCTTCAATCATTTGATTGATGACATGATTTCTCTCTCCAACCGAAACCTGCCGCCTCAGTCTCTCATCGGCCTCCTTCAAAATCCCCGAAACAAAATCCCCGCCCCCCAAAATCCGGCCATCCTGCCCGGCCCTCTCCCTGTCTCCCCTTAATGTCAATACTCGAGACCAACCTCCAAGTCTCCGGACTAACCCGTCTCCCGTCAGCTCCGGCCTCCGACCCTGACCCTGTCCTTCCGCCACGAATCTGGAATACGCCCGAACGGCATTCGTCTTTTTTTGATGAAACTGCTTCAGGACATACTCCTTCTCCTGCCAATCGTTCTTATGCGCTCCGATCAATACCCCGTGACCGCTCCAACGATACCGGCTCAGTTCCTTTAAACTCCTCACCATCCTTCCCCTCAATGGGTTCAAATGGATATAGCGCACCAACTCCAAAAGATAGGGGTCCTTTTCGCAGACGATCGATTTATATCGGTCCTGAAAAAGATGGCCTCCTCTTTGGTGCCTCCGATTGTAATAGAGCGCATAACCTGTGAGAAGACGGCGCATGAATTGAGAAATCCCCTGGAGACCGCTGAAAAGGAGGAGATGAACGTGATTGGGCATTAAAGCCCAGGCGAGGATGCGTGTTTGGGAGGAGGCTACGAGTTGGCTGACCCGATCTAAAAAAGCTTTGTGGTCCCGGTCATCTCCAAAGATTTTGGTGCCTTCGATCCCTCGTACCATGACATGGTGCAGCGTACCAGGGGCATCCAATCTCGCTCTCCGGGGCATACTGAATTTTTACCAAAATCATTGAAACTTGTATACTGCTAATTTTAAACAACGTCCCCTCCTAGTCCCCTCCTACCCCTCCTATCTCCTCCTATTTTGACTTCTCTTCGGAATCCACGCGACTACGCAAATATGAAGCGCTACCTTAAAAATAAATTCTACCATGAAGGAGAATACAAATCCAAAGGAGTCCCGCCCAATTCAGAGGAGCGCGCGAGTTACAAGATGGATGCAAAGGGTGGGACGATGAGAACGGTGAAGTCCTGGTTTTTCCTCATCAAATTGACTGTCCAATCAAGCTTTAACTAATAGATGGATGACCCCATCAGGACCACCACTACGGCGGACGAGTCAAAGGGTCATCGGCTAGGCCTTTTTTATTGGTTATCAGGGTTGGTGTTCGGGACGAAGCAGGTCATTTATGGTCTTGACTGGGTTGAAGGTGATGAGGGGAACCTCCACGAAAATGGTAATCCAGTGGGCCATGGCTCCGTTCCAGAGCCCAGGAAGCTCGAGAGCCTTGAGTTCACGACCGTCTTTCGATTTCCTGGTGATTATGATCGCATTGGGGTCGACATATTGCCCCAGGTCAAATGGATTGCCCCTGTAGTCTCGGACGCCGGCAACGATATCCACGGGATTGAAGTGGGTCGCTGAGCCCCATATTTCCTGTTGTTCAATTGAATGGAGGTCAACCTGGGGCTCTTCGACGATCTGTAAGGAGAGGGTACCGTCTTGTCCCTCTACCCAAAAGGGCCCACCGCCGGGTTCTCCCTGGGTTTTGACCACACCACAGACCCGCAATGGGCGATTGAGCATGGACAGAAGGAATCCCCTTTTTTCCCTCGTGGACCCCTGTCTTAGGCCTTTCGGAATCGAAAGGAAGGGCTCAGTACTGGCAAACTCCAGGGCTTCATTCAAGAACTGCTCTTCATGAATCCCTTCGGTCAGCTTCTCCACGTATGAGAAGATCCTCTTTTGGACCTTTACCAGGTGTCCGGCCAACGTCCCTTTCCATATGAATGTTGTACCCTTGAGCCCATCCGGGACGACATTGTCGATGTTCTTGATGAATATGATGTCCCCTTCGAGATCGTTGAGGTTCTCGATGAGGGCCCCATGCCCGCTTGGCCTGAAGAGGAGCCTCCCATCCTCCAGGCGGAAGGGACGATTTTCCCTATCCACGGCGATAGTGTTGGTGGACATCTTCTGGATGGAGAAGTCCACAAGGAATCGAACGTTGTATTTTGCTTCGTAGAGAGGCCTCACTCTTTCCAGGAGTCCCTCGAGGCCCTCGCGATGTTCCGGAGATACGGTGAAGTGGAGCCGACAAATCCCTCGGGCGTTACGGACATACTCCGCCGCCTCCACCAGATGCTCCTCAAAGGCCGTTCGACTCCCATCGGGATATCGATGGAACTCGAGCAGTCCTTTGGGTAGATTGGCGTAGTTGAGCCCTCGAGAGGTCAGGAGATAATTAAGGACTTGCTTGAATCTACCTCCTTTCATCAGGGCATGGATGTCGAGGGCGGCGTTGGTCATGATTTCCCTGAGGGTTTCGAAGAAGGCGAAGCGCTCGATCCGCGCCATGAACTCCAGAAGATCCCTGCATCTCCGCTCACCGGCCTCCGCCCTTCTGGCAATCTCAGCCTGGTCCATGCGCGGTTCATGGGTGTGGGACCAGAGGAGGAACTCGAACATCCGGGTAGCGGCGCCCGATGCGGGCACGAACTTCAGGCACCGCCCCTGATTTGTGGCCTCCCGGTG
>Ga0209636_10008664_pt1 | contig 10362 bp, 6 predicted proteins | sample DeeMarSWOR152_54_FD_187464 | JGI IMG/M metagenome (GOLD analysis project Ga0209636, IMG submission 187464) | Marine sediment microbial communities from White Oak River estuary, North Carolina - WOR-1-52-54 (SPAdes) (version 2) | ecosystem: Environmental > Aquatic > Marine > Intertidal zone >... | reverse complement strand
CCCCCCTGTTGATTAAGGGAACAAATATCTTTACCCCTGCCAATTGAATTTCTTCCCTCTCTTCCTCCCATATAGATTGAAATTCAGGAAAGATAGCGAGATTCCTTTCCGGTAATATGTTGCTTTCTTGCTTCAGCCAAGTCACAACGGGACTATCCTGCCTTAATTTCAAGTCCCCCATAGGATTATCCTCCACAGGAGGGTAGATAAATCGGGCGCCAAAACCTTCGTTTTCAGCCTCGGGCAAAAGCAGACAAGCTCTCCGACAGTCAAGAGACTGAGCAACAAGTGACGTAAATTCGCTACCCAGCTGCTTCAGAGTGGGGACATCGTGTATCTTGGTGATAAACTGAGATAACTGCCTGCGATAGGGATATCTTGCTCCGATAAAGGCTTCCTCCACCTTAGTTCGCCAAATGTCACGCACCTTGTGAACAAGAAACAGAATAGCTGGAATTCCCAGGCCGACAGTTACCGCTACAGAGGCAAAGTTAATCTCAAAGCCGGCGAAGCGGTGAGCTAGGCTGAAAACCAGTAACACCATGCCAACACTACCACCGTAGAGGATTACGTTGATAAAGGCTTGGCGGAATATGACTCTGATGTCCAGCAGCCGATGGGCGACAACGGCATAGGTAAAGATACAAGCAGTGACGAAGTTGCCAATATGGGGCACAGGATATTGCCCTCCACCGGGAGTGAAAGAGCCTAACAGAAAAACTGTCAACACGCCAGTAGCAGCAAGTGAATACATAATTTGATTGCGCTCTGAGGCATCAGATGAAGTCTTGTACCTCTGCAGCAAAGAATATACATCCTTGACGCCTAGGGTGAATAGGAACAAGAGGCCCAAAGCAACCATCCCGATACCATAGTTAACAATGACGGTGCCTTCGGCAGTGACCTCGATACTCTGTGGGATATAGTCCAGCCCTGTCAGGACAAGAGTCACTACTAGGAAAGTGTAAGCCAACGGTATTTTGATGCGCTCAGATCGGTAGAAGGAGGAGATAAAATAGTGAAGTTGAATTAGCATCCAGATAGTGGCGCTGGGGATAATTTTAGCTAGAATATGTGGCATGAAAAGACCACTGCGGAGCAAAAAACCGCTGAGGCTCCACAGCATGGCAGGAATTAAGAACAGGAGAAAAAGCCTATGCCTTCGTTGCCATGGGCGGTTAGATAGCAGAATAACAAATAAGGGTATATAAGCAATAGTAGCAATCAAGGGAATTGCAGCATGGAAATTCATGATATTATCCTTATATAGTCAAACCCCTAAATCCTCTACCACAATTTTACCTGTCATTCTGAATCCCTCTCCAGGATCGCTTCAGCACTTTGTGCCTTGCAATGACTGGTGTGTCGCGATTTCTATAAATCACGTTAATATAAAGCTATTATTGACATAAATTTGGAAGCTGTCAAGAGTGACTATAGTACTCCCCCAAAAGTACCAGGTTTTCTCAATCACGGCTCTCCCAGCATAAGGCGAGCTTGAAGCTTCACCTTTTTCATTCTGAGCTGCCGGCGAAGAATCTGCGAAGGGCTTAGGGTGGTAAATTAAAGGCCGAGGTTAAGACCTCGTCCTCGTTGTCTTGGCAAGGTATCCTGTGTTTCCCTAAACCATACTACTGTCATCGAGCAGCCGCACGTTCGGCTTCAGTTACCGGCGCAGCCTCCACCGTAACCTTGGGAGCTCCCAGCAGGGAAAGCACCTTATCCGAAGGGTTAATATGCGGTGGCTTGATGGTGCCCAAATCAGCGCCCTCAGCCTGACGTTGAGAGATGTATCTAGCAAAAGCACCTTGAGGGAGAAAAGTAACCTTTATAGGCTTCAGGCCAAGCACAGTCTCCGGGTCACTATAGGCCCTGTACTGGTTATAGTTATATACACTATCCAGCTTTTGCAACTCGTCATATACAGTTGCCACTACAGCTTCTTCGCTGGCAACATAATTTTCTTGTAGTTCCAGATAGAGATGCAGTATTGCCCTATCCCCGATTGCTTCTTTACGTGCCGTCCAATCTTTATAAGGAATTCCACTATTTTCAATCGCTTCCCAAATCACCTTTTCGGTAAGACGCCCAAATCCGGAAATATCAATACGGTCATCAGCCCGGCTATGAAACACCATCTGCGGGATATCAATGTTCAACCTTTCATTTCGCAGCGAAGTTATTCTTATTATATCGCCAATCCTATACCTGACAAAGGCTCCACCATGAAAGTTGGTAAGAACTATTTCATAATTCTCACCAGCCTTTACCTCATCCAGTAAAACAGTTTTCGGTTGGTAAGAATGGTCTAGTTGCCACTTGAAGTATTCCCCTTCAGGGATAAATTCAAAGAAGTTGAGAGTGGGGATAAAAGTCATGCCTTCGTAATCCCAGGTTTGTAAAGCGCAATGACCTCCTTCACAACTGGCATAATGCTCGAGAGGACGTCTGCCCCATAATTCCTCCACCCTTTTCTTGAAAATCGTGGCATCACTGCCACCACATATTATCCCTCGCACTGTCCACAGGTCTTTGGGCAATAGCGGGCGGCGGGCCAGCTTGCTCCTAACCAGTCCTCTGATTACTCGATATAATGCCCCGGGATGAGCTAACAAAAAGCGGATGCTTATATTTCCCGCTCCTTTCTTAATTTGCTCTCCCACATAGACTAGTGCCGAAGTTATGCCACCGAAACCGTCAAGGCCACGGTATAAAGCCTCTTCGAAGCCAAGCTTTATGCACTGCTCAAAAGATAACTCTCCTCCCTGGGAAGGCAACAAGTCGCAATTGATTGTTTCTTTTGCTATGTAAGCTAAAAAACCCGTTCCATACTCTGGAGGCCCTAGAGTATAAAGCACCCTCAAATGTTCCTTAAACCTGGAGAGGTCACCTTTACTATTACAGCCTGAAAAAATAATCTCGGCTGCCATTACTTTCTCTAATTCACGAACAAAGCCCACTGAAAAGGGTACCCATTTAACATAGGATTTTTCAGATGTACCTGAAGTTCTCACCCACCTAACAACCTTGGCTGGTAATACATCTTCCCTGCTTTCTATAAGTTCAGGGCAATAATCAGCATAGGTAGTTAATGGCACCTGTTCTCGGAATTCTTCCACAGTCTTAGGCATGGCACCACGCATAACTTTTCTCCCCAGCTCACAGTTCTTTAAGAGCTCAATTTGCTGCAAAAGCAATGTTTTCTGGATAGCCATAATTTGCCCCAGACTGAGGTCAATGAAGCCACAACACATCTGCCATAGCTCTTCTTTTCTGTCCTGTCGTAATAACTCAAGTGGCTTTGTCATGATCTCATCTACTCATTTCCCTTATGTCGTCTTGAGCTTATAATGTCATCGAGCAGTGGCACGTTCGGCTTCACTTGCTGGCACAGCCTCCACCACAACCTTAGGAACTCTTAGCAAAGAAAGTACTTCGTCAGAGGGATTAACATGTGGTGGCTTCAGGTGACCTAGAGGAGCGCCCTCAGACTGTCGTTGAGAGACATAACTGGAGAAGGCGCCCTGAGGAAGCAAAGTGACTTCTACAGGCTTTAAGCCCAGCACAGTTTCCATATCACCAATAAGCCGATAGAAGTTACAACGATGTTTTCTATCCAGCTTCTTGATCTGCTCGAATATCGCTGTCGCCAAGCTTTCTTCACTGGCAATATACCCCTCTTTAAGTTCAAGATAGAAATGCAATACAGGCTTATTATCAATTATTTCCTTGCGTGCTACCCAATCTACATAAGCAATGCTGGAGTTTGCAATTGCCTCCTCGATTATTCTCTCTGTGATCCGACCGAGACTAGCAATATCAACAAGGTCGTCGGCGCGGCTATGGAATACCATCTGGGGAATATCAATACCTAACCTTTGGTTTCGTAGTGAGGTTATTCTAATTACATCGCCAATTCTACACCTCGTCAAAATACCACCATGGAAATTGGTGATGACTATTTCGTAATTCTCACCTGCTTTTACTTCGTCGAGCAAGATAGTCTTCGGCTGATAGGAATGGTCCAGCTGCCATTTGAACCACTCCCTTTCAGGAATGAACTCGAAGAAGTTGAGGTTGGGGATAAAAGTCATGCCTTCGTGGTCCCAGGTCTGAGTGGCATAGACACCACCCTCAGTGCCCCCGTATATCTCCAAAAGCCTCCCTCCCCATAACTCTTCTACCTTATTCCTAAAGATAGCGCTGTCCATACCACCACCAATAATCGCTTTGGGAGACCACAAGTCCTTGGGCAGCATCGGGCGATTAGCCAGCTTGCTCTTAATTAATCCTTTAGTGAAGCGAGCGGATGCTTTCGGATGCGATAGCAAAGAACGAGTGTCTACATTTATTGCTCTCTGCTTGAACAGCTCACCGGCATAAGCTATGATAGAGGGCAAACCGCCAAGAGCATCAAGCTCCTGAGATAAAGCCTCGTCAAAGCCGGCTTTAATCCTCTCCTGGAATGTCATCCCACCCATGTCGGAATTTGAAGGCAAGAAATCACAGCCAAGTGCTTGTTGCATCAAGTATCCAACAACGCCTGATCCATAATCTCGAGCACTTATTGTAGCCAGAGTTTTGTAATGCTCTTTCACTGCAAAATCGCCTTGGGGATTGCAAAGGGCCAGAAGCCCAACGCCACCAGCCACCCGCTCAAAATCATATAAGAACCTCTCAGATAAGGGCACCCATTTGAAGTTATACTCACCAGCCCTACCTATGGTATGCACCCACATGGCAGGCTTGCTCGGCAAAACATCTTCCCTTTTTTCCACAAGCTCAGGTAGATAATCATCGTAGGTGGTCAATGGCACCTGTTCCCGAAATTCTTCCATCGTCTCAGGCATGGCGCCACGCATCACCCTCCTCCCCAGCTCACTATTCTTCAATAGCTCGACTTGCTCCAGAAGCAGTCTCTTCTGAATAGCCATAAATTGCTCCAGGCTCAGGTAAACAAAGCCGCAGCACATCTGCCATAGCTCCTCTTTCCTCCCCTCACGCAATAAATCAATAGGCCTTGTCATAGCTATACCTCCTGATTTCCTCCGTGTCATTCAGAGCCCTTCAGACCGTTCGCTACGCAGAGAATGACAACGCAGGAACTTCATTGTCCTGAAGATAGTATGACTAGCTGGGGATAACTTGGGAAGAGATTATGTTCTAGAAGATAGTTCTATTTGAAGCTGTGGAGGATGTGTTTGTGGAGAAAAATGCGAGGAAAGAAAGTCAGGAGCTTTTTGCCTTTGCTGAGCTACCTAAACTTTGCAGTTTCTGGGCTAATTGCTCGAATTCGCTATCGCCGGGTTGCTTGCCTAGCTCCAACCCATAGCTGATAAAGAATTCCAAGAAATTGCGCAATAGCTCTTTCGTTCCTTCCTGAAACTGGTGAAATTCTTCTCGGGTTACGCCGGTCTGCTTTTTACTTTCCTCATTTTCTTTCAACTGATTCTCAATCAGAAAGTTGATGAACTCAGACCGCCCCATATCCCCCCGATTGTCGTCCACCTTTTTCACCAGCTCAGCATCTACTATTAGCATCCTTTTTTCAGACATATACTGCTCCTATCATAACGCTCCTTTAGATTTTGATGTTAAATAAGGGGTGACCTCACACTACTTCCGGGCACCCCTCTATAACTCCACAACACCCGAGCCTCAAGCTCCGTTGCCATTTCGGAACTCAAGTACTTCAATTATGTAGCTTATATTTTTGAGCAGCTCTCCTCCTTTATCGGTTACCTGATAGGTAACGGAGGGATTTCCCACCTTCACTTTGTTAATAAACCCATGGCTCAAGAGGAAACCGAGATACTTCTGTATCTGGGCGTAGCTCATATTGGCACTATACATAATCTCTGTCTTGCCAGCGCCATTCTCGCCCACTCTGAGCATATCAGCTATTATCTCTATATTAGACCTTCGCCGATTCATTATACCATCCGACCATATATTACATATGGCCCATTACCATTATACTACCTCAATGGCACTTGTCAAGCCCCCAAATACTTGACAGTGCGGTTGGTGATATAATATGCACTATTGACACCAAAGAGATTACATTATACGATAAGTCAGTGGAGCTAAATCTAAATAACTAAGAGGGTGTTTGAATTAAAGATATAAAGCTTAACCAGGAGGTGGCTGATGGATAAGATCAAAGCAATGATAATTGATGAGCAAGCACTTTTCAGAGCTGGGGTGCGTCAGATACTGTCTCAACAATCCGACCTGGAGATATTGGAATGTGACCCAACTCAGAATGCACTCGAGCTAATTGAAGCTAACCTTCCTGATGTTGCTCTACTTGGCTCTGACCTGGCTAGCCTCAGCGGGATTGAGTTGAGTAGAAAAATTGCTCAATACTATCCCAATACTAAAGTCATAGTGCTAAGCCCTGACCCTGATGATGAGGAGCTTTTTGAGGTTATTAAGACTGCAGCCGCAGCCTGCTTGAGTAAGAAAGCCACTGGCGAAGAACTGGCCAGCACTATAAGACGAGCCCACAATGGTGAATACCCCATAAATGAAAGCTTGATGACTAGACCGAGGGTTGCCAAGAGCGTATTAAACCAATTTCGCGGTTTGACGAGAACTATGGAAGGCGTAGCTGCTCCTCTTACCAAAAGGGAAACGCAAATTCTGACCTACATTGCCGAAGGCAACTCAAATAAAGAAATCGCTCATATCCTAGAAATCAGCGAGCAAACAATTAAGAATCATGTCAGCGCTATCCTTCGCAAGCTAAATGCTAATGATAGAGCCCACGCTGTTGCTCTCGCCCTGCACAGCGGCTGGATTTCACCAGAAGCAAAAACCCGAAAGATACCAGAAGATTTCGATGAAATTTGAATGCCGCTTTGTAGGCGATTACAGTGATTTACAGAAACAGTTACACAAAAGTCATTGTGAGATTCCCCCTTCTGTCATTGCCAACTAATGTAGCCGCGGGTCTTTTGGACTGCTGATTTTGGATTTGGAATTTAGCCGATGGGACTGCCACAGTTCACCTTGAGTGGGCGGATGGCTCGCATGTATGAAAGCACTGCGTTTGTCCAAGAAAAAGATGGCTTACTTGATATACTCTCCTTTTTAGATTACTACGACCGGATACATTGGGCTCAAGACCGTTTCGTCGGATGGATGTATTTACTATCAAGGTGGCATAAGCATATCGCCCAAAGGTGCCACACTCATTGAGCGAATTTTTCGTTGGATTCATGCAAGCCCCGCAGTTACCTCTGAGTGTGAGAGAGTATCCGTTTTCCCTTTAGTTCACGATAAGGTTCATTGTTCTTCAACGTTCAGTAAGTAGCCTCAGCCATATGACGACCTACCGCTGTGATGGCTTCAGCATGACCTTTATGCTTTCTAACTTTCTAGTACAAACATACCACATCGTAGTCCAGCCGCCGCTTCTGTTGAAATACTATAGCATTGGCAGCTTCAGTGAAGGCTCATTTCAAGTAACGGTTGACATCTGTAGGTCTTTCCCCCAGCTGGAATTGAAAGGGAATTTGCTAAAATATGCTGCCCAGTGTTACCTATGCAATCAGCCAGCACACCCCCTTGACAAAGCTTTAGCGGTGTGGTACTATAGTACTGCCCCAAGTAATCGAACAAGAACTTGACGAGTGTGGAGCCAACCGCTGAGTAGGTGGAAGCCGAAAGGTGTTGGGAGGTAAAAGGCCCAGCGCAAGGTAGGCGGAAGCAGAAAAGAAGGTGGGTGGAGAGTCAAGGAAAGGGAGGTTACTCGGGGCAGTTTCTATTTTTCTGGTTGCACGACCTATAAGTATTGCCCCAGAATTGCTTATGGCAGCTCCTCGTCTTTGATTAGCTCGGGGTGGAGGATGCCAATAAAGGGCAAATTACGGTATTCTCCCTTGTAATCTAAACCATAACCCACTACGAACTCGTCGGGAACTTCAAAGCCTACATAATCAAGAGGAACATTTATCAATCGACGTGCTCTCTTATCAAGCAAAGTACAAACGCCAAGACTAGCAGGATTATGAGCAGAGAGATGACTGAGAATGTAATTCAGTGTCATGCCAGTATCTACAATATCTTCAACCATCAGTACATGTTGCCCTGTTATGCTGCTATCGAGGTCTCTAGTTATCTTGACTACCTGACCATCACCACCATAGTATGAGATAGCCATAAAGTCCACGGCAACCGGAATGGAAAGGTGCTGCATCAGGTCAGCCATAAAGCAGACAACGCCCTTCAATATGCCTATTAGCACTAATCGCTGACCAGCGTAATCACGCGAAATGCGTCTGGCTAAAGTTCTTATCCTTCGTTGAATTTTGGCATGGCTGTACAAAACTCGGTCGATTCCCTCTACTTTAGCTTCGCCTAGAGGGCCATAACCATATTTGGCTAACAGCTTGAGAAAGTCATTCTTGGTCAGAAGCATGACATTGACTTCAGGGTAAAGTTCTCTAACCTGGCGCAGCTTGCGATTCTTCTCGGTTAGGAGACTTTGTTTTAATGTAGTGAGTTCAACATAAAGGTCTAGCTCGGGCAAATAAAAATCAGGAGTGAACATCTCTGCTATCTTGTCACCCTCCCACCTAAGAGGGAAGGAACGAGGCTCATAAAGCCATTCAATACAGTAAAAGTCCAAAAGTTTGGTAAAATCTTCCTCGCTGGGATGAGCGAAACTAGTTGGCTCCAGCCTAGTAGGTAATGAAGATACTCGAGATGATTTTCTTCGTCTCCTGCTTGTCTTATAGTCTTGCTCCAGCAATTGATGAAGCTCTGCTCTCTCAAAGATGACTGCGCACATATCAGCGACACTGAGGAGGAAGCTTTTATCAGCTTCGGAGAATTGGCGAGGCTCACGAGTGTAAATTCGAATCTCGCCGATAGCTTCTCCTTTCCCAAGTACAGGAACCCCAAGTATAGAAGATATCCCTTGCTCTAGTGCTATTTGGGGATATTGAACTCTTTCATCTTTGGCAGCATCGGCAATAAATACCACTTTCCCTTCAAGGATATCCGTGAGGCTTTTACGGGCATCAAGGGGACCCTTTTTCAGATAAAGGTCGCTTAAACCATATGCGCCTACAGTGATCAAATATTCCTTTTGGGAATTGAGGGATAAAATGCGGCAGCCATTCGCCTGCATTGCCTTGGCAGTGCTTTTAGCTATAGAATTACAAATCTTCCTTAAGCCAAAAGCCGAATTGGCAACTTTGGTTATCCGCTTAAGAGCTGAATAATAACTACCTCTCGACCTACCCACTTTTCTCCTACTCTATCCGCATTTAGTAAAGCCACAGGCGAGGCAAATATTGCAGCCTTCCTGATAAATCAAAGGACCACCACAATCAGGACATTGCCCAGCCCAACTTTTAACCGTCTCAGGATTTTGGGAAGGCGTATCTGGATTAGTGGACTTTTCATTAGTTTCTGTCTTTTCTCTAACGTACTTCTCCAGCACACTAGCGATAGCATCGGCACAGGACAAAATAGCATGCCCCTGCTCCCAAGCAATAGAGGGACATCTAATGCCACGTAGATGCTTTACAACAGAATCTACATCTATTCCAGACCTTAGAGCCAGGGATGTAAGGCGGCTGATAGCCTCAAGCTGTGCTGCGGCACAACCTCCAGCCTTTCCTAAGGTGGAGAAAACTTCGGATATTCCCTGACTATCAAAATTTACTGTCACATAGATGTAGCCACACCCAGTGTTTACTCTTTCGGTTACACCTCTGGTAACTTTAGGCCTTTTCCTGGGGGCTAGTTTACCTTCAGCCTTTTTTACCCCCTCACCCACAGTGAGAACCTGACTTTCGCGACTCCTATCTCGGTAAATAGTTATCCCTTTCAAGCCTTCCTGGTAAGCCAGCATATACACTTTAGCTACATCCTCGGGCGTCGCCTCGTGAGGAAAATTGACTGTCTTGGATACAGCGCTATCAGTAAATCTTTGGAATGCTGCCTGCATCTTAACGTGCCATTCAGGAGATATGTCATGGGCGGTGATAAAGAGCCTCTTTATCTCTTCAGGAACTTCTTTTACGTCTTTTAACCCCTTTCCTTCCGCTAGCTGCTTCATTAGATCCGGGGAATAGAACCCTCGGTTCTTGGCCATCTCCTCAAAATAAGGGTTCACCTCTATAAATTCTTCGCCTTCCAAGATATGGCGCACGTAGCTTAAGGCGAATAAAGGTTCAATGCCACTAGAGCAATTAGCGATTATGCTCAAGCTGCCAGTAGGAGCAATGGTAGTCCGAGAGGCATTTCGAAAACGAGGACCATCGGGCGCGGCATAAATGCTTTCTTGGAAAGCAGGAAAAACTCCCCTTTCTTGGGCTAGCTCTATCGAGGCTTTATCCGCCTCTT
>Ga0209636_10008662_pt1 | contig 10364 bp, 7 predicted proteins | sample DeeMarSWOR152_54_FD_187464 | JGI IMG/M metagenome (GOLD analysis project Ga0209636, IMG submission 187464) | Marine sediment microbial communities from White Oak River estuary, North Carolina - WOR-1-52-54 (SPAdes) (version 2) | ecosystem: Environmental > Aquatic > Marine > Intertidal zone >... | reverse complement strand
CCATCACCCCTACTAAAGGAGTAGGTCGCGATAAATAGGGAGCTTTAATTTGTTCTAACTCTGAATCCAACGCGTTCAAGGAAAATGCAAGCATTTCTGTTACAATTTCTTGGATCTTTCGATATCATTCTTGATCATAAAAATCGCTTGAAAATTCCTGACCCAAAGCACAGATATCCCGTAATTTGGCAGCCCATAAGGCGATTCTGTTTGCGAGTGACATATTTTCAAATCCTATTTATCATTCCATAGACATTAGACTGATCAATCTATTGTTATTATCTATCGGCCCGTTGTACCCTAGAATAGGGGCTCTTTTAGCTTCATTCGCTATAAGGATGTGAATCAAGTCTTTTCTGTGATCTTGAGAAAGAATTCTACAATACCCCCATATTGCTTTTTAAGATGCTCAGCTTTCTGAAATCCATGCCCAGCTTCTCGTTCTACATAAATTTTCACATCTTTCTTCAATGACAGTGCTTTCCCAACGAAAGTATAGATAGGTTCAATGGGACAACGAGAATCATTCGCTCTATGAACAATATAGAGAGGATCTGCAAGATTTTCTACAAAATTAATAGCTGATCTATCCTTATATAACTCCGTTTTCTCCTCAGGGGAGCCAAGGAAACATCGTTCTGTAAATGATTTAAATACTTGGTCTCCTAATCTGTGCATTTCAAACCAATCTGTTATACCAACAACCGCTGCACCAGCAGCAAACAGATTAGGATGTTTTGTTATAGTTAGATATGTCATAAAGCCACCATAACTTGCACCAGTGAGGAATATCACTTTATTCTCTGGATATAATTTCAATAGGTAATCACGGGCATAAAGTACATCTTTTAAGTCACCTCCTCCAAGATCTCCTAGATTTAACTCTAAAAATTCCTTTCCGTAACCTGTACTTCCTCGAATGTTTGGACATAGGACAGTAAATCCAGCTCCTGCATATAATTGAATAACATTCCCCATAGCTTGCCAATCTTGAGAAAACTCCCATGAAGGGCCTCCATGTATTAGTACTATGCAGGGCTTGCCAGGTAATTGTCGATCAGCGGATGGAGAAACGAGAAATGCTGGAATATCTCTTGAGTCGAAAGTGGGATATGTGAATAACTTACCTGAAGATAATGGGTGAGAAAGACTCTGTGGTTTACTGTCAATAAGCAATCTAAAGTCTTTTTTTATTATATTATATTCAAAAATTCGGGTTGGTGTACCTAGATTCGACCAAGCTAAATAAAGCATCTCTGAATTTCCTTTCACTCTTCGAATCGGTTCAACCCAACCATCCGGAATGGGGAGCTCCTGTGGTGGTTCTTCATTCTGCCAATTCTCTATATAAAGCTTGGTTGATCCATTCTTCTTAGCAGCATAAACTATTTCTTCCTTCCCTGGAACCCAAGTAGCAGAAGTATAATCGATTCCGAGGTCTAATTTGGTGCTTTGTAAATAAGTGATAGAATTATCTAAACTTTGCCATACTGCTAATGTTGGATCTCCTGGAGCATTTGTTGAAAATAATAACTTTTCTCCGTCTTCACTCCATGCGATTGAGTAATTCATACTGTCAGTTGAGGCTTGAATTTCAGTATCTACTTCCCCAGTTTGATAATTGATTATCTTAATTCTTGAAGCAGTAGGATTATCGGCTTTGATTTCAGACCAAGAAACTACGCTGTTGTGTGGATTTACTTGAAACGGGAAATGTAGTTGCTTCGTTTGATACACAATATCCAGTGTTTCCGTAGCGATAACATATCTCCATAAACAAATATCCATCTCAGATGATCCGTCAAATAGTACAGCTTGACCATCAGGAGTCCATTTTGGGGTTAACACTCTTATAGAATCAAGCTTTAGTAATACTGAAGGGTTTTCAGTTTTGATATCAGTTATATATAAATCGTGTTTCTCATTTCCCCCTTGTTCTTTGGGAAAGACAAATTTGGAATCATCAGGAGATAAATCTCCAGTTGTAATACGTTCTCCTACATTTGTAAGATTGATCCAATTATTTAAGCTGTTTAAATCTACCTTAAATACTTGATGGACATCATTCTTATTACTTATCACTAAAAGAAATGAACCCGATTTTGCTACATCATGCAAGATAAGATCTGGAATTCCAAATATATCTAATAGTTCATCTAGTTTTTTTGACAACTTCATCACTCATATTTATAATCATTAAAATCGAAAGTAACATTCTCTGGGGAATTCTCTTGAGAATTGTTTATTTCTATGTGAAATTTTATACCTTCCCTCCATGATAATATTCTTTTATTCTGTTGATCGCCTTATATTCAATTTGTCGACAAATGGATGCCTTCTTTTTTCGTTTCTCTAGATTCTATTGATATTGCTGGAAAGACTCCTTTTTTGATGAAGTTGATATACAAAGATAAAGTCTGTGCCTATTTTCGACTAAAGTACTCAATTATAATCAATGAGGAACAAAACCATAATGAATAGACCCGAGCCTCAATTATGTGCCAATTTCCAAGGAATGATGCCGCCTGCCTGGAAAGCAAAAAAGAAAGATCCCAGGAAAAGCAAACGACAAAATGAAAAATAAAATTACTATTCCAGTCATAAAAAGGGAAGAAACTTCCTGTCGAGTCTTTTTCCTAAACAATAATGGGTGAAAGAATTTAGATTAAGAATTTCTAAATATAAAAAGTAATTATAGAAAAGGTTATTGAATCGATGATTGGTGGTTAAGCTTTTTGGGTTAGCTGTTCCATTGTTTCACGATTTGTATAGGTAACAGTCCCATCATAATGAAGATATTTAAGAATTTGGATTAGCTCATCTATATTATTTGATTTCCTGTCTATTTTTGAAATTGTCAATTAAATCTCCTGTACTTTCGTTGATTGCAATAGTTCCGCAATTATCGTCATATATAAACATTCGGATAGATGCACAATTACTCTTATCTTAAGCTCATAAATTGATTTTATTCAGATCACTCGTAAAGATTTTAATTTTAATTTAATTATTTTGAATGTTTGATTGAATGAATAATAGCCCCTGCATAAATTATTCCTTTTTATCAAATGAATTTCCAGTATGAAGTTAAAAAGCCTTGATTAAAAATTCTTTCAGGGTGAGGTTCTAGTGTCAAAAGTAGTAGATTATTTCATCGATCATAAACAGGGTTTTCTAGATGATTTATTCCATTTTCTTAGAATACCAAGTATTTCTAATAATAAAGCAGCTGTAGAAGAGGCAGCACTTTGGCTAAAAAGACGATTGGAGGCTTCAGCTAGTAGTCTCAAAATCATTAGGACATTAGGTAATCCAATCATACTTGCAGAATGGAAACCAAAAACTTCAGACGAAGAAAATACAGTTAAAAGTCCAACTGTACTAATTTATGGACATTATGATGTTCAATCACCTGAACCCTTAGATCAATGGATCTCTCCACCATTTGAGCCAGAAATCCGTGATGATCGGATATATGCCAGAGGAGTAGGAGACAATAAAGGTCAATTCTTTGCTCATCTTATCGCAATCGAATGTATAACAAAATTTTCAAAACTTGGTCTTCGAGTGAAATTTCTCTTTGATGGAGAAGAAGAAATTGGGTCTCCCAACTTAGATGAAGCTCTCATTCAAGAGAAAGAGTTCTTTTCTGATATTGATTTGGTTTTTGTCTCCGATGGTCCTGCTGACCCTTCCTGGAAACCCACTTTATGTTTTGGTGCGAGAGGGATTGTAACTGCACAGATATACTTAAATTCTGCCTCCAATGACGTCCATTCGGGGAATTTTGGAGGAATACAACCCAACCCTGCTATTGATTTAATGAGTATTCTTCAAACGATGGTTGATGATAATGGTAAATGTCTAATTAAAGGATTTTACAATAAGGTTTTTTCTCCAGATGAAGGAGCGCTAAAAGCTGCTGAAGAATTAAACCGAACTCCCGAAATGTATCAAAAATTTCTCGGGATTAGTTACTTCGGAGGAGAACAGGATGTTCCACTTGTACATCGAGTGATGTTTCGACCCACGATTAATATTCGAGGTTTTCACGCAGGCAATATCCGAGAACATGCTAAAACCATTATTCCAAAAGATGCTGTGGTTGAATTAGATTTCAGATTAGTTCCCCACCAACAACCTACTCAAATCCAAGATCTGTTAATAAACCATATGGAACAATTGAAAACAAGGTCAAATAGATGGAAATTAATGATTAATAGGTGTGATGTAACTTTTGAGGCTGGTTTTGCACCGATTTATACATCTTTAGATCTTTCCTGGACTAAAATATTAGCTCAATCAATTACTGAAGGATTTGGAGAAACACCGGTGAAAATTCCCTTATTAGGAGGAAGTCTACCCCTTTACAATCTTTTCCAATACATTAGAAAACCAATGTACATCATACCTTTTGCTCAACCTGATCAGGGAAACCATGCACCAAATGAGAATTTAATGCTTGAATGGTTTGAAAAGGGAGTGATAACTTCAATGATGCTATTGAAGAATTTAGGATCAAAAAGTGTCAAGTGATAACCTTATAGTTGAATTTAATATTAGAAAGGCTTTGCATTGTAGTCACCTTGGAATCGAAGGACTTTTGCCAAAAAAATTTCGCTTATTAACTGCTTTCGTAGAAACTTAGTTAAATTAAAATTTGTGATTGAGAAGAAACATGACGCGATCATTTAATCTTCGATCTGTTCATCTCATCCCCAGCTCCCTAGATCGAAATGTAGCATCAGTTTTAGTGTTGAACTTGATTTGGACAATTCCCTGGGGATTAGTTCAACCTTTTATTAGTCCATATTTCTTTGAGCTTTCGAATGGGGATTATTTTCTTACTGGCTTACTTAATGGTTTACCTTTTATTTCTATGATATTTTCAATTTTCATTTTTGGATGGATTGTAGATAAAATCGGACCTAAAGCAATGATGTTGACCGGCTTTCTTATTTTTCTTGTCTTTTTCTTAACCGTAATAGTGATTAGTGATCCATTGCTTTTTTTCATTGATTATGTAGTAATTAATAGCTTACTCGCTTGTTTTTCTCCTGCTGTATTGAAATATGCTAGTTTAACAAATAAAGAGGATATTTTTGGTTCTTTAGTGGCGTCAACATCACTAGGATATTTTTTTGGTACTGTGGTGTCAGGATTTTTATATGAACCTTTGGGAATGAATATATTGTTTTTTTTATCATTAGGCGCATGTATTTTAGGCTTAATAATTTCCTTTTTCTCTCATGATTTACGGGAGTCCCCCCCAAAGGAGTTATCAGAAAATAATCCTCATCTAAACACCTCTACTCCCCTTAGCACAATATCTCTTCTTTTTTCTAAAAAAATCCTTGTCGTAATTTTCTTAATTGCCATTTTACATGGTTTTCAAAGTGGTTTTTCGGCTATGTTTGTCTCAATATACTTTCTTGATGAACTCCATACTCCCGCCTTATTAATTGGGATAGTTTTTGGAACAGCTACATTAACAGGCACAATAGCATCGCATTATGCAGGAAAGATTGGAGAAAAAAGAGGATTCAAGGAAATACTCATTGTTTGCTACATTGGATATCTATTTGTGTGGGGAAGTTTCATTTTATCGCCAAATAATTATATCCTCCCAGCAATCACCTATACATGGCCAGTCTATGTTGGAATTCTTATTGCAGGCCCTGCACTCGTTGCAGATCATATTTCAGAGTCTAAACGTGGTACTTTTATGGGGATCTTTGGAGCCAGTCAGAATCTTGGTTATGCATTGGGCTCGACTCTTGGAGGGATGTTTGCTGGATTACAAGAAACATTCAGATTCAATTTTTGGATTTCTGCTTTTTTCTCATTAATAATGATCGTTATTTCTATTTTCTTTGTCAAAAATGGAAAAAAAGAAGATATACAATCATTTAAGTGATATTTTGGTCTTGGAACTAAATACCATGTAACTAACTATTAATCCAAGTATTATATATACAGATATTCAACCAAAGATCTTCAATAAAGGAAGGATAACCTTTGAATGAAAACATTCCTCCAGGTCCAAATCCCCCAGAGAAGATTTATGTTCGAATTGAAATACCTTCTGGTTCAAAAGTTAAATATGAGTATGATAAAAGCTTTAACGTCATCTTTGTGGATAGAATTTTACATTCTAGCGTGGTTTATCCTGCAGCTTATGGTTTCATTCCTCAAACTCTTTGTAAAGATGGCGATCCTTTAGATGTATTAGTACCATTGAGTTCTGGGATTGAATTAATCCCTGGATGTATTCTAATCGCTAGACCAATCGCTGTTTTAAATATGAAAGACGAAAAAGGAAAAGATGATAAGATTATCGCAGTTCCAACTGATGATCCCCGTATGGAAGAAATTCAATCTATAAGTTCAATCCCTAAACATCTAAGGCGAGAAATCGAAGAATTTTTCAATACATACAAACAGTTAGAACGGGGAAAAACAACAGAAATCATGGGTTGGGCCGATAAAGAAGAAGCACAGAGAATTATTATTGAAGCCATTAACTTATATATTCAAAAGAATGAGTGAATTGAGATCATCAATCATCTCTTATTTGGCAAAATTGGAGCATGACTTACCCAATTGTCCAAATTTATACCTTTTCTAAGGAGTCTCAAATTAAGAGCGCCTATGTGAAGCATAACATGTCGAATGTTATATATCAAGGAACTGTGAATACTACCCCCATGCCATTCGAACACAGATGGTTGTATTAATTCTTCCAGAGTTAGTTGATCCAGTCTCTGTTTACCTTTCTCTTTTATCTTAGATAGATATGATATTAATTGTTCACGAGTTAGTGTTTCCTTTGGTAACTCTTTTAAATTTTTCAAATCAGCTTTGAACCCTGGTCTGAATTTTTTACGTTCATCTTTAGATCTTCCTAGATACCAGTCTAAAAACCACATGGCATGAAATGCGACCTGCCAGAATGGAGGACCACTAGTTCGATCATCCCAGATTTCTTCAGGACAATTTTTGATCACCTGCTCTAACATTTTAATGGCAGCTCCATATTGTTCTTGGAAAGCATTTGAAATAACTTCAGATTCTTTTATTGACATTCTTAACGATTCTCCTTTTCTAGTATATGTATTAATCTTTTTTTATCCTTTGGATGAATTCTTGAGTAAATTTCTTAATTTTATCCCAATCTCTAGAATCATTGACGCCATCAGGATCAAAATTAGGGGTGTCTTTTCCCGCTACTTTTAAAATTTTCTTGTCTAACCACCCTATAGGTGAATCAGATGATACATTCATCACTCCACCAAATGCTTCGTAAGTGTCCACAGTAACCCCGAAATCTCCCAATACTTTTTTGCAATATTCTTCTTTAATCTCCTGATATCTTTCAGGAATGGCTGCATAACCAGAACATACAAAGAATACTTTTGGCCCCTTTAACGCATTGATCTCTTCTTTGTTCTTTTTTACGAAATTTTTCATTTCTTTTGTCCATTGACCGATTTTGATCCCCGAACCGAAAATTAATCCTTTGTATAGTGATAATTCTGGCCAGGAGTCTTTTTTTACGTTAATAATATCTGAATCAATATTATCTTCATGTAGCCATTCAGACATTCGTTCAGCAACTCCCTGAGTCGCACCATATCTTGTTCCATACGCAATTATAACTTTCATATCTGTAACCTCTTAGTTACACCACATGCTATCAACAATTGATATTATTTTCCCCTTCCAATTTCTTAAGAAGTTCTAAGGATCAGAATTATGGTTTGGGGACCAATAACTTTCTTCATTGCAGGAAGCATTAACTTAATTTTAATGAAAATAAAACTTGTCTAAAGCGATTACTTCTGGCTGTTTGCTAAACAAATACTCTATTGGGAATGAACTATGAAGGAATTGAGAACTACTCTTGTAAAACTCTTGATTTTAACACTTATTTTACTGCCACTTTCATGCTATTCGAGCTCAGCATTCAACGGGAATCAAGAATTCAAACTGCAAGTGCAAAGAATTCCTTATTCTAAAACAACGGTTGTGAAAGCAGAATCATTGGAATTACTATTTCCAGATAAATATCATAACCTTTCAGAGCTTTATGCTGAATTAGAATATTTTAACCATACTGCTTCTAATCTCATTGATTATTCTTTCATTGGCTTATCGTATTGGAACAATCCTATTCCGTTGATTGCGCTCACTAATGAACAAATTATGGAAGATGTAAAGGGAAAAACCTACGTAGTGGCTCATCATCACGCACGAGAACAAATTACAATTGAGCATACAGTCCGAACTATCCGTGATTTGGTAAATGGTTATCTCACTTCTGATCAATCTATTGGAGAGCTACTCGATCGTACAATTGTGTTCTTTATTGTCACCTTAAATCCAGATAGTCTTGATTACACTTTATATCAAGACCCTTGGCAACGTAAAAATATGAGACCTATTGATGACGATAATGACGGGAAAATTGACGAGGATGGCCCTAATGATGCGGATGGAGATGGTTATGTTTCTATCTATTCAGCAGAGTATGAGACTGGGGGTTGGGAAACTTGGCTAGAAGGAAGTGATGAAGACCAGGATGGATTGATAGATGAAGACTCTGGTGGAGGAGTTGATCTTAATCGGAATTATCCAATCCACTGGAATGACAGCAGATGTGACTCTGGCAGCACCAGCAATACACTACTTGAAGATTATCCTGGGGATGCTTCTCTATCAGAAAATGAAACAAAAGCATTAGTCGATTTTGTAGTCAAACATAAATTTGCTCATGCTTCAAGCTTGCACTCTGGTACAACTATCCCTATACTTGGATGGGGATATACAAATGAAAAACAAGCTGAAAGTTCTCTTTATGAAAAGATGTTAGATAATTGGGAGAGTGAACAATTACTTCCTGAGGTTTTTTTTGATGAAACAAACACTGATGTTGATTATACTGTTGCAGGAGACTGGAGTGACTGGAATTACGTCACTCAACATATCATTCCTCTTACCCTAGAGATCTACAAATCGACCGGTACATATGATTGGCATTTTTACGAAAATAATGGCACACACAATATATATGAAAGTGATGTGGTTTTCTTCGATCCTCCAGAACACCAGATTGAAAATGTTCATCGCAAGCTTTATAATTTTGAAGAACATTGGTTGTCATTAACTCCTTCAATAGAAGTAGAGAAAACTCAATATATCAAATTAGATAATGAAAATAAAATAGAAATATCTTTGAAGTCAGGATCTCAATACTTTAATACAAGTGATAGTGCAAAAGTAGAAGTACAAGCATCAAACGAAAATATAATTGTAGATTACCCTGACTCAATAGGAACTCTTTTTCCAACTAAAACCAACAAATTACCAATATTATTATCAAAGGATATGCCAGATAGCTTCACTCTTTATGTGAATGTAACCTCAGAATACGCTTCTGACTTACAGTTGGGAATTAATGTATCTGCTACTGATTTTAAAGCAACTCCTGGATTCAATGGGATTATTGCTCTTATATCGATCTTGGTTCTACTTCCTATCCTCCGAAAAAAAAAGACACTATAATGAGGGTTCATCTAGAACGATAGAACTGGATATCACTTTAGGAAATAGTTATATTGTATAATGATATCTTAAACAATAATACTGAAGATGATCCTTCTATTTCCTAAATGATGAATAAAAGCAATGATTTCCTCGAAAGCTCTAGCTTTAATAATTACCCCTTTAGCCCAGTATTATAAGATTATTCTTAGTTATTTCAATTAATGGCTTATAAATATTTAATAGGAGTAATAACACCTTATTTTCTTGATAAAATTTAAGACATTGATAAATTCGCGTAATCTATTGAAGTAATTTTCAAATGAGCAAAAAAACATTCTTATATGGCTAATAATTCTCAACTTTCCAATAACTTACTTCAGAATGATAATCTGTTCCAATGAACGAATATCAGTGTAATGTTTCTCAATATAACTATAAGCTTTATTTATCTTCGATGAAATCTTCTTTACAGTACGATTGAGAATAGATTTAGTTATCTCTGCATCTTTTTCCTCAAATAAGGGTATCTTCCAATGCTGATAATATTCTTTGGTGACTAGTAAGGATATGACTGCAGCCATTCCAGGAATCATACCAGCACCTCGAACAACATCATGTAATTCATCTGATATGCACGTAATACTTCCAGCATCTTGGCTAATCAGTTTAGCTATGTTAGCAACCAATATTACCTTTTCTGAGGCCAAACTTGTGTTTTTAAGATCGTTTGCATACTTTATTATCTTATCAGCAAACTTTCTGGTATTCTGCTTCATAAATCCTATTTTCTGGGGTAGAAGATCGTCTCGAAAAATGAC
>Ga0209636_10008661_pt1 | contig 10365 bp, 6 predicted proteins | sample DeeMarSWOR152_54_FD_187464 | JGI IMG/M metagenome (GOLD analysis project Ga0209636, IMG submission 187464) | Marine sediment microbial communities from White Oak River estuary, North Carolina - WOR-1-52-54 (SPAdes) (version 2) | ecosystem: Environmental > Aquatic > Marine > Intertidal zone >... | reverse complement strand
CGCGAAGGCTGGTTTGTCAACAGGAATAATATCTACTTCCACTCCTTTTTCTTCGGCTGCCAGGTTGATGATTGTCTTTAGAAGATCCTCATTATTCTTGACCATGGCTTCTGCTTGAAGGATATCTGCCTCACGGTTTGCCACTTCAGTCTGAGCACTCAGGATCTCTATGGGTGCCAGGGTTCCTACATCGACTTCCCTCTTATTCTTAGCTAGAAGATCTTGAGCCAATTTTAAGGACTGCCTCTTCACTTTAAGATTTTCGATGCTGTGGACAAAATTCCAGTAAGCACTTTCCACGTTGTAAATTGTGTCCATTAGAACTCCTCTAAGCTGACTTTCTGAAATAGCTCTGTTGTTTTGGGCGATGATGATTTCTTTACGGCTGATTTTAAGACCAAAGTTTTTCAAGATGGGCTGAGCAAAATTAAATCGGAGCGTGCTTGAGTAACGAGGATTGACTGACAGGAATTTTTGGTTGGAATCGTTTTTGTAGGAATAGAGGGATATCGAAAATTCTCCCCCTGTTGGGATGCGCTGAAAAATGGAGGCTGAGTAATCTTTGTACTCGGTTGAGATCTTCTCTTCGCCTTCGATATAGGAAATAGAAGGAGAATTTGTATTTTGGAGACTGTAGCCAAAGGACAGGCTGGGCAGGAAGTCTTCTTTAGCCCGGGATACAGAAATATCAGCCAGTTCCGGGTTCAAGACTTCAACTGCAACATTTAGGTTATTCTGCATCGCTTTCAGGATGCAGTCTTCAAGAGATAAAGCCCTCTCCTTTTTCTGGGCCCAGGCTCCTGCAGTAAGGAGCAAAATCGGTAAAAAACAAATAATTTTTTTTGGTTTTAACATTTTATACCTCCGTTAGAACTTTCAATTTTAGGATTTTTTGTATGAATGAACGGACAGCTTAAGTCTTTTACTCGTTATCCACAACCCAGCCATCCAAAAGATTAATAATTCTTCTGCTGTATGATGCGTTTTTTTCGGAATGTGTGACTTGAAGAATTGTGGTTCCATCCTCGTTCAGTTCTTTGAATAACTCCATAATCTCTTCGCCTTCTTTGGTGTTTAAATTGCCAGTGGGCTCATCGGCAAGAATAAGTTTTGGTTCGGTGATAACGGCTCTGGCAACTGCTACCTTCTGCTGCTGGCCGCCGGATAATTGATTAGGGAGCAGGTCTTTCTTGGCCACTATATGAAACCTGTCGAGCATGTCGCAAACTTTCCCTTTCCGCTCCGAGCCTTTCACTTTTTTGTACAGAAGCGGGGTTTCAAGATTTTCATAGACTGTTAAATCATCAATAAGGTGATAGCTTTGAAAGACAAATCCAATATAGTTCTTATGGAGTTCTGTGAGTTGTTTTTCACTCAATCTATGGACTTTTTTATCGAAGAAGTAATATTCACCGCTTGAAGGTAAGTCTAACATACCGAGGATGTAAAGCAAGGTTGACTTTCCGGCACCCGAGGGTCCCATGATGGTCACAAATTCCCTTTCCTCAATATCGAGGTTAATATCCCGCAAAGCATATGTCTTCACAAAACCGGATGAGTAATATTTTGTGATGTCTATTAGTTTGATCATCTCTTTCCTCCATAAACAGCCATCATTCAAAATCTCGTTGCCATAAGCTTAGAACAGAGTTCTTTCTCCACTAAGCGTGATTAAAATAAAGCCTGCCATATCCACATCAAGACCCATCACATTGATAAAGAAATGGCTTTTATGCCTTTTAATGTTCCACAAAGCGATCTTCAGGTAACTTTTAAACATGGCTACGCTTTTCTATAATCTTTCGTATGCGCTTTCCCCTCTTTTCCGAAACATTATCGGAATATTGTCTTTTGTAGGGATACCGATTTGAATCAATTCCCAATCCCTGTCATGCTCTTTTATCACACGTTTTATCACATCAACTTTATCTTCGGATTCTTCACCATAGTCCTCCCAGTCTACGATTTCAACCCTGTAATGCATCGTTCGCTTTTTTCCGTTGATTTTCACATCGATGTCGATGTTCTGTTCTGCCTCCAAAGTGGGAACATAAATAACGACTTCTCTCATTTTTGCCTCCTTTTATTTTCTTATTTATCTAGCATTTTTAGCTTTTTTTTCCCTTCAGCTATTCATATTTTATCGAATCAACCGGGTTGGCGAGAGCGGCTTTAAGAGACTGAAAACTAACGGTCAGCATGGCGATACACAAAGCAATCAGACCTGCCGCGATAAATGTCAAAACACTGATGGGAGCCCGAAAAGGAAAATTGGAGAGCCAATAATTCTTCAAGAAAATATAGGTCACCGGCCAGGCGATCAGGTTGGCAACCAGAACCCACTTGATGAAATTTCGTGAGAGTTGAAACACGATGGAACCTACCGAAGCGCCCAACACTTTTCGAATGCCTATTTCTTTGGTGCTCTGTTCAGCCGTATAAGAAGCCAAGCCAAAAAGACCGAGGCAGGCTACAAAAATCGCTACAAAGGAAAAAAATGTGATGATCTGACTCAATCGTTCCTCCGAATGGTACAGGGCATCGAAGTTCTCATCCACAAAAAAGTATTCAAATCTTCTCTCTTTCTCGAAGCTATTCCAGGTCTTCTCGATGTAGGACAAGGTTCGAGAGATATCATCCGTGTTCATCTTGATGGACAAGTAGGTATCCTGTCTGGGCCTAAGAAAAATGGCCAGGGGTCCGATGACTTCCTTGAGTGAGCGGTAATGGAAATCCTTGACGATTCCCACGATCGGGCGCATGACTTCGCGGGAATAGCCGATTTTTTTTCCGAGAGCCCCCTCTCCCCATCCCAGCTTTGACAGGGCGGTTTCATTTATCAGAAAAGCGCCATCATTATCTGCCCCAAAATCCCTGGAGAAATCCCGCCCTTGCAGAAGTTCTATCTCATAGGTCTTGAGAAAGTCATAATCGGCAAAAATATAATCGAAGGTGAAAGACACCTTGTCCGGTTGTCCTTCGAGAAACGTGGTGAGGATAGTATCTGTTTTCCCCGGGATGCCGCTGGAATAAGAAGCCTCCAGAATGCCTGCGTTCTTTTTCAGGTCGTTCTTGAATGCCTCGAACTGTTGAGCTATGCCTTGCCCTCTGATGTACATCGCAAGCACCTGCTCCTTTTTAAATCCAAGTTTTTGATTCTTCATGAAGTGCAACTGCTTCAACACTATAAAGGTGCTGATAATCAGAATGATAGAAATCGAGAATTGCACAATGACAAGTGCGTTCCGGAGGATCGATTTTCGAGATCCTCTCTGGAATTTTTGTCTTATGGTATCGATGGGCTGAAAGGAGGAGAGATAAAGTGCCGGATAGCTTCCTGCCGCTAATCCTGAGAATATCACGAGGCTGAACAAACCAAATAGGACAGCCACATTAAAAAGAGATGTTACGGTGATTTCTTTTCCTGTGAGTTCGTTGAAAGCCGGGATCAAGAGCAAGACTAAATTAAGAGACAAAATCAATGCCACGAATGCAAAACCTATGGATTCTGTCAAAAACTGCACGACCAGCCTTTTTTTATACGCGCCTAAGACTTTTCTCAAACCGACTTCCTTTCCCCGGTTGGCGGAACGGGCCGTGGAAAGATTCATAAAATTGATACACGCGATCAGAAGAATGAATAAAGCGATGAGCGAGAAAACGTAGACATAGCGGATATCTCCATTCCCTTCGAGCTCCCCTTCGAGATTAGATTTCAGGTGGATATCAGTCAGCGGCTGGAGGTAATAAAACATTTTTGTCCCATACTTTCTGGCATCCTCACCAGTATGTTTTTCTACGACGGGCGCCAATCTTTGCTCCACCATCCTGGCATCGGCACTCTCCTCGAGCAGGATATACGACCATCCCATGATTACGAGCCAGGCCTCCAGAAACTCGGCTCTTCGCCCTTGGATGGTGTTAATCGAAACCAGGTAATTAAAATGGAAGTGGGAGTTACGGGGGACGTTTTCAACCACTCCAGTCACTTTCAGATCGCCGTCGGCACTGAGATTAACGGTTTCGCCCAGGGCGCTTGCCTTGCCGAATATCTTTATGGCTATGTCTCGGGTCAGCACAATAGAGCCTGGATTATTAAGGGCTGTGACCGGGTTTCCTTCGATGAACTCATGGGAAAAGATTTTGAAAAAATCTTTATCCACGTAAAAAATATTCTGTTCATCATAGTTGTCTTCATTGTGTTTGATAAGGCCAGTTCTTTTCCACAGCCTCGTGTAGGCGCTAACTCCGGGGATTTCGGCCGCAAAGGCCGGGGCCGCGGCAAAGGGTGAGACGCCATAGTGGTCGTATGCATCACCGATTTCCTCCGCATATGTAATCCGGTAGATGCGATCCGCATTTTCGTGATACCTGTCATAACTCAATTCATCCTGGACCCACAAATGGATAAGTATGCAACAGGCCATGCCTATCGCCAGGCCTGCGATGTTGATGAATGAATAGCCTTTTTGCCTTTTGATGTTTCTCAAAGCGATCTTTATGTAATTTTTGAACATAGTTACCTCAAATTATGATTGACCTCATCTTTCTCAACAGCAAACGAACCACTAAAGGAAAATTAATATCAGTAAAATCAATATAACCATGATGAAAATAAATGTTTTCATCTTAATTACCCCTCATTTTTTTATTCGTACCTCAGCGACTCCACTGGATTGGCCAGCGCGGCTATTAATGTCTGGTAGCTTACCGTAAGCAGAGCAGTAACCAGCGCCAGGACGCCCGATAGAACAAATATCGACATATTTAAATTGGTTCGATAGGCAAAGTTTTCTAGCCACTTACTTATGGCAAAATAAGCAAGAGGCCAGGCAATTATGTTGGCGGCAAGTACCCATTTTGTGAAATCCGCCGACAACAACAGTATTATCCTGGATACCGGAGCTCCGAGCACTTTCCGGATTCCTATCTCCTTTGTCCGCTGTTCTGTCATGAAAGAGGCCATCCCGAACAACCCTAAGCAAGAAATAGCTATCGCCAGGAAAGTAAAATAGCCGACAATCCTTCCCATCCGCTGCTCATTCCTGTAGAGCCTTTCGAGCCATTCACCGAAAAACTGGTATCTTAAAGGATATGCCGGATTAATTTGTTTACATGTACTCTCAATATATTTCAACGTTGCAGAGATATTATCCGGGGCAACCCTGATAAACATGCAGTCCATCGCGCTAATCCAACTGGGGTTCATCATATACACAAATGGCCTTATTTCGTGATGAAGAGATTTGAAGTTAAAATTCTTCACAACTCCGATGATCTTCCCTTCATTTCTAAACACCGATAACCGTTTGCCAACCGGCGATTCCATGCCCATGAGTTTGACAGCTTCTTCATTGACGATATATGCCTCCGAGGCATCAGTCGCAAACTCTCTTGAAAAACCTCTCCCCTGAACCATATCCATCTTTAATGTCTCAAAATAGCCAAAATCAACGATATCCCAGTTCATGGATACTTTTTCATCAGGATTTTTCCCTTCCCAGTCCAGAGCCGAAACAGTGGATGCTATATTAGAGGGCAATTGCAGACTTCTCGTTACTTTTAGAATATTTGAATTCCGCAGCAGTTCGCTATGTGCCGATTCGTACTTTGCTTTTAGATTTCCCTGCATGTAAACAAAAACCAGATGTTCTTTGTCATACCCCAAATCTCTGTTCCTTATGTAATCAAGTTGTTTGTAGATAATAAGCGTACTAATGATTAAAAAAATCGAAAGAGTAAACTGGCTTACGACAAGGATTTTTCTGAACAGAGATCTCTGTGAACCGGAGCGAAAGGTTCCTTTTAGGACCTTAACCGGCTGAAAAGAAGAGAGGAAAAGTGCGGGGTAGCTTCCAGATAAGATCCCGACAAATAGGGTTATCCCCATAATTCCTAAGATAATCGTGATATTTCCGGAAGGATCCAAAGATAAGCTTTTTCCTGAAAGATTGTTGAAGGCGGGGAGCATGATTTCAACGATGAGTATCGCACCAATGAGGGCAATGAACGACAACACAACAGATTCGCCGAAAAATTGCTTAATCAGATCTGCTTTCTTCGCCCCAACGACCTTTCTCATGCCAACCTCGTTTGCTCTGGTGCCTGCTTTGGCTGTGGAGAGGTTCATAAAATTGATACAGGCAATGATCAGGACAAAACAGGCAATGATAGAAAAAATGTAAACATATCTGATAAGTCCGCCTCCCCCCAGCGCATAAAGGTGGATTCTGGTCTGGGGCTGCAGATGCAGCCGTATCCTTTCTGCAGCGGAAGGAGGATCATGTTTTTCTTTGATATCAGTAATCTTCCTGGCTACGTCCTCTGCCAGCGCGTTTTTAGGCAGCAAGACATAGGTTTCAAGGGGATTCCCTCCCCAGCTACTGGATTCAGCCCAATTCGGCCCCCAGTAGAGTACATAAGGAAGGAGAAAATCAAACCTCAACGAGGAATTGTGGGGCACGTTTTCAATCACTCCTGTCACCTGAACATCGTATTGATTGTTCACATTCAAGGTTTTGCCGATTGGATCTTCACTTCCAAAGTATTTGTGGCTCATCTCCTCTGTGATGACGACAGAAAACTTACTGGAGAGCGCTGTTTTCGGGTCGCCCTTCAAAAAGGGAAAGGTAAACATGTTAAAGAATGAAGAATCGGCAAAACCAAAGTCATCATCAGCAAAGCTCTTATCACCGTACTTAATAAGCAGCCAATTTTTACTGGCGTACCTTACAGCATCCACGACGTCAGGGCACTCTTCTTTCAGAATCCTGGCGAGAGGAAAATATGACTGGGCAAACAGGTTGGTTCGGCCATCAGAATACTGAATCTCAGTATAAACCCTGTAGAGCTCACTCCTGCGTTTATGGAACTGGTCATAGCCTGTTTCGTCTTGAACCCACAGAAGAATCAGAATACAGCAAGCCATGCCGATGGCGAGGCCTGCGATGTTGATAAAGGAATAACCTTTGTGTCTTTTAATATTTCTCAGGGCGATCTTTATGTAATTTTTAAACATCACTCCTCCAATTATGAACAATAATCGAGCGCATAAGAATCAGTTGTCGAAACCTCAGAATAGATCACTGTTCATAAAACCTCACACAGCTATACTAGAGCAAAAAATATGCCATTATTGAATACAGGAGACTAACAGGGAGCAGGAAAAGATATCCATGGTAAAAATGTTCGCTGGTGTTACAAACGGTGTTCGGAAGTGAACAGCAATTGTTGCATTTATTCTTTAGGATCTATGCCTTTTGCTTCACCCTGTAAAGCACTTGACCGAGGTAGCCAGAATCATTGATCTCCGCAATATATAATCCTGGCTGGAGGTAGGCCTTTCTTTTTAATATCGATTCTGAGAGGTTTTTCAGAAGGACGCTTGCTTCCCAATCTTTATTACTATCACTTAACAAAATCCGAGCACCCTCTTCTACTATCTTCTCCAAGATTTCTTTTAAACTCATGGCTTCCTCTCTTGTCATATTTATCTGGCTGTAGTTACGTTTAATATATAATATACGTATTTTTTTATCCTTTAGTTGCTTTACCTGTAAAATTAACTTCTCATACCACAAAGCATTTTGAACATAATGGAGAGAAAAACAGGGCAGATGTACTAGCTCAATAATTCAGTAACGCTTTTATAATGTCACTGCGAACGGAGTGAAGCAATCTCATAAAAATAATTGTCATTGCGAGCGACTGAAGGGAGCGTGGCAATCTCAACATTTTATTAATTATGAGATTGCCGCGCTTCGCTCGCAATGACACTTTTGCCTTCAACATCATTACCAAAAGAGTTACCTAATTACTGAGCATAGCCAACAGGCCGTTTTTTCCTCCTCATTTTTTTTATAAATCTATTCCAAACGAATAATCAAAATTGTGGGCTTGATGAATCAAGCCCCTACAAAAATCAAGCCCCTACAAAAAATATAAACAGGCCCAATTTTTTTATATAAGCAGTCCCAATTTTTTTACATAGACAGAACAGATCAATCATGCAATTAGTATTTATTCATACCTCAACGAATCCACAGGATTGGCCGTGGCTGCTTTAATGGAGTGATAGCTGACCGTGAAAAGGGCGATGATAAGGGTTACAGCTCCGGCAATGATGAAAATGTCTAAGTTAATAGGTGTCCGATACAGAAAACTCCGAAGCCATTGATTCAGGAGATACCAAGCCACTGGCCAGGCAATGATATTCGCCAGAAGGACCAGTCGTGTTAGATCCTTTGAAAGGAGCATCACAATCCTTGGGACAGAAGAGCCCAGTACCTTACGGATACCGATTTCTTTAGTCCTCTGCTCGGCATTAAACGAAGCTAAACCGAAGAGTCCCAGGCAGGAAATAAAAATAGCAAAGCCGGCGAGGTAGGCGACGAGAGAGCGTGTTCTGCGAACAAAGTTGAATTGAATTTCGTAGTCGTTATCCATGAATTCGTATTCAAAAGGGAAGCCCGGATTCAACCGCTCGAAGACGTTTTTCACTTGAGCAAGCGTTTGGGGGATGTTCTCGGGATGGATCTTCAAGAATATGAACCTGTATTCCTCAGGCCTCTGGAGCAGGACGAGCGGTTCATCCACCCGCCAACTTGGGTTGGGGAGGTAGTCTTTGATAACACCGATGACAGTGTAATGCTGACCGCTGTAGGACATGCGAGCACCTATCGGATCTTCCTTTCCTATTATTCCTGACAGTTTTACATTGATCAGTATTTCGCCTGGATTACCGGAATGATCGTATTCTTTGCGGAAGAAGCGGCCCTGGACAAGGGGAATTTCAAACGTCTCTAAAAAATCTGAATCAACACTCATCATGGTGATAATGGGTTCGAGCTCCGGGTCTTTTCCTTCCCACTGCCAGCTTGAAGAATTCGACCGTCCGCCAGTGGGAAAAGTGGAAGCGGCTGAAACCTTTTTTACTCCAGGGATTTGGAGGAATTCATTTTTTGCTGTCTCGTACTGCTCAAGCAGTGTCCCTCTACTCGAGAAGAACACAAGATTCTCCATATTATAGCCCAGGTCCATGGTCTGGAGATAGTTAAGCTGTTTATATATCCCGGCAGCATAAGCGATAAGCCCTATGGCCAGGATGAATTGGACCATGACCAGGGCTTTGCGAAAACCGGCTCTTTTTAGTGATGATCCCGTAAACCCCTTGATAATCCGAAGCGGCTGAAAAGAGGACATGAACAGAGCCGGATAGCTCCCCGCCACCAGTGCGGTTATCAGCGAGGTTCCGATCAAGAACCCTAAGAGAGACGGATTCTGGTGAAAACTCAGCGTCAGCTCTTTACGGAAAAGAGTGTTGAACACCGGGAGAAAAAGCTCGGCGAGAAAAACGGTCAATACCATCGAGATCAGGACGAACAGGGATGTCTCGAAATAGAACTGTTTGATAATATCCTTCTGGAAGGCTCCGATGACCTTGCGCATCCCTATTTCCTTCGACCGGTTTCCGGACCGGGCGGTCGTCAGGTTCATGAAGTTGATGCAGGCAATGAGCAGGATAAAGGCACCCAGGAAGCCGATCAGCCGGATCTGTTCGATGCTTCCTCCTCCTTCGCCCAGTCTATAGAGATGGAACCTGGCAAAAGGTCGCAGGACCGGCACGTATTCTTCACTGCTGTATGTTTTCACGACAAAATCCCTAATTTTACGGTTTAAGTCATTAAATGAGCTTCCCTTCTGGAGCTGGACGAAAACGAAGTAATTCTGGTTGGAAAACCCCCTCAGGTTGTCCTCTTTATGAATTTTCTTAACGTAGAATTCCAGCGGCATCAGGATGTCAAAACGGAATGTGGAATTACTGGGGACTTCCTTCATCACTCCCATCACTTTCATCGGAAATTGGTTGTCAACAGTTATGACCTTGCCGATGGGACTCTCGTTTCCGAAGTATTTTTTTGCTACACGTTCCGATAGGACTAAGGAATACGGGTCTTTGAGAGCGGTCTTTGGGTCCCCTTCAATCAGAGGGAATGTGAACACCTCCAGGACCTCAGGATCTGCGGGAAAAACTCTGCGTTCTGAAAACGTCTTGTCCTGGTAGCTGAGGATAAAAGTCCGGTACCCTGCAAGGAACCGGGCCGATTCCTCCACTTCCGGAAAAAGCTCTTTCAAAAGCGGACCCACCCCGGGAACCGAGGGAACCTGAAGCTCATCTTTTTCCTTCTTGATATGGGCAGAGACAAGGTAGATATTGTCTATCTCCTCATGGAATTTGTCGTAACTCAGCTCGTCCTTGACCCAGAGAAGCAGTAAGACCACACAGGTCATACCGATGGTCAAGCCGGCGATATTGATGAAAGAGTAGGCTTTGTGTCTTCTGATGTTTCTCAAAGCAATTTTTAA
>Ga0209636_10008657_pt1 | contig 10367 bp, 7 predicted proteins | sample DeeMarSWOR152_54_FD_187464 | JGI IMG/M metagenome (GOLD analysis project Ga0209636, IMG submission 187464) | Marine sediment microbial communities from White Oak River estuary, North Carolina - WOR-1-52-54 (SPAdes) (version 2) | ecosystem: Environmental > Aquatic > Marine > Intertidal zone >... | reverse complement strand
GCCCTGGTTGCCTTAGAGCTCTTTTTTGGCTACTGCTCGAGAATTGGTATTATTGATGCTCATCCCTGGGATGTGGAGTGGTTCAGCACACTGAAAGAGCAGGGGAAGATCATTGATTTATCCATGGTTCCCTATCTATTGGAGGAAATCAAGGTCAGATTCCCCACTGCTGAGTTGCTAGCTCCTGATGAAGGGGCTCAGGCCAGGCTGGGCTTGGACGGATTTGGGAAAAAAAGGACCAGTTCAGTGGATTCTGAGATATTAGGTGATATACCAGTAAAGGGAAAGAGCCTGGTATTCATCGATGATCTCATACTGACTGGGGGCACACTACTGAGAACGAGAGAACATATTCTCAAAAAAGGAGCTAATCAATTCGCTTTTGCTGCTACTCACGCTCTGCCCTTGATGGATGGAGAAGATAACCTGAGAAGATTGGTTCGTATGCTGGGAGGAGACCTGTTAGTGACCAATACTGTCCCTTCCAAGACTTTTGTCACAGATCATCCAGAATTAGCCATAGACTGTGTGCCCTTAATTGATGAATTCCTGAAAAGACAGGAATAGTCAGGGAACTACCTCCTTGCTGTTACATGGATAAAACACTGGGGAAAAAGTTTATTTAGTGCGAATAGCATTATTTAAAAAAACAAATCTAGAATCTGTCTTAAAAAGAAAAAAGTATTTAGGAGGGTGTTCAGAGCAGATGTAAGATGACTAAGATAGCTGATAGATGAAATACCCCGAGATCTTTCCTAAGATCTTTTCTAGAGGGATAGGAGCTACAAAAAGATGAGATCAGATACTGAGAGAAGTGATCCTCTAAAAGGATTCCTCTATTCTTTGGGCGGTACAGTTCTTGTATCCACCAACGTCATCACAGCGAAGTATGGGCTAAATGGATTCAACCCAGAAACGTTCAGTGTGATCTGGAGTGGGGCAGCAGCTCTTTACGCCTTTGTTATAGTTATAGTGACAGGACATACACATGAAATAATATTACTACCTCGCAATATTGGGAGAATCATGGGGATGGGACTGGCAGCGGGTCCCAGCATGCTTTTGGCCTGGAAAGGACTTGCTCTCCTCGATCCATCTTTTCAAGCCTTCATATGGCGATTTCAGCCAGTACTTGCAATTATATCTGGTGTTTTTCTTTTGGATGAGAAGCTTTCAGTGAAAGAGCTCTTTCCTATTACTATTATGATCTTTGGCGGCTGTCTATCAACTATTGGCAGATGGGATGTTGTGGGTACAGGTACTGTACTGACAATTCTTGCCTGCGTTGCAGTTACTGTGCAGATGGTGTTCGCAAAACCAGAATCCGCTCATACTCACCCAAATGTGCTTGCCTTCTACCGAGTCCTTATTGCAACAGCAGTGATTGCCCTCTGGACCTTCCTCATGGGTAAGGCCGACTTTGATGTTGAGGTGTCTTATTGGTTAGTGACGCTTTTAGGTGCATTTTTGGCTCCCTGTGCAAGCTTTCTTTTCATGTTTCGAGCGTATGTGTATTGGGAGCTGTCACGGGCCAGTATGGTCAAGACGATGCAGCCCGTCTTTGTTCTCCCCATGGCTTACGTATTCTTTGGGAGTATCCCTACGGGAAGAATATTGCTGGGGGGGTTGCTGATTTTGGCTGGTGCTTTCTGGATTGGCTGGATTCATCTCGGCAGCCATTAAAAATTGCATTGAAGGAGTGATGAAGGAAATCTTTGCTGTACAAAACCACAGTATAGATACAGATTGACAGAAGTAATTCACCCTCACCAAAAATTTTGCAAACCTAACCTTTTAAATGGTGCCTCTAGCTACAGCAGCAGAGGTGGTGACCATCGGCACAATCTTTGACATCAAAAGATACGCAATTCATGATGGACCTGGCATTCGTACTACAGTTTTTCTGAAAGGATGCCCGTTAACCTGTCCATGGTGCCATAACCCAGAGGGAAAAAGGAAAGAGCCAGAGATTATGTGGTGGAAAGAACGGTGTATCGCCTGCAAAGAATGTCAAAACGTGTGTCCCCAGACTGCTATCAGTTTTTCCCCGGAGTTTGCTTTAGACAGAAAAAAATGTGATCTGTGCAGGGAGTGCACAATTGTGTGCCCTTCAGGTGCTTTACAGATAGTTGGTGAAGATATGACAGTACCCCAAGTGCTAAAGGAGATTGAAAAGGATACCATTTTCTATGACGAATCAGGAGGTGGGGTCACATTTTCTGGAGGAGAGCCATTGATGCAGCCCGATTTTCTGTACACTCTTTTGAAAGAATGTCAAAGCCAAAGCATTCACACTGCTGTTGACACCTGTGGATATGCCCATTCTAAAATCCTTCTAAGAATAAGTGAACAGGTAGATCTATTCTTGTATGATGTGAAAGTTATCAATGATGAAACGCACAAAGAAACTACTGGGGTATCCAACAGGCTAATTCTGGAAAACCTGAAAATGCTTTCTCATAAAGATATTATTGTGCGATTTCCTTTAATAGGGGGGTTGAATGATAGTGAAAAAGACATTGCAGAACTGGGAGAATTCCTCTCCTCATTAAAGACTATAAAAACAGTGAGTATCCTTCCTTACCACAGGGGAGGAGCTGGAAAGGCAGCCAGGTTACTCAATCCCCAGCCCCATTTTGTGGGTGAACCCCCCTCTGCAGAAACCCTGGATGCAATTACAGAAAAGTTAAAGAACTTTGGATTACAGGTAAGTATAGGAGGATGACCATGATATCAGAAAGAGTCCTTCAATTGAGAGCGCAGAGTGTTACTGCAACCCCTTTCATTTCTACAGAAAGAGCTGAACTTCTTACTGAATTCTATGCAAAAAGTGGTCCTGTTTCCACTCCTGTCGCTCGTGCTTCAGCTTTCAAGTACATATTAGAACACAAAAAGATATACATTGGTGAAGGAGAGTTAATCGTGGGAGAAAGAGGACCTTCACCCAAGGCCACTCCTACGTATCCAGAATTGTGCTGCCACACACTGGACGATTTGGAAGTATTAGCCTCACGAGAGATGCAGCCATTTTCCGTTGATGAGGATACCAAAAAGTGTTACCGGGAAAAAATAATTCCTTTCTGGCAGGGTAAGACCATGCGGGAGCGGGTTTTTGCTGCTATGTCTAAAGAATGGATGGATGCCTTTCATGCAGGTGTATTCACCGAGTTCATGGAGCAGCGGGCACCGGGGCATGCAGTGTTAGATAACAAAATTTACCGGAAAGGATTACAGGATTTTATCAGAGAAATTCATGAACAGTTACATAATCTAGACTATTTCAATGATTTAAAAGCGTATGAGAAAGAACAGGAACTGAAAGCAATGGAAATAGCTGCCCGTGCATTAGTTACCTACGCGAATCGCCATGCTGAAAACGCACGAGAGCTGGCAGCAGCAGAGAAGAATCCCCAGAGAAAGGAAGAATTAGAAAAAATTGCTGACATCTGTTCTCATGTGCCCGCTCATGCACCCAGAACGTTCTGGGAAGCCTTACAAATGTATTGGTTTGTCCATTTAGGGGTTATTACTGAATTGAATGTCTGGGATTCGTTCAATCCAGGGCGGTTGGACCAGCATTTATACCCTTTTTATCAAAAGGATTTAGAAGAAGGAAGGCTCACCAAAGAGATGGCCAGAGAATTGTTACAGTGTTTCTGGATAAAGTTCAATAATCAACCCGCACCCCCCAAAGTGGATATTACTGAAGAACAGAGCGGCACCTACCAGGATTTTGCATTATTAAATGTGGGGGGATTGACAGAAAAAGGAGAAGATGCAGTTTGCGAACTTTCCTATATGATACTGGAAGTGGTTGAGGAGATGCGGCTGATCATGCCCAGCGCATGTGTTCAATTGAGCAGCAAGAATGCAGACCGATTCTTAAAGAAAGCTATCCATGTGATCAAACAAGGATTTGGACAGCCTTCCATTTTTAATACGGATGTCATAATGCAGGAATTCTTGCATGCGGGAAAATCCATGAACGATGCGCGAGCAGGAGGACCCAGCGGGTGCGTGACCATCAGTGCCTTCGGAAAGGAGAGCTGTACATTGACTGGGTACTGCAACTGGCCCAAAATTCTGGAGATCACGTTACATAATGGGATTGATCCAAAAACTGGGAACCGCGTTGGGTTACAAACAGGAGATCCTTCTTCTTTTACCTTTGAGGAGTTACTATCTGCGTATAAGAAACAGTTAAAGCATTTTGTAGACATCAAGGTAAAGGGCAACAACATTATTGAGCGGCTATATGCACAGTATATGCCGGCTCCATTCATGTCCTTGCTGGTGGATGATTGTGTTAAAAAGGGAAAAGACTACCATGATGGAGGACCACGTTACAATTCTACCTATATTCAGGGTGTGGGCATTGGCACACTCACAGATTCACTATCTGCAGTGAAATATCATGTGTTTGACAAAAAAACAATGACTATGGAGGAATTGCTTGATGCGCTTCAGGGAAATTTCGCATCTGAAAAAGTCAGGCAGATGCTGGTGAATGAAACACCAGCATATGGTAATGATGATGAGTATGCAGATGGGGTTGCTCAAGAGGTCTTTGAAGCGTACTTTTCCGTGATAGATGGGCGGCCCAACACCAAAGGAGGTACCTACAGAGTGAATTTGCTTCCCACCACAGTGCATATTTACTTTGGGCAGGTGACTGGTGCCACCCCCAATGGGAGAAAAGCTGGTGAGCCTTTATCTGATGGGATTTCACCCAGCCAGGGAGCAGACATCCATGGTCCCACTGCAGTGATCAAATCTGCTGCCAAAATCGACCACGCAAGAACAGGAGGAACTCTTCTGAACCAGAAATTCATGCCCCAGTTGCTGCAGGATGAGGCAGGCATTACTAATTTGGCTCATCTGGTGCGCACCTACTTTAGACTGGGGGGACACCACATCCAGTTCAATGTGGCGGATGCAAAAACACTGCGAGATGCTCAGCAACATCCAGAGAAGTACAGAGACTTAATTGTGAGGGTGGCTGGATACAGCGATTATTTTGTGGATATTGGTAAGAAATTACAGGATGAGATCATTGCCCGGACGGAACAACAGCATTTCTGACAGTGCTGTTGCTTTTAACGCTGGCTGCTGGTAAGGTGCCCTAAAACTTTGTATGCATCATCAATTTGATTTTTGTTGGTGAATCCAACGCAAAATCCATCACAGTGTTCTACTAGAAAGGGAAATCCGGCTGCTGGTGTTATATTTCCCACAGCCAGCGATTTCATGGCTACTAATTTCTTTTCTGTGTCTTTTATAGCTATTAATGTCTTTTCTTTGTTGGGAGCCATGTACTTTCCATCTTTGTTAAGAGGGAGGAGATAAGCTGCACAGTCAATAGTCATTTTCTCCAGTAGAGGGATGGATACCCCCGGGTGGTAGGTGGCACATCCAGGAATCATTCCTGCATCTCGTATTTCCTTGGTGATACGCTGAAGAACAGATTCATCTAGCGAATCAGTATGAGAGGGATGGGTGAAAACCAGAACAGTTTCCAGTTTAGATAATAATTCTAACTGGCCGGGAACATCTTTTAAAGATAGGGTGGCTGCAATGGGGAATTTCTCCACCTGGTATGCGAGATCCACTGCCTGGAGAATGTTTTCATAGCAGAAAATGTGAGCACCCTTACATCCCTGTTTGATAAAGTGGGTGAATATGTCTGCCATGGCGTCAGGATGCTTGTAGAACCGTATCCGGCAGTTGGTCGCTTTGAATCCGAATCGTCCATCTCCGATGAAAGGAGATGATCCGCACAGCATGATGGGCAGTTCTCTGTCCTCAATTCTGAAAGTTGGAAAGCTCACATGATCACCAGAAACACTGTGACTGGTGTTCTTATTAAGATTTGGGTTTGATGGTCTGATGGTCTAGATTAAGTGATATTGGCACAATTATTAAGGGGTTTTATTGCTCACCATCTCACCATCTCACCACTTCACCACCGAAAAGTATTTAAGATACTATTATCAGTGGTAATAGTTACCATGTATTGTAGTAAATTGTAACAGTGAGCAGGAGAGGTGATCATGCGAGAATGAAAAATGCGACAAGAAGGAAGAAGACTGCATTCCCTGAAAATTTGCGTGCAATCAATCAGATTACGAGGACTGATGCATCTTTTGTGTTAATAGTATGTGCATTGGTTGCCTTTATGCTCATGGGTTCTATGGAGTTTACAGGTTCTTGTACCGTTTTTACTGCTTCTGTGGGTGATACTGTTCTCTTTGGAAATAATGAAGACGTGGGCGATAGAAATGCAACAGTTTGGTTTGTACCTGCTACTGAGACAACCTATGGGTGGGTGTACTTTGGATTTCGTGATTATCCTGTCCAGATTGGTAAATTTCCCATGGGCGGCATGAATGACCAGGGATTATTTTTTGATATCACCTCAGTTCCAGCAACGATTAGACCCCTTCCAGAAACTATCGAAGAAGCTTTACAGTTTATTGAACAAAATAATAATCTACCTTCCCTAACAATGTTCAATGCTGGGATTTTTGGTGGAAGGATTCTAGAAAACTGTGCAACTGTCGAAGAAGCTATACAGGTTATTAAACAATATGATCTACTTTTCTATGGCGAATATCAGTTCCTGTTTGCTGATAGAACAGGAGACTCCATGATTTTGTGCCCTAGTCCAGATGGAGAGATGAAGGTAGTTCGGAAGGAAGGAGTGTACCAGGTGGTTACCAACTTCAATGTTTTGAACCCTGGACTTGGGCAGTATCCTTGTGGGAGGTACGACAATGCTGTATGGATGTTAAAAGAAATTGAGAGTGATGATGATCTAACAGTGGAGTACTTTACATCAATTTTGAAAAAAACTCACAGTGGGGGTACAACGTACTCAACCATTTATGATCCAGTAAATGGTGAGGTTTATTTGTATAACCACCACAATTTTGGTTGGGTTGTTGTATTTGACTTGGAGGATGAACTAGAAAAAGGATCTCATTCCTATGATGTACTACCCCTTCTCCGAGAAAGAGGAGAATCCGCCCCCAAACAACTAGAAAAATCTGAAGAACCACTTGCATTATCATTCGACCTTTTCTATGCGATTTTCACCATTGTCCTCATTTTGGTGACTATTACAGTATTGTGGAAGAGAATGGAAAAAGGAGGATCCTAGCCTCTGTACAATTTTTAGAAGACTTATATTCCTTCATTATGTATAAACAGCCCTTCTCTTCTCTTTAATATGAAAGTCAGGCATGCACAGATATCGTGGATCAGCTTTAGCAGTTTAGAGGATAGATGTTCTCTGCTGTTAAATCTCATCTATTTCACTCTATTCAACCTCACCTTGCCAACTCCCTCAAAGCATAACATCAACTTATGAGCTCTATAGAATCATAATTCCTGAGATGGTTCTGCAGTTTGAAACCAATACTTCTGAGGAGACCAAACGAGAATTGCTAGAGATATATTCAAAAATTCGGAAAACGAACCATAATCTCAATAACCTCAAATCCGACCAGGTTCTGATCTGTTACTTCCTTTCCTCCCTATCTTTGATCATAGTAGTCATAGCTACTAGCTACTTGCTGCTAGCATAGTCACACTGATCCGGAGATGTGAGGTCAGCAGAGCTTCAATTCCCCTACAAGAACCCTGAGAACACATTGCGTTCTTACTTGAAATGCTTTCATCCCCCGAAAACCAACAACCCCGCGTTTTTAACAGTGAAAGAATTTCAAGATTACTCATTATTAAGTTGAGATACTTTTTCATCCTTGGTCATCATGTGACTAATTTTATTAGATTATCTATAAATTAAATAAATGTATTCTTAGTAACAGTGAAAGAATTTCAAGATTACTCATTATTAAGTTGAGATACTTTTTCATCCTTGGTCATCATGTGACTAATTTTATTAGATTATCTATAAATTAAATAAATGTATTTTTAGTAACACTGAAATTAGATTTGAGCAAAAAAACTAATAAATAAAACCAAAATAATCTTCAAATCAACACACACCGACAATCTGGTAGACAACATATAATATTGTGGATTTCTAGAAAGTGCTAACGGAGAATACTTGCCATCTGAACGACTTATAGAATTCATAAACAAATTAGAATGGAAAAAATCGGAAGAGGCTAAAGAAATTCTGAGAGTTCTGCTTAAGGAAAAATGGTTTTCTGACTATCTTTCGAAACTAATACGATTAAGAGGAAAAATGACAAGAAATGAGATAATAGATGAATTAGGTGTCAAAATAGGAACAAAGAGATCAAGAAATGTCCTGAGAAGATTGAATAGACTTTTTGAATGGATTGAGTATTCTGAAATAATATCTGAGTCCACCGACAACACTTATGAATTGAAGCAAATTGCAGCAACCGGGGAAATCGAAAAGTCGTTCGAGGAATCATTGAAAAAACCTGAAATGTTTTCTGGTGCTGAGATAGAATCTCCGAGAGAAGCCCAATTTCTCCTAGTTCTTGCTATCAACATTACACCAGAAACAACTATTGAAGAACTTAAGAAAATGATTGAGTTGGCAAGAAAGTGCACTATTAGAGAATTTATAGAGAAAAGAGGAGATGGAAATACTGAAGAAGAGAAAACCTGAACATGATATCCAGAATTGTACTGAAAGCCAACTAGCAAAGCTTTTTCGTGGTGAAGGATCGTGATTCAATTTGTGGGTTGAAGGTCTGTTCATATTGATGCATGACCCAGTTAACATTTTTCTGGCAATGCTCCGTTTTACTTTCCTTTCTTCTTAAGGATTTTTTCGCAGTGCTTTTTGCATTTGTTATCTTCTCGTCGGGTTTTCTCAGAACAAAGATACGCGAAAGAGGCCATGGGAGGCTGGCGCTTTTGGAATGAGTACAGGGTTAATATACTCTCCACAAATTTATCCAGAGAGACTTTTCTTCAGAGAGAAGATTCACCTCATTCTCTGAAAAGCTTTTATTTGTATACGCAGTAAGAAGCGCATGGAACCTTTCGAATTACTTGATCATGAAGCAGATGTGGGTATCAGAGGTTGGGGAAAAACCATAACCGAAGCCTTTGAACACGGTGCTCAAGCCATGTTTTCGGTGATGGTAAACCTTTCAAAAGTGGAACCTAAAAAAGAGATACACCTAGAAGTGACCGCAGAGGATATGGAGTCTTTATTCATTGAATGGCTGAATGAACTGCTGGCCCAAAGAGACATCACCGAAATGGTCTTCTCCGAATTTACAGTGGATATCAATGATGAAAATGGCACTCTTGTACTTTCTGGTACAGCGAGAGGAGAAGCCCTCCACCAGGAAAAGCATGAAATTCGCACAGAAGTTAAAGCAGCTACTTACTTCGGATTGAAAAGCGGAAAAGAGAAAGGATTACACTTTTTCCAGTGCGTTCTGGATATCTAAGTGTAATGTAAAATTCACCATGCAGCCCCAACAACTTATCCATTCTGTATCAACTTCAACCCTTTCTCAGACACGTCGAAATAATAGGTACCAGGTTTGTCTACAATTCCCCGTATCCAGTCAATTCTAAACTTACCTAAGTACTTCTTCTCAGTAGTTTGGATCTCAAAAACGCCATCTAATAGAAATCGTAAAGAATTTTCAATTTTAGCATCATTTACTCCTTCTTCTATAATGTACAATCCAGTCCATTCCATTTCCTTTAACTTAGAGGCCTGATTTACTGCAAATTTAATCACCTGGTCAGGCTCAAAGTAGATCATCAAATTGGACAATGAATCGAACACCACCACGCCTGAAGGAGCATCAGTATCCCTGGAGGCATCAGATAAGGCTAATCCAAAATCCAGAAGCGATGATTTATCAATAGCAGCGTGAAAACGCTCGGCAGACTTTTTCAGCCGCCAGGGGAAACAGTCCACAAAGAAAAACTTGTTTTCCTCTTCAAATTTCTCAATATCCATGCCAAACCGTATAAAATTCTTTCGTATGTCCTGTGGTGTGGTATTGAAATTGAAGTAGAGCGCACCTAACCCTTTCACCAATTCCCCATACATGAACTGCTGACACCACAGCTGTTTGTAAGGATTGGGTCCTCCCATCACCAGGATATTCATATATGTATCGGGAGGGACAGGATACTGGTCCATTAACCCCACTGCATCCCAGCCAGAGGTCACTTCTTTTCTGGCTTCAATGATTTCAGACGATGTCTTTTTCAACAAATGTGCCATTCCTTCCGATGCCAGCATCTGCTCTAAGGTGGCCACGTCAGGCTCTTTTATACCTGCCCTGCGCATCACTTCTCTGCGCGCATCCTCCACCCTCCAGATTGCGATGGGATGGCCTAATACCTCAGTGTAGTACCGGAGCGCAGATCGAGCACTGCGGGGATCCAGCCGG
>Ga0209636_10008656_pt1 | contig 10367 bp, 9 predicted proteins | sample DeeMarSWOR152_54_FD_187464 | JGI IMG/M metagenome (GOLD analysis project Ga0209636, IMG submission 187464) | Marine sediment microbial communities from White Oak River estuary, North Carolina - WOR-1-52-54 (SPAdes) (version 2) | ecosystem: Environmental > Aquatic > Marine > Intertidal zone >... | reverse complement strand
GGAGATCGGCCCCGGTACCGGCGCGTTGACCCGTCACCTGGTCGGGCGCGTCGGTCACCTCACGCTGGTCGAGCTGGATGACGACCTCGCGGCTGAACTGCGCCGCGAGTACGAGGGCCGGCCGGACGTCGAGATCCTGCACGCCGACGCCTTGGAGATCTCCCTCTCCGAGCTCGCCCGCGGCGAACCTCTGAAGGTGATTGGCAACATCCCGTATGCGATCACCACGCCCCTCATCTTCCACCTCCTGGACGGGCGGCCCCGACCGCAGCTCATCGTGCTGACCGTTCAGCGGGAGGTGGCCGATCGTCTGACCGCCCGGCCGCGCACCAAGCGGTACGGTGCGCTGACGGCAGGCGTGCAGGCGGTGAGTCGCGTGGAAGCGCTGTTTCGCATCTCGCGCCAGGCCTTCCGCCCGCGGCCCCAGGTCGACTCCACAGTCGTGCGCATCGTGCCGCAGACGCCGTCACCTCTGGCCCCGGAGCAGGAAGCGGCGTTCCGGCAGCTCACCCGTGCGGCGTTCAGCCGCAGGCGCAAGCAGATCCAGAAGGTGCTGCGCCAGGCCCCCGAGTACCGCCTTTCCGGGCCGGAGGCCGCGGCGCTTCTAGGCTCGCTGGGGATCGACCCCAGCGCGCGGCCCGACGCGCTGGCGGTGGCCGACTACATATGTTTGGCCGCCGCCCTGGCCCACAGGACCTAGACGGTTGCCACGCCCGGGCACCCGCCGAGATCCGCCGCCCACCGCCGAAATAGCCCCGCTCTGGGGCGGTTTGCGCCGCCCCTGCGGCCGCCCTATCTTGCCGCTAACGTTAGCTTGCCTCCGGCCGGGTCGCGCGCCGCTGGTTCCCTGACCGCCGCGGCCTGACCCGGTGTCGGCGCAGATCCAGACAGCCCCGCCGCAACCCGTTCGCGAGCCTGCGCAGGCCACGGCCCGGGACGGCTGTCGCGCCGGGCGGTCCCAGTGGGGGTACAGGATGAACAACGGGCTGGGTGTTCGCTGGGACGATCTTCCTCTGCTCCGGGAGCGGGCCGTCTCGCTGCTGCTGTCGGGCCCGGCACGCGCACCGGCGCTGGCGGAGCGGATCTTCGGGTGGCGGCAGGGGCCACCACGCCTCGCCGCGTCGCTGGTGCGCGAGGTGTTGGGCGCCGATCCACGCTTCGAGCTGAGCCGGGGGCGTTGGCTGCTCAGCGAGGAGCCGGCCGGCTACGGGTCGACGCCGCTACGCGATCTGGACTTCGTCGTCGTGGACGTGGAGACGACCGGCGGCTCGCCGGCCCGGGGCGATCGGGTGACGGAGGTGGCGGCGCTCCGGGTGCGCGGCGGCCAGATCGTGGACAGCCTCGAGTCGCTGGTCAATCCGGGGCGGCCGATCCCGCCGTCGGTGACGGCGCTGACGAACATCACCGACGAGATGGTCGCCGAGGCGCCACGCTTCGTCGATCTGACGGAGTCGCTGCGCCGCGTGCTGGAGGGCGCCGTATTCGTCGCCCATAACGCCGGCTTCGATTGGCGGTTCCTGCAGTCCGAGTTCAGGCGCTGCCGCAGGGGCCGGCTGGGCGGCGAGCGCGTTTGCACGCTGCGCCTGGCCCGGCGGCTGCATCCCGAGCTCCCGCGCCGCAGCCTGGGCGTGCTGGCCGACTACTACGCCATTGTCGTCGACAGCTGCCACCGGGCCGGCTCTGACGCCAGGGCGACCGCCGAGCTGTTCCTTCGCTTCTTGGGTCGGCTGGCGGACCAGGGCGTGGTGGATTGGGGCCGTTTGCAGGCCTACCTGAGAGGCGAGTATCCGCCGGAGCTTGCCAGGCAGCGCAAGAGGAAGGGCGAGCGGAGCCGTGAGGAGTTGCGTCATTGAGCATCGGTAAATCGCTGACTCGCCAGCTGGGACGATTCCGACTGCACGCGCTGTCGGCTGGCGGCCAGCGTCTGGATGGCGGCGCCATGTTCGGTGTCGTGCCGAAGCCGCTCTGGCAGAAGAAGATGCCCGCCGACGAGCGGAATCGGGTTCCCCTGGCTTTGCGTCCCCTGCTCGTGCAGACCGACGATGAACTCGTCTTGATCGACACCGGTGCCGGCAACAAAGAGGACGCGAAGTTCCGCGACATGTACGGGCTCGAGAACGACGGCGACCCGACGGCGCTCGAGGACGCCATACGCGACGCCGGCTTCCAGCCCTCCGATGTGACGGTGGTCATCAACACACACCTGCATTTCGACCACGCCGGCGGTGATACGCTGAGACTCCCGGACGGGAACGTCGTCCCGGCCTTCGCCGGCGTCCGCCATGTGGTACAGCAGGGGGAGTGGGAGTTCGCGCACTTGCAGAACGAGCGCCTCCGGGCCAGCTACCTCCTGCATAACCTCGACCCCCTCCAGGCTGCCGGCCTGCTTGAGCTGGTGGACGGGCCGGCGGAGATCGTGCCCGGCATCCAGGTGCTGCCCACACCCGGGCACACCCCGCACCACCAGTCGGTGCTGATCCACTCTGACGATGAAGTCGCCCTCTACCTCGGCGACCTCGTGCCCACGACCGCGCATCTCCCGCTGCCCTGGATCATGGGTTACGACGTGGCGCCCTTGGTCACCCTGGAGACGAAGCGAACCGTGCTGGACTGGGTCAAGAAGGAACGAACCTTGCTGCTGTTCGAGCATGACCCCGAAATTCCCTGGGGCTATCTTGCGCCCCACGAGGAGAAACCAACCCTGGTCTCCGACCGGCCAGACTGAAAGGGTGTGGCGATATGGCAGATGCAAAGACGACTCCGGTTATCGTTAGCAGCACGCGCACCGCGATCGGCAGGTTCCTGGGCGGACTCAGCAGCCTCAAAGCGCCCGAGCTGGGAGCCGTGGTCATCCGCGAGGCGGTCTCCCGTGCCGGTATCGAGCCCGGCCAGGTTCAGGACGTCATCATGGGCCATGTCCTGCAGGGCGGGGTCGGCCAAGCCCCAGGCCGCCAGGCGGCGATCAAGGCCGGGATCCCGCCGGAGGTGCCGGCGATGGCCATCAACAAGGTCTGCGGCTCCGGGCTGAAGTCCGTGGCGCTGGCCGCCCAGTCGATTCGGGCTGGCGATGACGAGGTCTTTGTCGCTGGCGGCATGGAGTCGATGTCGAACGCGCCGTACTACCTGTACGGCTATCGGGATGGCGTGAAGTTCGGCACTCGCGAGATGGTCGATGGGATGGTCTACGATGGTCTCTGGTGCGGCTTCTACAACCGCCACATGGGCGGCCATGCCGAATATACGGGCATGAAGGCGAAGGTCTCGCGCGCCGATCAGGACGAGTACGCCTATCACAGCCAGATGAAAGCGGTCGCGGCCATCGAGGGAGGCAAGTTCAAGAAGGAGATCGTTCCGGTCGAGATCCCCGGGCGCAAGGGCGAGGTGACCGTCGTGGATACGGACGAGGGGCCGCGCAAGGAGACCACTCTCGAGAGGCTGGCCAAGCTGAAGCCGGCGTTCGCCGACAGCGCTCCCGCCGACGTCAAGGAGTGCACGGTCACACCGGGCAACGCCTCGACACTCAACGACGGCGCTGCGGCCCTGGTCGTCACCTCCGAGCGGTTCGCCAAGGACAACAGCCTCGACATCGTGGCCCGCATCAGGAATTACGCGGTCGGCTCCACAGAGCCGCAGGAGCTGTTCTTCGCGCCCATCGTGGCTGTCCGCAAGCTGATGGAGAAGGACGGCACCTCGATCGACGACTACGAGCTGATCGAGATCAATGAGGCGTTCGCCGTGCAGACGCTGGCCGACGGGCGCGAGCTGGACTGGGATTGGGATAGGGTCAACGTGCATGGCGGCGGCGTCGCGCTCGGTCACCCGATCGGAGCGTCGGGCGCCCGCATCCTGGTCACCCTGCTGCACGCGATGGAGGACCGGGACGCGAAGCTGGGGCTGGCGACCCTCTGCTTGGGTGGCGGTAGCGCCGTCGCCATGAGCGTGGAGCGTGTCTGATTCAACCGTAAACCGCAAGCCAGGAACGATAGAGCTGTGACCGTGAGACTACAGAGCCACACGCTGAGCTGGGCGCGCGAGGACTTGGTGCGGAGCTTGACGCTGCGGCGGACCATCGGCGTCTCGGTATTCGCCATGGCGACGGCCTTCGCCGCACGGCTGGCAATCCCCCTGCCCGGAACGCCGGTGCCCTTCACCTTGCAGGTGCTGTGCGTGATCCTGGCGGGTGCCACCCTCGGGCCGAGGCTCGGCGCCGCGTCACAGCTCGCTTACCTCGCCGTCGGCGCCCTGGGCGCGCCCATCTTCGCGGCGGGTGGCGGCCCGGCCTACCTGCTGGGTCCGACGGGCGGCTATCTGTTGGCCTTTCCCGTCGCGGCGTATGCGGTCGGCGCGATCGCCGGCCGCTCGCTCGGCGTTCTGCGGCTCGCCCTCGGGCTGGCCGTTGGTGTCGTGCTCATCCATGCCGGCGGCACGGCGTGGTTGGCGCTGCTCACGGGCAGTCTGGTGCTCGCGCTGAAATTCGGCGTAGGTTCGTTCCTGCTCTTGGATCTCGTCAAGATCGGCCTGGCGGTCCTTATGACCTTCAGGTTGCGTTCACGAGCCCTCGAGCTCTTCTAGCTTCGAGGGCTCTTTGTTTGCAGGGAGTGGCGGCCCGCGTGAGACCACGGGATGTCGTCTTCGGTCCGGAGAAGCTGCGCAGTCCGTGGCGCGTGCTGCTGTTCCTCGCCCTGACATTCGGTGCGTACTCGCTGCTCGCCACCGCGTCCGCGCCGCTCGTGTCCTTGCGGGGAGGGATGTTCTGGAACATCGCCAGTCGCAGCACACTCGGGATTGTGGCGATGCTGGTCGCATCGTTCATCATGATGCGATGGGTGGAACACCGACCTCTCGCGGCGATGGGACTTCCGCTCGGCAAGGAGACACTGCCGGGCTTCCTGCGGGGCGCCGCAGTTGGAGGCGCGTTCGTCGCCCTGCTCGTCGTCCTGCAGACCGTCATCGGTTGGCTCCGGCCAGCACCGGATGCGGGAACGGTCATAGGTTGGCTGGAGAGCATGAGTGGCCTCGCCCTGCTGCTGGCGCTCGCCGCTTTGACGGAGGAGCTGCTGTTCAGGGGCTACGCTTTCCAGGTGCTCGTCGAAGGGACTGGCGTGCCGGTCGCGCTCGTCCTATCCACTGTGTTGTTCGCGGCGGTGCACCTGAACAACCCGGCAGTGACGGCCCTCGCGCTGCTGAACATCGCACTCGCCGGAATCATCATGGCGCTGGCCTACCTGCGCACGCGATCGCTTTGGGTCGCGTTCGGGTTGCACTGGGCCTGGAATTGGGTGATGGCGGCCGTCTTCGATCTGCCGGTGAGCGGGATCGACATCGACGTACCCGGCTACGATACCCTGTTGAGCGGCCCGGAACTGGCGACGGGCGGCGCGTTCGGGCCCGAAGGCAGCCTGCCCACGACCCTGCTGTCGCTGCCGCTGATCGTATGGCTGTTCCGCACGCGCTGGCTGTCGCAATCGCCACGTATGGCAGGATTGAGGCCGCTGGTCAACGCACGCGATCTGCCCTGAGCGGGTCGCCGCGTTGACCGCACTAGGACAAAAACACTCGCAAGGTGGGAGAGACATGGCTACAGGCAAGACGATGAAGGTCGCTGTGCTGGGGGCGGGCACGATGGGCAACGGCATCGCCCACGTCTTCGCCCAGAGCGGTTTCGACGTCGTGCTCATCGACGTGAGCTCCGAGATCCTCGAGAAGGCGCTCGCCACGATCCAGAAGAACATGGATCGCCAGGTCAAGAAGGGCGCTCTGGATGAGGCTGGCCGCGACGCGGCGTTGAAGCGGATCGAGGCCGCCACCGAGCTCAAGGCCGTCTCCGGCGCGGAGATCGTGATCGAGGCCGTACCGGAGGACGAGTCGCTCAAGGCGGACATCTTCCGCAAGCTCGACGAGCTGGCGCCGAAGTCGGCCATCCTCGCCAGCAACACGAGCTCCATCCCGATCACGCGCCTGGCCGCGCATACCGGGCGGCCCGAATCGGTGATCGGCATGCACTTCATGAACCCGGTACCGATGATGCAGCTGATCGAGGTGGTGCGCGGGCTGGCGACCTCCGACGCGACCGCCGATACCGTCGTCAAGCTGTCCGGCGACCTCGGCAAGACCCCGGTCGTCGTCAACGATTCGCCCGGGTTCGTGAGCAACCGCGTGCTGATGCCGATGATCAACGAGGCGGTCTACTGCCTCTACGAGGGGGTGGGCAGCGCCGAGGCGATCGATCAGGTGATGAAGCTGGGGATGAACCATCCGCTGGGGCCATTGGCACTCGCCGACCTCATCGGACTCGACACCTGCCTGTTCATACTGGAGGTGTTGCACAACGACCTCGGCGAGGACAAGTATCGTCCCTGTCCGCTGCTGCGCAAGCACGTGGACGCCGGCTGGCTGGGTCGCAAGGCTGGCCGCGGATTCTACAGCTACAAGAAGTAGGTGTGAACGCTACCAGACATGAATCGCGATTTCACGCTGACTGAGGAACAGGAGCAGATCCGCGAACTCGCCCGCGACTTCGCCGCGCGGGAGCTGCGGCCGCGTGCCGCCCTGTGGGACGCGAAGCAGACGTTCCATGCCGACGTGCTGCCGATGCTGGCCGAGCTGGGTTTCTTCGGCATGCTGCTACCGGAGGAATACGACGGCCTCAACCTCGGCATGCTCACCTACCTGGTCGCGCTGGAGCAGATCGCCTGGGGCGACGCCTCCGTGGCGATCACCTTGTCGGTGCACAACTCGCTGCCGACCGAGATGATTCTCAAGTACGGGTCGGAGGAGCAGAAGCGTAGGTGGTTGCCAGCGATGGCCCGGGGTGAGATCCTCAGCGCCTTCGCGCTCTCCGAGGCCGGGGCCGGTAGCGACGCCGCCAGCCTGCAGGCGCGAGCCGAGCGGGATGGCGACGGTTGGCTGCTGAACGGCGAGAAGATGTGGGTGACCAACGGCGCCGCGGCCGGCGTGCTGGTGGTGATGGTGCGGACCGACGCTCCCGGCGAGCGGCGCGGCGCGCGCGGCATCGGCGCGTTTGTCGTACCGACCGATACGCCGGGCTATGAGGTGGGGAAGAAGGAAGACAAGATGGGACTGCGCGGCTCGGAGACAGTCTCCGTCGCCTTCAACGACCTGCGGCTCGGTTCGGAGGCGCTGCTTGGCGACCCGGACAAAGGGCTCATCTACGCGCTCTCCAGCCTGGAGGGTGGCCGCGTGGGCGTGGGTGCGCAGGCGCTGGGCATCGCTCAGGCCGCGCTCGAGCACGCCGTCGCCTATGCCGGCGAACGAGAGCAGTTCGGTCGCCCGATCAAGGACTTCCAGGGCCTGGCCTTCAAGCTGGCGGACATGGCCACGCGGATCGAAGCCTCGCGAGGCCTGCTTCACCGGGCGGCGCGGGCTTGGGATGCGGGGCACCTGGATCTGCAGCTCTCCAGTATGACCAAGCTGTTCTGCAGCGAGACCGCCGTCTGGGTCACGTCCCAGGCCATCAACATCTTCGGCGGCTACGGGTTCATGCGCGACTATCCGGTCGAGAAGCTGTTCAGGGACGCGAAGGTAACGGAGATCTACGAGGGCACCAGTGAGATTCAGCGCCTGGTCATCGCCAGGTCGCTTTATCAGCCACGGGCGGCGAAGGGGTAACAGAGGGAGCGCTAGAGCATAGAAAGACGAGGTGCGCAGATGGAAGTCTTCAAGGCGATGGGGCAGTACGAGCACGAGCAGGTGCTGTTCACGCGCGAACCTGCCGCCAACTACTACGGCATCATCGCGATCCACGACACGACTCTGGGGCCGGCGCTCGGAGGTACGCGCTTCTGGAACTACGAGTCGGAGGAGGAAGCGCTGATCGACGTGCTACGCCTCGCGATGGGGATGACCTACAAGGCGGCTGTGGCCGGGCTCAACCTGGGCGGCGGCAAGTCGGTGATCATTGGTGACCCGGAGACGCCGCGCCGCGAGATGATCTTCCGCGCGCACGGCCGTGCCGTCGAGACGCTGGGTGGTCGCTACATCACGGCTGAGGATGTCGGCACCTCGGTGGAGGACATGGACTACGTCCACATGGAGACCGACTTCGTGGTCGGCATCGCCGGTCGCTCTGGTGACCCGTCCCCGGTGACGGCGTACGGTACCTACCGTGGGATGAAGGCGTGCGCGCTCGAGGTGTATGGCGACGATTCGCTGAAAGGGAAGGCCGTCGCTGTACAGGGCGTCGGCCATGTCGGCTACTACCTGTGTGAGAACCTGGCGGCGGAAGGGGCGAAGCTGATCGTCACCGACATCCATCAGGACAGGATCGATCGCGCGGTGGAGGACTTTGGCGCCGAAGCCGTTAAGCCGGACGCGATTCATGGTGTCGATGCCGACATCTTCGCGCCCTGTGCGCTGGGAGCGATCATCAATTCCAAGACCATCCCGCAGCTCAAGGTCAAGATCATCGCCGGGGCGGCGAACAACCAGCTGCAGACGCACGCAGATGCCAGGGCGGTCCAGGAGCGTGGCATCCTCTATGCACCGGACTACGTGATCAACGCCGGCGGCCTGATCAACGTCTACTCGGAGCTGGCGGACTGGACCACGGACCGCTCGAAGCGTAAGGCCGGCGAGATCTACCAGACCCTGCGCGAGGTCTTCGAGTTGGCCCGCGAGGAGAAGCTGACCACAGCCGACGCGGCTGACCGGATCGCCGAGCGGCGGATCGAGATCGTTGGCGGGCTGCACCGCGCGCGGATCAGCTGAGCCGCAGAACCTCGTCAGCGCGCTTCGCTGTGCCCGGCACGAAAAACTCCAAGCCGGGATAGATTAGGCGCTGGTAAGTCGGGTGGAGGTAACCTCAAGTGAAGGACCTGGAATCGGTCGACCGCGAGATCCATCGGGCGATACTCGATGAGATCCGCCGGCAGGGTGAGGGGCTGGAACTCATCGCCAGCGAGAACTTCGTCTCGGCGGCGGTGCTCGAGGCGATGGGCTCGGTCTTCACCAACAAGTACGCCGAGGGGTATCCCAGCAAGCGGTACTATGGCGGCTGCGATTACGCGGATGTGGTCGAAGAGCTGGCTCGCTCACGTGCCTGTGAGTTGTTCGAGGCCGACCACGCCAACGTGCAGCCCCACAGCGGCGCTCAGGCCAATATGGCCGTGTATTTCACGCTGCTCGAGCCCGGCGACACCATCCTCGGCATGGACCTCTCGCACGGCGGCCACCTGACACACGGCTCGCCGGTCAACTTCAGCGGGCGGCTCTTCGATGTGGTCGGCTACGGCGTGCGCAGGGACGACCAGCTCATCGACTACGATCAAGTCCGTGATCTCGCCCTTCAGCACAAACCCAAGCTCATCATAGCGGGCGCCAGCGCCTACCCACGCACGATCGATTTCGGGAAGTTCGGCACGATCGCTCGCGAGGTCGGCGCCCGGTTGATGGTGGACATCGCCCACATCGCCGGCCTCGTCGCCGCCAAGTTGCACCCGTCTCCGGTGCCCCACGCCGACGCCGTGACCACGACCACGCACAAGACGCTGCGGGGTCCGCGCGGCGGCTTGATCCTCTGCAGCGAGGAAATGGCCAAGCCCATCGACAAGAGCGTCTTCCCAGGCACCCAGGGCGGACCGCTGGTCCACGTGATCGCCGCCAAGGCCGTCGCCCTCAAGGAGGCGATGAGCGACGAGTTCCGGAAGTACTCGGAACAGGTGATCGCCAACGCGCGTGCCCTCGCCGGTGCGCTGGCCCAGCGAGGGTACACGATCGTGGCGGGCGGCACTGACACCCACCTGTTTCTGGTCGACCTCAGCGCTGACGGGCTCACCGGCAAGGCCGCCGAGGAAGCGCTGGGGCGGGCCGGGATTACCGTGAATAAAAATACAGTTCCCTTCGAGACCCGCTCGCCCTTCGTGACCTCGGGGATTCGCATCGGCACGCCAGCGCTGACGACGCGCGGGATGGGCGCGAGCGAGATGGAGCAGATCGGGGCCTGGATCGACGAGGTCCTGCGGGCGCCAGAGGATGAGGCGGTGGCCGCGCGTGTGCGGGCGGAGGCGCGGGAACTCGGTCGGGCCTTCCCGCTGTACGAGGAGTGGCTGGAAGGGAACTCCACGCGGCCCCTGGGGCTGGGGCCGAACCGGGTCGCCTGAACGGCCGGGGCGACGGTTGGGGCGTGGCGGTGCTGCCCTTGACGGAGCGAGCGCCCCACGTGAGGTTGTGGGGGAGTATGACGCGGACTGCGAGGTAGCGGGCGATGAGAGGAGCTGCCGCTCTGAGCGTGGAAAGTGAAGTACCGGGTGGGGCTGTATGGTAGGGCAGAACCTGCTGGCCAAGCTCCGGGAGAAGAATCCGCGTTATTCGGACGCTGCCTACCTTTTTGTCCTTTCCGCACTTCAATA
>Ga0209636_10008655_pt1 | contig 10368 bp, 10 predicted proteins | sample DeeMarSWOR152_54_FD_187464 | JGI IMG/M metagenome (GOLD analysis project Ga0209636, IMG submission 187464) | Marine sediment microbial communities from White Oak River estuary, North Carolina - WOR-1-52-54 (SPAdes) (version 2) | ecosystem: Environmental > Aquatic > Marine > Intertidal zone >... | reverse complement strand
AAAAAGCTCTGCCAGGACAATAGCTCTGATATGGATTCTCTGGATGAAGACAGATTTTCCCGATATCTCTTCACGGCTGAGATTCCTGACCCGGATCTTCTCATCAGGACCAGCGGAGAGATGCGAATATCGAATTTTTTACTGTGGCAGATTGCCTATTCTGAGATCTGGATTACTCCTGCATTTTGGCCTGATTTTCGGAAAATACACCTGTTACAGGCTCTTGTGGATTTCCAAAAGAGAGAAAGGAGGTTTGGAGATATTCTCCCCCGTTGATCGCATCTCCCTGATACCTAATCCTCAATTTCTGATGACAAAAAAGGATTATTTAGCCTGGATAATTTCCAGATATTGCTGTAATAATGAAAAGAGTTGGCATTTTTTATGAATAATTCAGGTGAGATGACTGAAAAAAAAGATAGATGAGCATACGAAGAAGACTACCTACAGCTCTGATTCTGCTGGCTCTGGTGTTTGTCAGCATTCAGTTCTCTTCAGATGTGGTGTTTTTCCTGGTTATTCAGATTGTGGTTTTGGCTTCCCTTCTGGAGTTTTATAATCTGACTTCCAGAAGAAAGCATGAGCCGCAAAAAGTCCTTGGCTTCATTTTAGCTCTGGTCATCGCCGCCCCCTTCTATTTTAAATCATTCCCCCTCGAGATCGCTCTGTTTGTATCGTTGCTGCTTATGGGCGTGTATTTTGTCCTGGCCATGAACACCCTGGAAAAGCTGGTGACGTTTCCCTCTTCGATCGCGTTGACTTTTTTTGGGGCCATTTATGTGAGCTTCACTCTGAATCATTTCTATTATTTGAAGATAGAGAACGGTCCTTTCTGGATCTATTTTCTTCTTGCTGTGATTTTCATTGGAGATTCAGGTGCATACACCGTAGGAAAACTTATCGGACGACACAAGATGGCTCCTCTGGCCAGTCCACGCAAAACCTGGGAAGGGAGCTTTGGAGGTCTCGTGTTTGCTTGTTTGGGAGGAGTCGCTGCTCAACAGGTCCTGCTTCCAGAAGCCCTCTGGTGGAAGGCTGCGATCTTTGCCTTTATCGTTCACGTCGTGGCCCAGCTCAGTGATCCGTTGGAGTCGCTTTTCAAGAGAGCGGCCGGTGTGAAGGATTCCTCGAATATGCTCCCAGGACATGGTGGATTTTTGGATAGGATCGACAGCCTCATCCTGGCCGCTCCCTTCTTTTACTACCTGGTGAAGTTTGTCGGGATGAGCTGATGGGTAGAGAGAGATGATACGAATTTCCATTCTCGGTTCTACGGGCTCCATTGGCCGAAGCACTCTGGAAGTTGTTTCTAGATCAGAGGGAAAAATGGAAGTCGTGGGACTGTCGGCTGGTCGCAACATCAAACTCCTGACACAACAAGTGGAGGAATTCAGGCCGAAAGTGGTGTCTCTGGAAAGAGAAGAAGATGCCCAGGAGTTTAAGCAAAGCTTTCAGATGTATTCTTTGGAGGTTAGATACGGACAGGAAGGGGTTCAAGAGGTTGCCAGACTCGAGGAGAATGATATCGTTATCTCGGCCATAACCGGCATCAATGGACTCAGGTCCACGATGGCTGCTGTGCAATCCGGAAAACGTGTAGCGCTTGCCAACAAGGAATCCATGGTCGTCGCCGGTCCACTGATTTTAGAAGCAGCCCGGAAGTCAGGGGCTCAGATCATCCCTGTGGACAGCGAACATAGCGGTGTGTTCCAGTGCCTGGCGAGAGAGAGTCAAAACCATGTGAAGAAGGTGATACTCACTGCTTCGGGTGGACCGTTTTTTCGCCTTCCTACAGAGGAGATGGGAAACAAGACCCTGGAAGAGGTCCTGAACCATCCTCGGTGGAAGATGGGAATGAAGGTGACCATCGATTCAGCCACTTTGATGAATAAGGGATTAGAACTCATCGAAGCACGATGGCTTTTTGGCTTAGAACCCGAACAACTGGATATCCTGATTCACCCGCAGAGCATCGTGCATTCTCTGGTGGAGATGAAAGATGGGTCGGTCCTGGCCCAACTGAGCCAGACGGATATGAAGATACCGATTCAGTATGCATTGACCTTTCCGGAGAGAGGAGAGGCCCTTTTACCTTCCCTGGATTTGAGCCAGGTGAAAACCCTTGAGTTTTATGAAGTTGATGCGATGAAGTTTCCTCTTGTGAAAGTGGCACGCATGGCTTTGAAGGAAGGGGAGAGCGTGTCTGTGGCTCTCAATACGGCTGATGAAGTGGCTGTGAGAGCATTTATTGAAGGCCGTTTAAGATTTATGGATATTCCAGAGGTCGTGACGGAGATCGTGGAAGGTCATCAAGTAAGAAAAATGGAGAGCCTGGAAGATATATTTGAGGTCGACCGGGAGACGAGATCGAAAACCCGGAATCTTATCGAGCAAAGGTAAAAAAATGAGTGTGATCATCGGGACGATTTTGGTGTTCGCCTTCGTGTTCGGAATTCTAGTGTTCGTTCACGAGTTCGGCCATTTCTTCATGGCCAAGCTGGTGGGCGTGAGGGTAGAAGTCTTTTCCTGGGGATATGGGAAGCGACTCGTGGGCATTAAAAAAGGAGAAACCGATTACCGGATCAGTATGATACCGCTGGGAGGATTCGTCAAGTTTTCGGGCGAAGAGGTGCTCGAAGAGAAAAGAGAAATGGATTCCAGAGATTTCATGGCCAAAAAAAGATGGGAAAGGTTTCTGGTCCTAATTATGGGATCGGTGATGAATTTATGCTTGGCTGTTGTCCTGATGTCCATAATCAACATGGGAGGTGTTTCAGTATACAAGTATTTTGACCAGAAGCCTGTCATCGGATGGATAGAGCCCGGCTCTCCAGCCGAAAGGGCAGATTTAAAGGCAGATGACGAGATTTTACGCATCAACAACAAGAGAACCAACACCTGGAGGGATGTGGAACTTGCAGTAGGGACCAGGCCCGAAAGAACGATCGATATCGAGATCAAAAGAGGAGATGAGATCCTGACCATTCAGCTCTTAACAGAGAGCAAAACCAGATACGAAATGGGCTACGCTGGGTTTATAGCCAAAATTCTGAGCCAGGTGAGTTTAATTAGGCCCGGCTCTCCTGCTGAAAAAGCAGGACTTGAACCTGGAGATGTCATTCACGAGGTCGATGGTCAACCTGTCTATTTTTTCAATTTTACGAGCGTGATCCAGCAGAATCCTGAAAAGGAGCTGGATTTTAAAATAGAAAGAGAGGGAGATTTCATACATTTGAAGGTTACTCCCAAGAGAGAAGGTGATGTGGGAGTCATCGATATTGCTTCTGTTGCAGAGTCCGTTACCAAACAATTTGGATTTTTCGGTGCCATTGGGCACAGTGTAATCGAGAACGCAAGGATGGCCTTCTTGGTGGTCAGCTTCATTAAAAACCTATTTACAGGAGAAGCCTCCACGCGCCAGTTAGGCGGACCGATCGAGATTGCCAGCTTATCCTACACGTTTTTCCGCATGGGATTCATGACTTTGATGTGGTGGATCGCTTTCATAAGCCTTCAACTCGGAATCATCAACCTGTTTCCCATCCCCATGTTCGATGGGGGACATGTTATGGTTCTCGGGCTCGAGGGACTGTTCCGGAGGGATTTTAGTCCTAAGGTTAAGCAGGTCATCATGCAGATCGGGTTTGTGCTCATCATCATCCTTTTCACTTTTATCATCCTGAACGATGTGGTTAAGAGGTTACCGAACGGGTGGGACAGCCTCTTTCCGTTTTGATTTATAATGAGCGAGATACGGCGCTGCGGATATTCCTGTGTATCTCGCTTGCTTATACTAAGAGAGGTTTAAAGGCATGCCTTTAAAGAAGCCGGAAGGACCCTGTTATCCGATTGTCCGCAGGAAGACAAAACAGATTAAGATCGGAAATGTGAGGATCGGAGGCGGGGCCCCGATTGTTGTCCAGTCCATGGCCAAAACCGATACAAGAGATAGAACAGCTACTCTGGCGCAGCTCCGGAAGATGGAAAACGCGGGATGTGAGATTGCCCGGTTGGCTGTCCCGGATGAAGAGGCTGTGGAAGCCTTCGGGGTAATGAAAAAAGAGGTCAGCGTCCCACTGATTGCAGATATCCATTTTGACCACAGACTGGCCCTTGCCAGTCTTGAAAAAGGCGCGGATGGATTGAGGATAAATCCGGGAAATATAGGAAGCACAGCAAAGATCCAAAAGGTCGCACGGGCCGCAAAAGAACGTTCTGTCCCGATAAGAATCGGCGTGAATTCTGGCTCTTTAGAGAAGGATTTGCTCCGTAAGCACGGAAGTGTAACCGCAGAGGCTATGGTGGAGAGTGCGCTGCGCCATGTGAAAATTCTTGAAGATTTGGGCTTCACGCAGATAAAGATTTCCCTCAAAGCTTCGGATGTCATGAGGACATTGAAGGCTTATCAGCTTTTAGCCGAAAAGGTCGATTATCCTTTCCATGCTGGGATAACAGAATCCGGGACCCTGATGCGAGGAACGGTTAAATCGTCGGTGGGGTTGGCTTTGCTTCTGCGCGAAGGACTGGCCGACACGATTCGTGTCTCATTGACTGCCCCGCCCGAGGAGGAGGTGCGTGTCGGCTATCTTATCCTTTCCAGTCTAGGGCTGCGCAGACACGGTCCCAATGTGATCATCTGTCCGGTCTGTGGCCGGTGTGAGGTTGACCTCTTTCGAATTGCCTCTCAGATAGAGAAACGCCTCGCTACCATCCGGACCTCTCTGGATGTGGCGGTCATGGGCTGCATGGTCAATGGTCCAGGAGAGGCCAAGGAGGCCGATATCGGATTGGCCTGCGGGAGGGGAGTAGGAGTGATCTTCAGGAGAGGACGACTCCTGCGCCGCGTGGAAGAAGAGCAGATCGTTCCCGAGTTCGTCAAAGAGGTCAAAGCACTAGAGAAAAAGACATGTCGAAAGTAGGTAGATTAACCATGACAAAAATTCCCCCTGATACCAAGGCTAAGTTCGAGAAACTCAAAAGCATCCTGGAGGAGATGCGCAGAGTTCTCGTAGCTTTTTCTGGAGGCGTGGACAGCACTTTTCTGCTGAAGGTAGCGAAGGATGTTCTTGGAGAGAATGTCTTGGCTGTGATAGCCAGCTCTGAGACCTATCCAGAGAGGGAGCAGAAGGAAGCTATCAAGATTGTGGGAGATATGAAAGCACGCTACAAAGTCATCCATACCAAAGAGCTCGACAACCCTGATTTTAAAAACAATCCCCCTGAGAGATGTTATTTCTGCAAGAGTGAACTGTTCAGCCGACTGAAAACAATCGCCGTCGATGAAGATATTCTCTATATTTGCGATGGATCCAATTTCGAGGACACCCAGGATTTCAGGCCGGGATCAAAGGCTGCAGAAGAGCTTGGAGTGCGTTCTCCGCTGAAAGAGGTCCAGCTCGTGAAGGAAGAGATTCGCCTTCTCTCCAGGATGTTGGGGCTTTCCACCTGGGATAAGCCCTCGATGGCCTGTCTTTCTTCTCGATTTCCCTACAATACCCAGATCGAGAGAGAAAGCTTGAGGCAGATTGATCAGGCAGAGGAATTTCTAAGAGCGATGGGTTTCTCGCAAGTCAGAGTCAGGCATCATGGCAAGATGGCCCGGATCGAGATCGATCCCACTGAATTCGCTAAAATTATGGATGAGAAGACTAGGGCAAAAATTGTCGAGGAACTGAAAAAAACAGGATACCTGTATGTCACCCTTGACCTTGCCGGTTACCGCACAGGAAGCATGAACGAACCTCTTTTCGAATAACATGAAACCAAAAGTCCTGATAACCCGGAAGATATTCCAAGAGGCACTCGACTATCTCAAGGATCATGTGGATTATGAAATCGGTGCACGGGAGGGAGAGTTAAAAAAGGAAAACCTCCTGGACAAGGTCAAGGATAAGAAAGGCCTCCTTTCCCTTCTTGTGGATACTATAGATAAGGACGTGATGGACGCGGCGCCCGGATTGGTCATCATCGCCAACTGCGCGGTTGGTTATGACAACATAGATATGACCTATGCAAAACAAAAAGGGATTCTTGTCACGAACACTCCTGGTGTTTTGACTGAGACGACTGCTGATTTAACGTGGGCCCTTATCATGGCTGTTGCTAGGCGCATCCCCCAAGCTGATATCTTTACCCGAGAGAAGAGGTATAAAGGATGGGAGCTTGATCTCTTTTTGGGGAGAGAGGTGACGGGAAAACGCCTAGGGATCATCGGAATGGGCCGGATAGGAAGAGCCATGGCCTCGAGGGCTCAAGCCTTCCAGATGGACACTGTCTATACCGACCCTCACAGGCTTGATCCAGAGGAGGAAAGGAGATACAAAGCGTCCTGTGTGCCTCTTGAGGAGTTGTTGTCCACTTCTGATATCATCACTATCCATACCTCGTTGACTCCTGAAACCAAGCATCTCATATCGAAAGAGAAACTGAAATTAATGAAAAAGGAAGCTCTTCTCGTGAATGTAGCTCGTGGACCTATCGTTGATGAGAAGGCGCTGACTGAGGCTTTGGACACACGACAGATCTGGGGTGCGGGTTTGGATGTGTACGAACGTGAGCCCGAGATCGAAGAGAAGCTTCTTTCTTTGGACAATGTTGTCCTTCTTCCCCACATAGGAAGCGCCACATTCGAAACGCGAACAAAGATGGCCATGATGGCTGCCAAGAACTTGGTCCAGGGATTGAAGGGCGAACGTCCTGACAACCTCGTTTAATTTGGGGGCAGCAGTGGGACAGGATACTCAATCACCGAACTCATCGGATCATGAATTGAGTATCCTCTCCCCGAATTGTAGAATAAAAGGCATGAACCTTCGGCAGATTTCCCTGGATGTTATTGATCTAAAGGACGAACGGTTTCGTTTCTCTTATCACTTTGACCTCGACAGACTCCTTCTTTCTGTTAAGGAAATTGGCCTGGTGAATCCTCCGGTGATCGTAAATCGAGAAAGTCGTTTTATCCTTGTAACCGGCTGGAAGAGGCTTTTCACCTGCCTTGAGCTTTCCCTCACGCCTCTACCTGTCTTCATACTCGAACAGGATGACGATTTCCAAGCATTTTTATTCAGCCTGTACGAGAATCTAACCCATAGGGATTTTGACCTTCTCGAGAAAGCAGAAATCCTTCGTCTGTTGAAAGGTTTCATCAAGGATGAGAAGCAGCTCGTCAAAGATTATCTGCCGCTTCTAGGGATTCCTGCGACTTTACCTTATCTTGATCTGTATGTGAAAATATCTCAGCTCGAATCCCGCTGGAAAAAGGTGATATATGAAAAAAAAATGTCCCTGGCTTCTGTTGAACTCCTTACAGAATTCGATGTGCTAGAACGGGAGCTTCTCCTGCCCCTGATTCTTCCCTTAAGTCAAAACAAGCAGAAGCAGATTCTGAATGACCTAATCCAGATATCCAGGAAAGAAGAGATTTCTCTAAAGAAAATCTTAGCCGCACAAAAGATTCAGCCGGTTCTACAATCAGAGAGACTTACACCTCTCCAGAAAGCAGAGAAAATCCGCATCCTGTTGAGGAAGGAGAGATATCCATCTCTCTCGGCCTGGAAAGAATCATTCGATGCGTCTCTGAAAAGAGCCTGCTTATCCAAAGAAGTGACTGTGGAATCTTCTTCTTTTTTTGAAAACGGAGAATTCTCCGTCTCCTTCAGCTTGAGGGATAAAGAAGAGTTCAGCAAAAGGCTTGCCAAACTTGAGAAACTGATTTCCGACGAAGCTCTCATCTCACTGTTCAAGAGACTTCCTGATGGATAGGGATTTATTCTATCCCAAAAAACTTTTTATCACCAAAGACAGCGAATCTCTCCCTCTCACCCGAAGAATCCTCAGAAATCTTAGCCATCTCCCCGTGGAATGGATCCAAAATCCTCAGGATCTGATCGGGGACATCAAGATATCACGGGATCCTGTGGGTGAAGGGAAAAAACACCTTCTGATCACACTGCAGAAGGGCGGTTTCGTCAAATCCTGCCCTTGCACCCCTCGGTATATCGGATGCAATTATTTCGTCATCAACGCAGACCTCAACTGCCCGCTTGATTGCTCTTACTGCATCCTGCAACTGTATCTCGATAACCCTCTCATCACGATTCATGCAAACAACGAAAAGCTATGGAACCACTTGGATGATTTTCTGAACAAGAGCAAGGGCCGGTTCCTTCGTATAGGCACTGGAGAGCTAGGAGATTCCTTAGCCTTAGACCACATCACAGAGCGCTCCAAAGAGTTCATCTCCTATTTTTCTGCTCGAAGCCATGCCCTGTTCGAGCTGAAGACAAAAACCGTAAACATAAAAAATATCCTGGGACTCAAACCGCCCGGCAATGCCGTGATTGCATGGTCTCTCAACTCTCACCAAATGGCCCAGATGGAGGAGATGGGAACTCCTGATATCCATAAGAGGCTGGAAGCTGCCCGCCTCGTCTCCCGAGCCGGTTTCAGGGTTGCCTTTCATTTTGACCCGATCATTCACTACCAAGGCTGGGAGGAAGGGTATGCTGAAGTCATCGATGATATGTTGATGTGCATCGATCCGAAGAAGATTGCCTGGATAAGCCTGGGGAGCTTGCGGTTTCCTCCAGCGTTGAGGTCAGTGATACAGAAAAGATTTCCTCAGACAAAAATCATCTACGAAGAGTTCATAAAGGGAAAGGATGGGAAACTCAGATATCCTAAGCCTCTCCGTCTTTGGCTTTATGAGAGGATTGTGGAATTCTTGAAAAAAGCGGGGGGAGGAAGTGTTCCCATCTATTTCTGTATGGAAGGCCGAGATGTGTGGCAGGAGATCCTCCGAATAAAAATAAGGGGTAAGAAAGAAGTCGAAAGACTTCTTTCTTACCCCTTGGCGAAAGCTAAGTGTATTTAGTCGATTCTTCTTTCTGTACTAACCTCGGCTATGAGTCCCACGATCTCGATATCAGCTTCTTTTATGAGAGGGATGAGATCTAGGATGATACCGTATTCCAACTCTTGGTCGGCTCTCAAGTAGAGCTTTCTTTCACTGGCTGTGATAAGAGCCTCTTCCAGCATCACTATAAGATTCTCTTTGGTGATGGGTTGCTCGTTCAAGTAGATGGAGCCATCTCTTTTAATATAGAGGACAGCATCAACCCCTTCCGTTGGCATATCTATGGTGTTGAGAGCTGTGGGGAGCTCGACATCGACACCTCTCTGGATTAAGGGTGTCATGACCATAAAGATGATCAACAGAACGAGCAGAACATCACACAAAGGAACGACATTAGGTTCAGATTGAACGTGGCCTCCGCGGCCGGTGTCAACTGAAATAGCCATACTTTACCTCTTTTATTTTAAATCTTAAATGGCTTTTTTAGACTCTTTCTTCTGACTTCCTGACGAAGAAATCAACAATTTCAGAGCTGGTGTTTGCCATTTCGGAATTGTAGACATCGATCCTGGTGGTCAAGAAGTTGTAGCACCAGAGAGCGATGATAGCCACACCGATTCCAAACGCTGTCGTGATCAAGGCTTCAGCAATTCCCTGGGATACAGCACCGATTCCACCAGAGCCTGTCACCGCCATCCCGCGGAACGCATTGATGATACCAAAAATTGTTCCGAACAGCCCGATAAACGGAGAGGATGTGGCGATAGTGGCCAAGGTGTTCGTTCCTCTCTTCAACTCTTGCTCGAAGATGTTCGATGCTCTTATACAGCCTCTCTGGGCTGACTCGATCTGTTCTTCAATACTCAGGTTGGCCTGTTTTCCTTCTACAAATTCCTTAATCCCTGCAGCGGTCACGCGGGCTAAATGGCTTCCCTTGTTTTCTTTCTTCGTGGAAAGAGTCAGGGCTTCTTGAACCTGTCCCTTCTTCAGTAGGTCAGCGAGCTTAGGAGCCACTGCCTTGGACTTATTTCTGGCTCTAAAGTATACGATTTGTCTTTCGATAAAGAGATAGATGGAAACGACGGAAAGAAACATCAGTAAGATGGATACTGCTCTTGCAACCATTCCCATTTCCGCCCATAAATCCATAAGACCCATTTGCATCATTTTAAGTACCTCCTTTTAAATGTCGAAAGCCATTTGTAGCTTTTCTTAAGAATTATTAATTTATTTTAAACGTTTATTTTAGTTTAAACGTCACTGTGACAGTGAAGATGACTCCTCGGGGTTTGCCGTTGATGACCATGGGCTCGTAGACCCACTGGCGGACCGCATCCACAGCTGACTGGTCGAGAAGAGGTATCGAGCGCAGGATCTTCACACTCGCCACACGGCCATAGATATCCGTGGTGGCTTCGATGATCACGATGCCTTCCACTCTTGCTTGGCGCGCAATCTCCGGATAGAGCGGTTCTACCTTCTTGATCAGCTTGGGAGGTTTGATCTCACCCACG
>Ga0209636_10008654_pt1 | contig 10369 bp, 10 predicted proteins | sample DeeMarSWOR152_54_FD_187464 | JGI IMG/M metagenome (GOLD analysis project Ga0209636, IMG submission 187464) | Marine sediment microbial communities from White Oak River estuary, North Carolina - WOR-1-52-54 (SPAdes) (version 2) | ecosystem: Environmental > Aquatic > Marine > Intertidal zone >... | reverse complement strand
CAGAAAGTATACGATCAGTTTCTCAGCGAAATTAAAGCCTAGAATGGTCGTCTAAAGTTTCTTCCAGCATATCTTGCTCTACTGCCGAGTTCTTCTTCTATTCTAAATAGTTGATTATATTGAGCTGTTCTCTCAGCTCTGGAGACACCAGTCTTTATTTGTCCCGCATTCAATCCGACAGACAAGTCCGCTAACCAAGTGTCTTCAGTTTGTCCAGACCTTTCAGAGACTTGCACACCATAGTTGTTTCTAAAGGCTAGTTGAGCTGCATCTAAGGCTTCGCTGAGAGTTCCTATCTGATTAACTTTCAATAGAAGAGCGTTTGCAGCTCCCACCTCAATTCCTTTCTTTAAACGCTTTATGTTTGTAACAAAAAGGTCGTCTCCAACTATCTGAATGTTTAGAGCTTTCGTTAATTCTGCAAAACCATCAAAATCCTCTTCTTCTAACGGATCTTCAATTGATTGAAGAGGATAAGCTGAAACCAAATCTTCATAAAAGTCCATAAGCTCTTCTCGAGTGATTTCTTTTCCCATTAAAGTGTATTTCCCTGTTTTTCTATTATATAAGTGGCTGGCAGCAGCATCCATGCTAAGCACAAATTTGTCTCCATATCCAAGTTCCTCTATAGCTTCTATTTCTGCATCAAAAGCATCTCTTGGATCTCTCATTTCAGGAGGGGTATATCCCCCTTCTACTCCCACATTTAAAGAGTGTTTACCCCATTTTTCCACTAAATTTTTTCCCAATTCATGATAAACTTCCAAACCCATTCTTATGGCTTCTAAGAAACTTTTCGCGCCAACAGGTATTACCTGATGTTCTTGAAAATCAAGATCGCTAGCGGCAAGCAATCCTCCTTCTATAAGATCTAAAACCGGAACTGGCAAAATATAGGCATTTGGTCCACCAATAAGTCTATCAATATACTGATAAAAAGGAACCCTTAAGACATTGGCGGCAGCCTTTGCTACGGCAAGTGATACGCCAACAATCGCGTTGGCTCCTAGCTTCGATTTATTTTCGGTCCCATCCAGCTCAATCATCAATTGATCATTTTCTCTTTGCTTTGTTACGTCTCTTCTCTTTAACGCGGGCGTTATGATCTCGTTTATGTTACTAACTGCTTTAAGAACTCCTTTTCCGTTGTATCTGTCTCCTCCATCTCTGAGCTCAAGAGCTTCGTGTTCTCCTGTGGATCTTCCACTTGGCACGTCTGCTCTTCCTAAAAATCCTCCATTTGTCAGAACATCGACTTCAACCGTTGGGTTTCCCCTGCAGTCAAGGATTTCTCTGGCTCTGATCTCTTTTATTACAAACTGCTCCATTTCCACACACTTTCTTTTAAACTAAGATGACGTAATTATTATGACTCTAAGATTCATCACATTTGTTCCAGTTGGCTCTGTATAAATAGCATCTTTAAGTCTTCTCAGCACGTGGGAGGTGTTGTGTTTCATAAGATTTTCGTATATATCTATGCTTTTTTTCTTCGCTCTTTTTAGTGTATAACCATCGGCGATGCCTCCAGCTATGTCTGTGGGACCATCCGTTCCGTCGGTGTCTATCGCTGACACAGTGATGTTTTTACTCCCATCTATTTTCAGGGAAAAACCAAGAACGAACTCCTGATTTCGCCCACCTTCTCCATGTTCCCCTTCAATTGTAACGGTCGTCTCTCCGCCAGAAACGAGGACGCAAGGAGGCTTAAACGGTCTGCCATTCTTTTCGATATCCCTTGCGATACCGGCTAAAACAATGCCAGCTTCTCTGCTTTCTCCTTCTATCATAGTGGATAGGATTATGGAGTTAAAACCCAACTCTTCAGCTCTATTCTTCGCGGCTGTGCATACGGCTTCATTGTTGGATATTACAAAGGTGTGAACCTTCATTCCAGTAAAGTCTTTAGGCGTTTCTAAGCTTGGGTCTGTAAGTCCCTTTTCAAGGTGAGTTCTCACCGAATTTGAAATTTTTTCCCATAATCCATACTTTTTCAGGACAAAAACAGCGTCTTCAAATGTAGATGTGTCTGGAACTGTTAGATCAGTTATATAATCCAAAGGGTCCCCTATAACATCAGAGACTGTTAAGTTGACTATTTCTGCAGGATGAATTCGTTTTGCGAGTCTTCCACCTTTTATGGCTGAAAGATGTTTTCTAACAGCGTTTATCTCTTGGATTACGGCACCGCTTTTCAGAAGTAAATCAGTTACTTCCTCCTTATCCTCCAAACTTATTCCCTCAGCCGGCAGTGGAGCCAATGCGGAACTGCCACCAGTTATTGTGCTGAAAACGAGGTCGCCCTCTTTTGCATTCTTGGCTATTTTTACCATTTCTTTTGCGCCTTCTAGACCCGCTTCATCTGGTATGGGATGGCTAGCCTCTATCACCTTTATTCTCTTCAACTCACGTTTTTGTCCTCTCTTCACAATTATTAATCCGTCTCTGATTCTTTCTCCCAAAATGTCTTCTAGTGCCATTCCTATGGGCATGGTTGCCTTTCCTGCACCTACCACGTATATGTCTCCTATTTTTGACAGATCGAATTTTAGATGACCGACGATCAGGTTTCCCTCATCAATGTGAACTATCTTTTTAACAGCCTTGTAGGAATCAACTGCATCCAAGGCATATTCAAGTATGTCTAATGCAATCCTTCTTCCTTTGATGTTGCCGTGAGAGAGTAACTCATCTTTATTCTTTATTATCATTGAATGCCCTCCACATGACACATAGACAATTAGATAACTTCATTTTGAGATGGTTAATTTAGGTTACTGTGAAAGATGTCACTTCAGCCGTTAAAGATTTGGGAAAATATGGTCGATTTTCTAGTGAAATAAAGGCTAGATGAACCAGCGAGATCGAGGTTCTTCCTTTGTTTTCTTCTCTATTGGAGTAATGCTCAGGCCAAAAGACTCAAGTATTTTACGAGTTGCTTCCGCAGCTACATCCAGCTTACTCAAGTTCACTTTCAAATGCAACATTTTGCAAACAGCCTTTAAAACTTCACGTGCAGCCGCTGCGTCTGGATATAGACCAGGAGTTTCGGCTAAGAGACAAAAACCTTTCATACCTTGCAGCTTGCCCAGTCCTACAAGAAGCCCTGCCACACCAAAAATGTGTCCATGAATAATTTTGGCACCGAGATTTAAGGCTTCACGTAAACTTTCGGGGTCAGAGGCTGCGCAGTACAGCTTCGGGGTTTCAATTCTTTTTTCGTATTTTAAGCCACCAAGGGTTATTATTTGGCTACATCCCAGTTCTTTGGCGATCTCTAAGACGCGTCCACACAGTTCATACTGTCCCAGTGTGGTCAATGCCTGCGTGTTACCGTAGAGTATAATAAGGTCGCGCTCTTCCCCATTTCCTTTATGATAGTAAAGCTCGTTGAGTGGAAACCGTGTCTTCCCTTTTTCTGTGGATATGGCAAAATCTTGAAAGGATGATGAACGGATTTCTGTAAACATTTTTGCCTTTAACTCCTTAATGAGGTGTAGTGCAGCGATGTTTGCAACAAATCCTATGCCGGGCAATCCTTCAATTAAGACTGGGTTGTTTAGAACAGGTTTTTCATGTATCAGAGTGGTACAAACCACGCTTCGATCTCTCCTTTCCAACAGCATAATTAAGAGACATTCAGTAATATAAGATGATTTGGCGGTTGCGGTTCATGTCCTTTGAAATACGCGACAGAGATTTGCTTGCGAGGATAGGTAGACTTGAAACTAAAGGAGGGATAATTGAAACTCCTCTCCTTCTGCCTGTCATAAATCCCATGGTTCAGCTGATCACTCCTAAAACCATACAGGAAACTTTTGATTGTAGAGCGCTTATAACAAATGCTTACATAGTGAAGAAGCACTTCGAAGATGAAGCGGTTAGGAAAGGGATACATGACTTTTTAGATTTCAAAGGCGTAATTATGACTGATTCTGGAGCCTACCAAATTCTTGTTTATGGAAACGTGGAAGTCGCTTCTGAAGAAATTGTGCGATACCAAGAAGAAATCAACACGGACATTGCTACCATACTGGATGTGCCAACTGGATGGATAGCTTCCAAGCAACACGCACAATATACAGTTGGCGAAACCCTCAGTAGAGCAAAAGAACTAACAAAAATCAAGACGCGGGAAGACATCATCTGGGTCGGACCAGTTCAAGGAGGCCGATACCTAGACCTTGTTGCCCAATCAGCAAGGGAAATGGGAAAGCTGCCTTTTCAAATCCATGCTTTAGGAAGCCCAACATCAGTTATGGAACAATATCTCTTCGACATCCTTGTTGACATGATCATAACGGCGAAAAAGAACCTACCGCCAGAGCGACCACTCCACCTTTTTGGAGCTGGGCATCCATTTATGTTTGCGTTGGCAATAGCATTGGGATGTGACTTGTTTGATTCCGCTGCTTACGCCATTTATGCTCGAGAGGAGCGTTACATGACAGAGTACGGAACCACTAGACTCAATGAACTCGAGTATTTTCCGTGCTCATGCCCAGTTTGCAACAAGAACGATCCGCAGAGTATGCGGACACTGCCAAATGTTGAAAGGCAAAAAATGCTTGCTCAACATAATCTTCACGTGAGTTTTACCGAACTGAAACGAATAAAGCAGGCGATAATTAAGGGGCGCCTCTGGGAACATTTGGAGTTGAGGGCACATGGGCATCCAGCTATACTTCAAGCCTTAAAAAACTTGAAGAAACATAGGGAATATTTAGAGACGCAGAGTCCTGTGACAAAGAGTAGTGGTCTCTTTTTCTTCAGTTCCATCGGGCTGAGTAGACCTGAGGTTGTTCGTCACAGAGAGAGACTCTTTAAAAGATATTCGCCGCCAAAGAAGGCAAAGGTCCTTGTTTTATTGCCTCAAACCCAAATGAAGCCTTTTCATAAATCCAGAGAACATAGAAGAGCCTTGAAAGCCATTCAGCAAAGACTAGGCCATAAGATCGGTGAGGTTCACATATGCACGTACGCGGCGCCCTTCGGGGTGGCACCTCAAGAACTTGACGAGGTTTATCCTCTCTCTCAATACGAAATTGCAACCCCGTTCGATGCTGAGACAATAGGGTATACAGCGAAACAAGTTTCAAACTATATCGCAAACACAAACTACAGGGGAGTAGTTTTGCTTGAGGGCTCTGAGATGTGGAAGGGAAAAATCGCAAGAGCTTGCAAAAAAGCTTGCGAGAAAAAGAAAGTTCACTTTAAGGCGCTGTATGTGGAAAATCCTTGGAATAAAAATGCTCTGGACGATCTTGCAATGATAGTACAAAAATTGTTTCTATGAATAAATATGATGCACGCACAACGCTGGCGAACGAAAAATTCTTCTATGCTAATTGCTCAAAAGTAAAGTACTTACCAGAAGGAGTTAGGGCGCGCGTAAAGCCTTCCCATCCAGATGTTGAGGAAGAAGAATTGGCACCTATCAGTCTCAAGAAGTTTATCAACGACATAAGCCACTGTTCAGATTGCAAGAACAACCCTGCCTTTTACCTGAGTTCTAAAAGGGTTCCTATATGTATAAAGCATTGGAATATCATAGCAGATGCGCCTGTAGCATGGACGAAAGAAGGTAAAATTACCCTTTTGGCAGAGGTTTAACGCGCGCGCAATCTTTTCAGGAAAAAGAGGGGTTTCCAAGGGAATGGTGAGATATCTTCACTTTATAGGGCTTCAATTACAATACTTTAATGTCCTCATGTTAGTGTAGGTATCTTTTCACTTCTTCATGTACTATTACGCCTTTCTTGGCTAAGTTGGCTAGAAATGGGTCAGGATTCAAACACTCTGGAGGAATAACTCCTTTAACTTTTATTTCTCCCTTTGCCAACATTGTAGCTCCGACTGCTGGAGGCGTCCCTACTAGAATAGACTCAGGAGTTCCACCTGGCAATCTTTCTTTTGTTTGACGAAGATCTATGGGACAGCTAAGCGTATAGTGAGTTTTCACGCCTGCTTTCTCACCTTCAACGTCTACCACGCAACATGAGTACGCGTCCTCTACCTCACCAGCTTCAATTTTCTCAGGTAACTCTGCTGGTGGTGGAATAACTGCTAGAAGAACGTCTATTGGAGCCACTTCAACATCTTTAACCTTTATGGGCTCATCACTTTCAAACAATTGTGCCAAAGTTTTTAGAATAGGTGCTCTATGAGAACCGTGCTTGAATTCCACGTATCTTACGCCCTTAATGAAGCGCGGAAGTGTCCAAACTTCTTCGTGATCAGAGAAGTAAGTGGGGCAGGGTCCGAGAGGGTCGCCGGGAAACTCATATATTTCCTCTCCGCTAAGTGGGGGAACCTTCCTGAACTTACCATCTTCATACACTAATCCAGGCTCCATCCATCCCATCACTGCATAGCGTGGCCACCACATTAGGAGAAATTCTTTGCTAATAACGTCTAGAGACGTTTTTATGCATATTTTATCCACTTTGTCAAGTCTGTTGGCAGCGTATCTTGCAAGCACGTTTGTGATGCCTGGAGTTTTTCCTAAATCAAATATGGCGGTTAGTCCAGCGTCTCTCCATTTGTCGCTAAGCTTTAGCATCTGTTCTTCTTCGTTGCGAAATGCTGTGGCAACGTCTATGTAATGTGCTCCGTTCTTGAAAGCGGCATCCATCACGTTTAATGTTGGAGACATATGTTTACCGTTGATAACTTTGGAAGCTGCTACGATATTTACTACAACATCTACTCCCTTCGCGGCTTTCAATAACTCATCAGGTTTAAATGCGTTGACGCGCTGAATTGAAATTTTATCACTTGCAATTTTCTTTGCGGTTTGTTTGGTTCTCTCTAAATTTATGTCGGCAAGCCTCAGTTCAGAAACTGTTGGGTCTTTGGCTAGATGCATTATGGTAGCTGTTCCTTGAGCCCCGACGCCTAAAACCATTATTTTTGACATACATATCCCCCATTGAGTGTATATTATATAATACTTAAGCTTGTCAGTTCTAATCGCCTTTATTTGTGTATGGTCATTTAGCAAGAACTAAAGAAGTCTTTCTCTGTTCAGAGTCTTAGTTTGCCATGAATACCTTCTAATTTTTGTAGACGCTCCATAGCCGCAAGCTGTACACCGTTTTTTCCTAACATTGTACGCCCTTCTGCCGCATCGCCTACAATGGATGTGAAGCGTTCTCCTCATACGCCTTCCAAAAGACGAGGTTCCCTTACTCGTTTTTCCCAAAGAGATTTCACCTTGGGGGTGGAGAAATAAGGATGACGTTGTCTCCACGAACGATGATGACCCCCAATTTTTTCACGTTATCTGCATTCGTTGTGTCTTCTGTTTCTTCCAACACCAAATTTAGGTGCTGATCAAAACCTTTCAGTTTTCCTCGCAAACTCTTTCCACCTCTTAGTCGCACAAGAACGGTTTTTCCAAGGCTTTCCTCCAGAATTTGAGTTGTCATCTCGCTCATATGTTGTTCCCTCGCTCGCGTTTTATCTCCGTGCTTTTATAGGTGCCGACGCGCATAATTTAAAGTTATTGCATTGAAGGATTATATGGCGGTGTTTGAAACGGCTGTTAAGCGATATTTTCTAAAAGAAAAAGCGACGCGACAACTTCTCCTCGAACTTTCCCAAAAGTTTAAGGTAGACACCGAACAGCTGTTTGGGTCTAAACCCCACATCGAGTTGGCTGAGACACAGGTTGCTGAAATTCTCCTTATCAACAGAAAACCCTTATTTGCGAGAGTTGATGACATCATTTTACCTACACTTTTCTCCAACGAAGTTTCCTCCCTTCTCCCCAAGATAGTTGTGGATATGGGTGCTGTTCCGCATGTTTGCAACGGCGCAGACTTGATGGTTCCCGGCGTCGTTCAGATCAATGGAGATTTCAACACAAACGATCTTATTCTCATTGTGGACGAGCGACACGGCAAACCGTTGGCGATAGGCGTTGCCCTATTTGATTCACATACCATGAGAAAAATGAAACACGGAAAAATCGTGAGGAACATCCATTACGTGGGCGACAAGCTTTGGAAAGCATTGAAAAAGATATAGAAACCTATCGTTCTAAACAATTAGGACGAGACCGCTCCAACTGAGTTTTTCTGGCGCGCGCATAACATGTTTTAATAGGCTTTTTCATACAACTCTCTCAACTGTTTCTTTGAAACCTCTCTGGGATTCCCAGATTCATTTGCCCATTTGAAAGTCATTTCCACTAGTGCAGGAAAATCCTCCCTTTTTACGCCAACTTCTCTTAGAGTCTGAGGCAACCTGATATCCCTTGACAATTTTTTTACAGCTGACACAGACTTTTTTGAGGCTTTATTTACATCTAAACCTTTTACATCCTCTCCCATGAACTCTGCTATTTTCATAAATTTCTCCACATTTGCGCTCAAGTTGAAATCCATAACGTGTGGTAGTATCAAAGTGTTTGTTATGCCATGGGATATTCTGTAAAATCCTCCCAAGGCTTCTGCCATCGTGTGTACTATTCCTAATGATGAGTTTGAGAAGGCTGATCCAGCCATGAAGCTCGCCAAAATCATGTTCGTTCTTGCTTCCATGTTTTCACCATCTTCTACAGCGGTTCTCAAATTTTCAGCAATGAGCTTTATCGCTTGAATAGAAAAAGCATCGGTTATCGGGTTTGCATAAGTTGAAACATAGGCTTCTATCCCATGAGTGAGCGCGTCCATTCCCGTGGCTGCTGTTAAAGTTGGCGGCATGGTCCTAGTCATGTTTGGATCGAGTATAGCAACGTCTGCAATTAATTTGGGATCTGCAGTACCAGTCTTCAACTTTCTTTTTGTGTCTGTAAACACCGCCCATATTGAAGCTTCACTCCCTGTGCCCGCTGTTGTCGGCACAGCAATAAGGGGAAGAAGTTTCCGAATTGGTCTAGGGTTTTCTATATCGTCTTCATAATCTAGTATGGATCCCCCATTCATAGCCACCACATTCGCGCATTTTGCTGTATCCATGACGCTTCCACCTCCCACGGCAACTATAAAATTCACATCTTTGATTTCTTTCAAATACTTCACAGCTTTTTCAATAGATTCTACGGTTGGTTCAGGTTCCGCTTCATCAAAAATGGAAGTTTTCACCGTCGTTGAACTTAGTTCCTTCATGAGAGCATCTACTAAACCAGTGTTAATTACACCCTTATCAGTGATGATTAATGCATTGGAGACGTTGAGGTCCTTGACTGCTTCTATTACTTTTTCTACAGCTCCAACGCCAAAGTATGTTTTCTTAGGCATCTCTAACGCATAAATATCTTCATTCATGATGAGCACCCTTTATTGTTCTGGTTTTGGTAAGCTAAATAAATCTTGTTGGAAACTATTGGAGGCTTTGCATAAAACTTCTAAGAAGAAAAAGCGATGGATAAGCGGCAGATGGCATGATGTTTCTTGGGTGATTTTCGGGCATTTTAAACACTTTTTTGTAAATCGAGAAAAACCAATTTTTACGAACAATCTAGTTCATTCACGCATACTGCCCATCTGCCTGATTCTTCTCCGAAAAATTTGGCAAGTTATATGTTATGTAGAAATATCTCTGGTACACAAAACTTAAAGTTCAATGGATGGGTAGGATTAGTCGAGGGGAATGATGCTTGTCAAACTTAGGGAAGAAAATTGGAAAAGTAATCCACAAGAGTAAGAAAGGTGGAAAATCAGAGGTAACTGAAGAAAAGCTGCCTTCCACCAGTCCTTCAGCTAAGGCTTATTTGAAAGCGCTACCTTTGCGCGACCTTGAAGATGTAGATGTGATCAAACGCGAAGTGAAATCAGGAAATATACTTATTTTGAGAGTTGGTCCTCTTGCAAGAAAAAGTGTTGAAGACGTTAAACGGGCAGTAACCGAGTTATATGAGTTCACCCAACTAGTTGGAGGAGACATTGCCCGTTTAGGTGAAGAGCGGGTGGTTATCACTCCGTCCTTTATTCGAATTTGGCGAGAGAAAAACGTCGCGTCTAAACAGGGAATGCCTACCGCAGCCTGATTGTTTCTAGGATATCGGGCACATTTGTTCTAATCTTAAACTTTCTTTGAAATATGTTTGCTATGTTTAGACACTTTAGTTTTTCACCGTGGCACACGATTAATCTTTCAAGTTTTGGCGTGATGCGACGGATGTAGCTGATGATTTGTCTTCTGTCCGAATGTCCAGAAAAACCTTCAATTGATTCAACCCTTAAGTTAACTTTAACAATCTCAATTTTTCCATTACTATTTATCATAGGTGTTTCCGTTAAGCCCTTCTGCACCCTACGCCCCATTGTCCCCTCAATCTGATAGCTAACGAAGACTATCAGGTTGTTTTTGTCTGACGCCAAATATTTGAAGTAATCAATTGCCGGTCCGCCTTCAAGCATGC
>Ga0209636_10008651_pt1 | contig 10370 bp, 9 predicted proteins | sample DeeMarSWOR152_54_FD_187464 | JGI IMG/M metagenome (GOLD analysis project Ga0209636, IMG submission 187464) | Marine sediment microbial communities from White Oak River estuary, North Carolina - WOR-1-52-54 (SPAdes) (version 2) | ecosystem: Environmental > Aquatic > Marine > Intertidal zone >... | reverse complement strand
TCATTTCTGGCAAGATCCGCAAAGGAAAAAAGAAGGTTAGTTTCGATGAGCGGGACCAATCAATCCACAAAAGAGCGGTTATGACCGCGTATGTCGTACTCTGGTTGTATTTCGTTGCTGCATGTGTGATTCCCTGGTGGCTTGCTGGTCCGCATGGCTCTGTGTCGGCGAACATACTTCCATTTATACTTATTGGTGGGCTTGTCAGTTTTACACTTGTGCGATCTATGACTACTTTGATTCTGTACGGCTGGGGAGGTAAAGATGGCGAAAAGTGAGTTAAAAAACCAGGTTCGCCGGTTGCGCTTTGAAAACGGCGAATTAACCCAGCAGCAGTTAGCCGACCGCGTAGGCGTAACCCGCCAGACTATTATCGCCATCGAAGCAGGCAAGTACGCGCCATCTCTACCCCTTGCCTTCAAAATAGCCCGAACCTTCGCAGTACCATTAGAGCAAGTCTTTCAATATCAGGACGATGAACATCAGATTTCAGCAAGCGATACAAACGCCTGATTATTCAAACTCCCGCAACAATTCCAATAATTTACGGTCAAGCTTATGACCGTGGAAGTCTTCATAATCGACATCTTTTCGGCCGGAGTCGAGAATGCCGAATGAGCCGCGGAAGTTCCAAACTGCCAGGCCGATCCCATGGCCGGTGAGAATCTCCAAGACATCGCGCAGCCAGGCCAGAACCACCTTGTGCGGCGTCTTGTTATAAGCGCCACCTTCTCCGCAGTGCACGCCCACTCCTTTTTTGGCAAGGTCGGCCCACTTCTGGTAGTGCTGTTCCAGACGTTTGCGGTCCCAGCCGTGCCCCGGCCAGGCCGGCTCGGGGAAGCGCTCTCCGCGAACCCACGAGGCCATATAGTGGCTAACAAACATAGGCTGATATGCCCGTGTACTCTGCCCGATTCCGAGGTCGGCCAATTCCGGGGCCGGCTCGTTGCCCCAGCTCATACCATCAGCAATGACGATGCGGTCAGGGCTTATCTTGTGGATGGCCGCCACCGCCGTCCGGACAACTCGCTCATGGTCAGAACGGCTCATACGTTCACCAACGGAAGGCGGCTCATTGATTAAATCGAAGCTCAGCTTCTCCTTCGAAATTCCGTGATAGCGCTTCGCCAGCAGCTGCCAGTGAAAACAGAAAGCCCTCAGCGGCTCAGCGTCCTTCCACAAATTATGCGGCTCGGTGAATTCCCTGTTCACCGAATAGCCCGGCCCACGATGAAAATTCAGACTAACGTGCAGCCCGTATTTATTGCCGAGTTCAATAGCCCGATCCAGCTTTTCCAGCATCGGCTCGTGGATTTTATAGTCGTTTTCGTCTTCTATCCACAGCCGGTAGCACATCGGTAAACGAACGAAGTCAAAGCCCCAGTCGCGCATCCAGCGGAAATCATCTTCCTGGAAATCGCCTTTGCTTCGCATTGTGAACATATCCAGCAGATTGAAACCTCGCCATCGCGGCAGCACAGTCTGGGCCACGGATCTGCTCACCTTCTGTTGTTTCTTCCGTTGCCGTGCATACCCTGGCAGCGCCGCCGCAGCCGCCCCGGCCGCCACTACTTTCAGCAAACTCCGGCGATTTAGCCGGATGTTTGTTCCCCCGTGTCTTCCGGGAAATTCCCGTCGATTATTTTGCATAAGATTTCCTTTACTTGGAAAAACTCCTCGCTGCCCAAAAAATTGAACATTGACTGTTAAATCAAAATAGTAAATAGTAACCGGAAAATAATCAACAAAAAATGCTTAATTAAAATGGCGTTGCCAGTAGTTGCAATAATTGGTCGGCCGAATGTGGGTAAGAGCAGTCTCTTAAATGCGCTGGCGGGCGAGATGATAAGCATTGTCGAGCCGACAGCAGGCGTTACAAGAGACCGTGTTAGCACCTTCATCGGAAGAGACGACCGCTACTTTGAGCTTATCGATACCGGCGGATACGGTGTGGTCGATAGCGACCAGCTAAGCGATCATATCGAGCAGCAAATCCTACAGGCTATTGAGTCGGCGCAGCTTGTCCTGTTTATGGTCGATATTCGCGATGGTCTCGTGCCGCTGGACGAGGAAATAGCCCGGCTTCTGCGCAAACACAACCTTGATGTTATTGGCGTTGCCAACAAAGCCGACGCCGCCAAGCTGTTTCCTGCCGCCGCTGAGTTTTCCAAGCTCGGCTTTGGCGAGTTTCTGTGTGTCTCGGCAAAGAACAATCTCAACAAGAACCTTCTGCTCGATAAAATCTTTGACGAACTCGCATCTCCGGAGTTGGGCAGGCCGCCAGAACCGGCTATGAAGCTGACGGTCATCGGCAAGCGAAACGCCGGCAAAAGCACTCTTGTAAACGCTATGGTCGGCTCCGAGAGGGTAATCGTCAGCGAGACGCCGGGTACCACCAGAGATGCCGTGGATGTGCGGTTCGAAAAAAACGGGAAAACCATCGTCGTCATCGACACGGCGGGGATAAGGAAAAAAAGTAGAATAGCCGGCAGCATTGAGTTTTACAGCTATGCCCGTGCGACCAGCTCAATCCGGCGTGCCGACGTCGTACTGTTTATGATTGATGCGACCGAGCCAGTCTCGCAGGTCGACAAAAAATTGGCCAAATTCATCACCGATGAATACAAAAGCTGCATAATTGTTATCAACAAATGGGACCTGGCCAAAGACGCCGCTACCGCTGATGACTATGGAGATTATTTGACGAAATCCCTGCCCGGCCTCAGATATGCGCCGATAGCCTTTACCACTGCAACCAAAGCGAAAAACGTTCAGAGTGTTTTGGATTTGACAGCGGAGATATTCAAACAGACCACAACGCCGATACCGACCGCCAAACTAAACAAGGCATTTGAAATCATCAAGGCCGAGAGCATCGGCGCAGCCAAACGTCGAAAACCAACTAAGGCAGGCAAAGCTGGCTGGCCAAAGATTTACTATGCCACACAAATTGCGGTCAATCCCATCACGATACTTATGTTCGTAAACAAGCCGCAGCTTTTTGACGAGAATTTCCGCCGGTTTATTACAGGCAAACTGCGAGATCTGCTGCCAGTAGAGGAGGTACCTATAAGACTTCTGGCCCGCTCCCACAGAAAGTAAAATAGCTTCTTCATGCCGACGTGTTGCGGCACGGAATGACACTTCTTCTATTTCTCTTCTACTATCACGGTTTCATCGGGCGGGATGCCAAGTCGTTTGAACCTTCCGGCTCGGCTCTTTTCATCACCGATGTGAATTCCTCGGGCGATCTTTCCCACTTCCAGCGCACGTTCTCTGGGAACGACTATGACCCCGTCACCATCACCTACTATGACATCACCGGGGTAAACAAGAACGCCTCCACAATTTATCGGGAAGTTATAAGATTCAGCTATAAGCCTTCCCGGCCGGACTCCACGGGAACTGTACCCATTCATGCAATAGACTCCAATTCTTTTCACCTTAACAATCTCGTCGGTATCCCGGGCACCGCCATTTGTGACTACTGCCACTACACCTTTTTCCGCCCAACCAAGGCTGTTATTGGAGCCGATAAAACCACATTCCGGAATTCCTCCTGCATCGATGACAGCCACGTCTCCGGGCTTCGCTACGTTGACCCAGCCGTCATGTGCTCTCTTGTACTGGTCAGATTTGAATTTCTTGAATCCTGCAAAGTCCGGAAAAGAGTTTTGTCCGACTCTAACATCGGTAGGCACATGGCGAACGGTGATGGCGAACCCCACGAATCGATGAGAAAAATTTTTCACGTCCCGCCATAAAGGCCTTATGGTCTTGTCCATTAAACCTATGTCCTGCAAGCCCACCATATCCATACCGTCGAGAACATCCGTAACCCGCAAATTCTTATACAAGTCGAGAATTTCCTTTCGTGCTTGTTCGCTGTCGTCAAAACTCTTATTGTGGAGCAGCCTGACACCCTGCGGTGTTGTAAGTTCTCTCGGGGTTTTGGTCTCTTGGGCGTGCGTGATAAAGACAGCCGACATCAAAATAAACAGTGGTCCCGTCAAACCGATGCGCTTCAATATAGATTTGTTTGAACAACACATAATAACCTCCTAACATTTTACAAGATTTATGGCATTGCATTCGGCAAATATTAGGTTACACTAAAATCCTGAGAATACAAACATATTCTCGAACTTTCTGCATAAAGGCTGGGTTCGAATGGATACGCTCTTATTAATGTTGGTCTGCGGTGGCGGCTACTTAATAGCTTACCATACCTACGGCCGGTTTCTCGCCAAAAGAATATTCAGACTCGACAAGAACACCTCTGTCCCGTCCGTTGAACTCCGCGACGGTATCGATTATGTTCCCGCCCGCAGGGGTGTAATCTTCGGGCATCATTATACCTCGATTGCCGGCACCGGACCCATTGTTGGGCCGGCTATAGGAATCATCTGGGGCTGGCTGCCGGCTATCCTCTGGGTGTTCCTCGGCTCTATCTTTATGGGCGCTGTGCACGATTTCGGCGCATTGGTAGTCTCGATGCGAAACGACGGCAAGAGCATATCCGAAGCGGCCGCCAAGTATATCAATCTGCGCGTGCGATTTATATTCTTCGCGGTTGTATTCTTGAGCCTGCTGATTGTCATCGCAATATTCGGCGTTGTAATTGCAACGATCTTCACCAGATTTCCCGAGTCTGTTGTTCCGGTCTGGCTGCAGATACCCATCGCGGTGACACTGGGCTATGCGGTCTATAGAAAAGGCGCAAGCGTCCCTATTGCAACAGCCATCGCCGTGCTGGGAATGTATCTGTGCATCGCTCTTGGCAGTCTGCTGCCCCTCGAACTCGGCACGGCCTTTGGGATACCACCCACGGGATTGTGGGTGATAATCCTGTTGATTTACACCTGGGTCGCCTCGACTCTGCCGGTAACAACGCTGCTTCAGCCTCGCGATTACATCAACGCCTGGCAGCTCTTCATCGCTATGGGCCTGTTAGCGGTCGGCACAGCGGCCGCCTCGCTATCCGGTGGTCTACCCCTGGTGGCGCCTGCCATTAACAGCACACTGCCAGCTAATACTCCACCGATTTGGCCTTTTATGTTCGTGATAATCGCCTGCGGCGCCATCAGCGGCTTCCATTCGCTTGTCGCCTCCGGCACAAGTGCAAAACAGATCGAAAAAGAGCCTGATTGCCAATTTGTCGGCTATGGCTCAATGCTGCTCGAAAGTTTTTTAGCCACGCTGGTTATAATCTGCGTCGCGGCCGGCGTGGCAATGGCCCTTAGACTCGACAACGACACAATACTGACCGGAAAGCCCGCCTGGGAGCACTTCTACAGTTCCTGGATAGGGGCCAAGGGATTATCTGACAAAATCGCCCCGGTGGTTATCGGTGCAGCTAATATAATGGAAAAACTCGCACTGCCGGAAACGCTTGGAATTACCCTTATGGGTGTATTCATTGCATCGTTCGCCGGCACGACCCTCGATACATCGGTGCGAATCCAGCGCTATGTTGTGAGCGAGCTGGCAGCTGATTTGAAAATCCCCTTCCTGGTCAACAGATGGACAGCAACCACTTTCGTCGTCCTTGCCGCAGCGGCCTTAGCATTTGCCACAGGCGCAGACGGCCAAGGTGCTATGAAACTCTGGCCCCTGTTTGGAACATCAAACCAACTCTTGGCAGCCTTGGCCTTGTTGGTGGTTACACTTTACCTGAAACGCAAGGGTGGATTGAAATTCATCGTTACCGCAGTGCCGTGCCTGATTATGTTAGTGATTACAAACTGGGCTATGGTCAAGAATGAAATGATTTTCCTCGCCGAGGAAAACTGGCTCCTGGTTATAATCGGAGCCGGAATATTCGTACTGGCGCTATGGGTGACAATCGAGGCCTTGATAGCTTTCTGGGTTCCCAAACGCACTTAATTGCGTTTCGGGTCCCTCCTCAATCTGCCCCACCAGCCGCAGCAGAAGACAGAGGTATCAACTTAAATTTAGCCTCTGCCGACTGCTGAGGATTTTTTAGCTCAATTTCGCGCTTGCGCACAAACTCCGGAGGAAAATTGTAGACAACTACTCTGCGTTGTTCCTCTGCGACCTTCTTGGCGTCATCGCCAAAAATATACAGCGTCATTAGAGGTAATGGCTGCAACTCGTAGGTTCGTTTCGCCTCGGCAGTAGCTCTGATAGCAATAGGACTCAGTACTTGGGGCAGATTGGTTACTTCAACGCTGTATTCCCCCAGCAGCGTAGGACTCAAGGCGACACTGAGTGTCGTCTTAGTTATGGTGTAGTCGCTGAGCCGGTCTTCTTCCGGAGCTATTTTGATTTTAACAGCTCTGGCGGCGTTTCTTGTCTGGCCTGCTGCCAGCACGACGTACGGTTTTTTTTCAACAGCCAAGAGCCTCGCCTGCACGATTTCCCTGGGGCTCAACTGAACGCGTGCTGTCCGCATTTCCTCCAGCGCAAGGATCTTAACTTTCGACGGTTCAATACTGTCAAACTTTAAAGGAATTCCGTCTTCATCAAAACATTCAACAGGCAGTGATCTCTCAACAAGCTCAACAACATTGACGTCAAGTATCTCCGGCTCGCAGGATTCGACTTTGAGACCGAGACGTCTTGTTTCCTTGTCTTTCTGCAAAAACGCCAGCAGACCCAAAGAATAGTCGCCGGGCTTATCCATTTTTTCCTGTGCGGCATCAAAAACAAACTCCAGGCTCCTCTCTCGCTCCCGTAACTTCCTGTCCAAAGCGGCAATCGCAGTGTGAGGACCTGAAAGCGTTATTTTGATGTCAGCCGAGGATGCCTGATTGAAGCTTACCCAAAGCTTTGGATTCGCCGATTCATCCACAACAACAGTGGCAGGCTTGTCAGGCAATCTCTCGTCCAGTGCCAGGTCCGCCCAGACCCAGATCAGGACCGTTAAAAATATCACGACTGCTATCTTGCCGTATTTAATCTTTTTTAACCTCATATTTCGTTATCCACCAGACAGAAGTCCGCCCGCGGCGGATCACGTACCTCACGCGGCTCGCAGTTCAAATCACGAGAGCACGCTTGCAAGACGCTTTCTTAACCGGGATTCGTCTGCATTTCGCGTGAGCTTTCCATTTTCAGCAAGCGAAATAATGCCGGTTTCCTCACTTACTACCAAACAGGTAGCGTCCGAACCGGTCGTTATACCTATGGCAGCCCGGTGACGAGAACCAAGCTCAACGCCATCGACAGTGCCGGCTTCAGCCAGCGGCAACTGCACCCCGGCAGCAACCACTCTATCGCCTCGTATTATAACGGCCATATCGTGAAGGGCTGTGCCAGGGTGGAAAATGGTCTTGAGCAATTCAGCCGTTACCTTGGCATCGATCCGGACGCCGGTTTCTATGAATTCACCCAACGCCACTCGCCTCTCAATAACAATAATGGCACCGATTCGAGCGGCTGAAAGCTCGGTCAAAGCGGTAATCAACTCTTCTACAGTCCTTGATAAGTGCTGTAACGAGCCTGACCAGAAGCGAGGCTGACCAAGGCGTATAAGTACTCTTCTAATCTCCGGCTGAAAAGCCGCAACGGCAATAATCAAAACGCCGATCAAAAAGCCCTTGTAAAGGTATTGAAGCCGAACGAAATCAAACTTTTGAACGAGCAAATTTAAGAAGAGGACGCCGATAACAAGAATGAGTATCACGCCCCTAAATAACCTCTCTCCGCGAGTGCCTTCGAGGAAATCCACAATCCAGTAGACTACCAGCCCAATGAGAATCAGCTCGATGCCAACAACCCACCAATCATTGTTGTTAGCTACACGACTGAAATAATCAACGAGCCATTCCACAGATCAACCCCGTTAGAAATCTTCCATTTTCTGTTTACCCCGTTGCAGCTCCATAAAATGCTTTATGCCACGAAGCAGAATTTCTAACGGGGTCAAATCCTTTTGTTCTCGTCTGGCGGCGTCGGTCCGCCTCCGCCGAGACGACTCCTGCGTATTGTGCAAAGACTAACGCAATATGAATTATGGTATCCTTTTATCGGTGAGCCTGCTGGGCTCATCAAGAAGCAGAACCTTGTCAATGTCGGCCATCATCTCCTGACGGTTAATACCAAGAACACGCTTGTGCCTTCTACTGCCTTCAACAGCCGTCTCACCCGGGTGCGCCCAGGAACCACAGCCGAAGGCCACGAAAACCAAAGCCCACAAAATAATGCTCAAAATCACCTTATATCTTGAAAGGCTTTTCATCATTTCTCCCTTTTTTGAAATCCAACGAGCCGGCTGGATTTCGTGAACAATGGTCTTTTTTTTCGGTCAGCCCGCAGCTCTATCATTCGGGCGGCACAAGATGCACCCCTGCGTCATTCGCATTATAGCACCCACCAACCCTGTTGTCAATCCCGTTAGAAATTTCTCTTTTTATCGGATAGCATCACCAGGGCCTTTAGATGCAAAGTCGAGATTTTGACGCCACAGCCGTACTGGCGTATAATAATAACACAATAAGCAAAATGCTTTCTTGGTGTGGGACAAAACGAGAACGCACCAAACGGAGCGAAGGAAACTCATTCAGGGGCAGGCTACGAAAGACAGTAGAATCAGCAGAGTCATACAGATTTTAACAGCGCTGCAGGCAGGAAAAAAAATATGCGGTCAGTGATTTGTCGAAAATATTTGGAGCGAGCCGGCGGACAATCTTCCGCGATCTTAGAGAACTGCGGGCGATCGGCGTACCTTATCACTACGACGCCAGGACCGGCGGCTACGCCATAGAGCCTGAATTCTTCCTGCCGCCGGTAGATTTAAACCTGCACGAGGCACTGAGTCTGCTTCTACTGGCTCACAAGGCAAGTAACCAGATACAGCTGCCGTTCAAAAATTCCGCCCTGCTGGCCACTCTGAAAATCGAAAGCAATCTGCCTGCCAAAATCAGACAATGCTGCGACACAGCCCTGCGAAATATCTCCACCAGAGCCGGCGCCCAGGCGCCGATCCGCCATCCTCGCGGACTTGATAAAACCTTTGCACAATTGCAGGAAGCTATCGCGAACAAACGCAAAGTAAACATCCGCTACCATTCGCTTTTTGAGGCTACAATTATTGACGTTGAGTTGTGTCCCTATCATCTGCTTTACAACAACCGCGCGTGGTATGTGCTCGGCCGCTCCAACCTGCAAAAAAGCGTCCGCACATTTAAGCTTAACCGCATCAAGGAATTAAAAACTACAGACAAGTGTTTCCTGGACGGCGAGAAGTTCGACGTGTACGACTACCTCGGCAGGGTCTGGTCGATGATACCGGAAGGCCGAATCTACAATATCAAGCTGCGGTTCCTGCCTAGAGTAGCTGATAACGTTGCCGAAGTACAATGGCACAGCACACAAAAAGTCACCCGCAACAGCGACGGCTCGGCTATCGTCGAATTCCGCATTGACGGGCTGGGCGAAATAACCTGGTGGATACTCGGCTACGGCGACCAGGTCCAGGTGCTTGCACCAAAAGTCCTCCGAAAAAGAGTCCTCCAAGTCGCAAGAAATATGACCCGCCTCAACAAGAAAATCTAGTGCCCTTTCTAAAAAGCGAGTGCAGCATTCGATACGTACTGTCATTCCGACCGAAGCCCCCGTTCTTGCTTTCACACCTGTGCCTGCGTTACCGACAGGTGCAGGCAAGAAAGCTCGGGGGCGAAGCGGACGAATCTACTTCAATAGCCTCGCCGAAGGCGAATCAAAAAGTTAAACTTACTTATTGGAAACGGCGGTAGTTTCCAGGACAATGTTCAATGTCGCCCAGTCGAGGGCCACGTCTTCTCCAATGAGCAGGTTCAGCTTGCTATCCTGCAGGAACGAGAGGTCATCTCCGAGGAACTCAAAAATCAAAAAGCCGCTGCCGCTTTTGGGCAGCTCCTTGTCGCCGAGGCCCAGGTCTTCAAATTTGCGGCGATGAGCTTCGTCAATAGCCTCTATCCACAATGAGTCGTTGCCAGTCCAGCCCCCGGTTTTTTGCATTGCCACCGTCAGCGTTGCCCCAGCCACACGCTCATAGCGCTCCAGGGCGAACATGAACGTAAACGGCACCAGATGCTTCTCGGCCGTCTTATCGAACTGCTCTATTACCCAGTTCTTGGTGGCCGCATACGCCTCCACTTCTGTGAGCCAGTCTGTATCGACCAAGACATCGTCATCACTACCGGGCCCGTCATACTCGTATTTGTCGAAGTCGCCCACCCAATACTCGCGAAACTGAGCAGTTGGGTCCGCAAGACGCTCGTTCAGCTGGGCGATGTAAAGGCTGTCGTTGGGGTTATTAACCGGGTCGCCCAGGCTTACATGCGAGCCGTGCGAGTCGTAGATGCCTAACGGGGCATTGAGGAAATCGTCCGGATTTGTTTTTCTCCCGATGCCGCCGCTTACCC
>Ga0209636_10008650_pt1 | contig 10370 bp, 11 predicted proteins | sample DeeMarSWOR152_54_FD_187464 | JGI IMG/M metagenome (GOLD analysis project Ga0209636, IMG submission 187464) | Marine sediment microbial communities from White Oak River estuary, North Carolina - WOR-1-52-54 (SPAdes) (version 2) | ecosystem: Environmental > Aquatic > Marine > Intertidal zone >... | reverse complement strand
TACATTAATCGATGAATACAAAGAACGCGGTATTTATGAAGTCTATTGGAATAGGATGAACGACAAAGAAATGAAGGTGGTTAGCGGTGTTTATATTTATAAATTGGAAGCTGGTGAATTTGTTAAAATAAAAAAGCTCTTGATTTTAAAGTAAAAATAATATATCTTCTCATCAAACTAAAAACGTGAAACGTGAGACGATAAAAATTTTTAGCACTCAGGCAGTATTATAATTGTTAACCAAATTTTAAGGACAAATTCCATGATCGAAGTAAAACAAGCCATTCAAATTTCTCAGGATTATATAAAAGAGTTGTATCACGGTGATGAAATTCGTGACCTGTCGTTAGAAGAAGTAGAAGTTGGGGAAGATAATAAATTCTGGTTAGTGATCCTGGCGTTCACCAAACAGATGATGCAGCCGTTAAATCCAATGGAAGCCATGTCAGGTCCAAAATATGCTCGATTTTATAAGGAACTGAAGATTGATGCGGAAAGTGGACAGGTTTGCTCGATGAAGAATAAAAAACTGTGAACAATTTTAAAGGTGATATATTAAATTGAGTTTTGAGGAATGGGGATCGCTGCAGAAATTTCTTTTTTTAAAGTGCGTTATATTCGTAACGGATAAGAATTTCAGTATTGCTGTCATTCCTGCGAATGCAGCAATCTTTATATAAACAAGCAATTAGGAGATGCCTGTATTTACAGACACGACATGAAAAAATAACCCTTAAAGAGTATAGATTAAATTATAGAAATGCCACAAAGGAGGAAAAAATGTTAAAAGTTTCTGATAAGTTACTGTTTCTATATTTTCTTGTGTTCTTTTTAGGACTTAACGGCTGTGTTTCCCTATCCACCTTACAATCGCCCCAGGTATTAGAAAAAGGACAAAAATCATTAGGCTTAGGGCTCTCTGGCTTTTATGAAGAATCAAGTGAATTTGTAGGAATCTACGAATTTGATATTTTTGCACGATATGGTCTGGCAAACAAATTAGACGGCGGAATAAAGGTGTTTGGTTTGCCAGGCTTAACTGGCGGTGTTCAGGGAGACTTGAAATATCAGGTATTAGAAAAGCCTTTCTTTGTCAGTTTAGATATAGCCTCTTCTTATGCCATTGCATTATCTTTAGATGATGATGAGAAAATCCATATTTATGGAATCACGCCCTTAATTCTGTTAGGGAATCGAACGTTTTACGGTGGAGCAAAAATCAATTATTTTACCAGTCTGAATAAAATTGACTTTTTTGGATCGTCATCGAAATCAAGATCAGGTGCAAACATGCCGGCATTGGTATTTGGAGCAATGCTTGGGAAAAAAGGTAAATTCATTCCCGAAGTTAATATTTATTTTTTAGATGGAGAGACCGCGCTTGTTTTCGGCATTGGACTTCAAGGTAAATCACCTTCCAGGAAGTAGTAGTTATGTTACAGCATCCAGAGAATCTAAAAAAGTGAAGTTAATCACCAATTAAAAATTGTTATTAAATTAATTTTGAAATTACATTCGATAAGGATTCAACAATTGCTTTGACCATTTCCACACTTGCTGCTTTCTTTTCAATTGTCATATTTCCGATTTTTATTTTTACTCCTGTTGTTGCCGTCAACAATATCATTGACGCTGCAAATCCAAAAGCTAAGATGGTCTCAGCAACCAGTTCATCATCTTTGTAACTATTCAAAGCATGTTCCACCAGATGAGATAGGGTATCGTCGTTTGCCCAATTGAGAAGCGTAATTCTGGCAAAGGCGATCGCTTCTTTTGACGATAATTCTGCCTCAAATGCATGTTTTGGTAATTTATCGATCTTGTTAATCTCATTTATTGCCTTAACTGGATGAGGTATGCCATTTTTCAATTCTTCGGAAGATGCTTCAATACCTTCGAAAAGACTTTGACCGAGATAATTAAAAAAACGTAGCAGTTGAAAATCATCTAATTTATTGATACGTTTTTCAAGTATTGAATCCATATTTTTGCTCCTTTATTTTTATCGCCAATCCCCAGATAAACTAAAAGCAGCCCAATAATAAGGTTTTGGGTACTCAAGTGACTTATTACTTTCCATGATATCTAAAACCGTTCGACGCCAGGCAACAGCACGAGATGTTCCCCTCTCAAGCCAATATTTATAAAAGGAAGTGCCAAACTCAGCGGAACTCCAATCTTCAACATTCCAATGTGAAGATAACAAACTTATTGCTCCCGCCTGAAATAACGCCCATTCTAAGCCAAGTGCATCTCCACCGATACCTTCTTTAGCTTGCCCGCTAACACAGGCATGCAATGTCACATGACTTCCAGAAAAATCAATCTTCATGTCCAAAATTTTTCTCGGACTTAAGATAAACGGATTTTCTTTTTTATGAAGTATATACTCAAAGTCCGGTAATTGTCCATCATGAGCAAGCATCAAACCTGAATAATCGTACGGATTGTCATGTTCAGGAAACGTTCCATGAGTAGCAAAATGAATAAGTCTATTCTGGAGTTGTAGTCTGTTCAGCATTTCAATGTCGCCATTTTCGCCCCTGAATATGTCTCCATCCATTTTTACTTTTAGCCAACTTGGGACAAGATCAAAGGCATTAAGTTTATCTACATTTTTAAGATCCTGTTTAGCTGGCACTTGAAAAGCAGTGAATGTCTGAGGTCGAACTTTCTCATGTTTCATAATATTAATTAAAGTCAAGGCTCCTTGAATTCTTGAAACTGAAAAATATCGGACGAGAGGCTTGCCTCTAAAAAATGCGTAATGTAAAGGAAATAGATGCATTTGCTCATCGGGACAATAGCAGATATGATCATCTTCTTCAAGCAAACCAGAATCAAAAAATGGATCTAACCATTCCACCAAAGGTGATAATTTATCTGGTAGATCAGCAGAAATTCGATCATCAGAATATAGAGAAACCTTTTTACCCCACGTTTTCGGATTTATCTGCTTTAACCATTGATTCAAAGATTCCTTTCCAATTGGAATAAAACAACAATGAATTGAACCATCCTTAGCAACAAGAGTTGCATACGTCTCTTTATCATCCACAAAATAACTAATGTAATGCGCGTTTACTTGCTGCATAAATGCAGGAAGATTTCGAGCTGACTCCGAGAAAATTTGATCCGAAATGGGTCGCCCCTCTCTTGCTGATAAAATATCGTTTAAAACTCTCCCTTTAGCACCTTCGATTGCGTCAAGCAATTCTAATGAACGATTCAATCTACACAACCTTCTGGATAACTCATGAAACATATAGGGAAATTTTGTCATTAAACCAGCCCGTTCGTAGGGATCGGATATTTTGGCTCGCGCTTTCTCAATATTAGATCTAAGCATTTGTAATGCCTCGATTGCTTCAGTATCTTTCTTCAACCTACTAAAACACAGATAGATACCCCACAATGCGTCATTTTCATGATCGGGGAATCTGTTTTTTGAAGCAGCGAGTATCTCCCGTAACATTAATAAAGAATTTTTAATGACCGAAGGTTTTTTTTCGATGTCACGATCCATAAATATGCCTGTTGCCTGACGGAGACGTTTTGCTAGTTCAAATTCATTTAATGTATCTGCTTTTAAACTACTTTCACCTCTTGAGAGAAAATCCGTAATAATATCTGCTGATTTTGATAACGAATTAAAAATCTCAGTCTTTGATTGTTCTTGTTCGGAAGTCTCATTCAATCGTTGTTCTAAGCTATCGAATATATTCCCATTGTTAGCAAAAATATTTTTGAAAGTATTGATTGCATCAGATAAGGTTTGTTGCTTTTTCTCGGTTAGTTCTTGTTCAAAACTTTTTGTTGTAGGCAACTCAGTAGCCCGTCGCTTAATTTCTTCTAATTTATTTTCAATCCTCTTTAAATGTAGGTTTTCAGCCGGAGTAAACTTCAGGTCCTTGATTTTATCAAGGTGTTCTTCAGCATCATCATACTTCATTAATTCAATATATGCTTCTATTCGATAGAGTTGTACAAATCGAACATTTTCGGTATCACCAACTTTATTTAACCAGATAATAGCTTTGTCAGCAAATTTTATTAACTCCTCACTTCTTCCCAATCTTTGCAGAGCGGTCACACAGCTAATTGCGCATCTACCAGCAGATAATAGATATGCATTACCAGTTCCAGGTCCATATTTTTCATAAGCTTCAATTGACAGTTCATAACAGCATTTTCCGAGTTGAAAACCAAGCTCACTATCGATTCCATAACAATAACTTGATGCCAGCATATCAAGTGCTGAAATACCTGCTTCTGGAGAGCTTAAACCAGCCATCATTTGAGCGGTTTGTTTCATTGGAGAGTCAGGCAGTTGAGAAATAAATTTTTGCTTTGCAGCAGAATTATCGCTCCTAAATATTCTTAGCAACTCATCTTTATTAAAATAACCTGGCATTTAATTTCTCCCATAAATTTTAGACAAAAATTAGAAAATATTATCTCAATCTTCTTGTCGCAAGAACTTCGATTCAATTATGAGTTCAAAATTGTGTAGTATGAAAAATCTGCACTTCATCCTGTAATTTTACCCTGCCCAGATGCTTTGATTACCACAAATAACTATTTTTTGTATAACTTAAGCAATGCTGTTCGGAAACGTTCATAAATACATATTATTAAACTCATCGCTCTTATTATCTTTAGACAAAAAAATTGTCCCTATTTCCCGAAGTAAATCCAGTTTTTTAGAATGTAATGCTCCAAAAATAGAAAAGCCGAGCTATCTATAGAATTGTTTATAACAATTCTCAAATCACTCGGCATAAAAATATAATTCAGATACTCTTTGTAAAAATTTTTAATATACTCAATTTGGATTAAAATGTGAAAAAGTCATACCGATTTCATCCGTCTCAGGCGGATGGAATCAGTAAATACTCAGTTACAAACTAATCCTTAATAAGTATAGAATTTTTTTAAAATACTAAAAAGAATCATCATTAATTATAATACCATTACTCTTCCGAACAACACTGCTGATGCCTCTTTAAACTCCCCAAAATAATCCCACCGCCAATAATAATCAAAATTACCGGCCAATAATCAGATACAATATCCCAGACGTCCCAATAAATTATATAAAATTTTCTAAGTAAGAATACCACACCTAAAAATAAAAATATTCCTGCCGGGATTAATACACCCCAATCTCTTGGTTTCGTAATAAAAATCGCGACAAAGGCGAGCCCCAGAATGATGAGAAAAATAGGCCAGACTTCACGCATATAGTAATAGGGAATGACATCATAATTTCTCAAAAAGAAGAATAATCCCAGCAGGAATAGAATTGTTCCAGGGAAAACAGCGCCTTTATCTCGTTTACCCGGGACGGAAACAAATAATAGTGCCCCTAATCCCATTAAAATTAGTGGATAAATCTCATACCAGCCAAATGAATAAGGGGAAAGTTTATGAACCAGTAACAGTGCCCCAATTAAAATTAAAATCAGACCGGGCCAAATTGAGTGTTTATGTGTACTCATTATTTCCTCTCCAATAAAGTGAACAGTTTTTATTCCAACTTATTCTTTTTCTCATCTTTTTGTTCTGGTAATTCTTTAACCCGTTTCGGTGTCTTTCTAACCGGTTTCTCTTCGGGTTGAACAATCGTGGATACTTGTTGCTGTTCAAATATTTCTTCTTGAACGACAATCATCCAGATAACATAGACTACTACACCTAATAAAATCCCTGTGGCGAGTGTTAAAATGATCCATCCAATACGTACAATTACTGGATCGACATTTAAATTTTTAGCAAGACCACCGCAAACACCGCCAATGATTTTATCAGAACGGGAGCGGAATAATCTGCCTGTCTGAGTCGTTGTGGCAGTTTTGGCTTCTTCCGTTCCAGATTCTTTATTTTTTCGAAGCACATATATCAGATAAAAGACACCAAACAGGATAATGATAATCGGCCAGAATCTATTCCAGCTGAAAAGCCAGGGACTGAAAAAATGAAAATGAAAGGGACGAAAATAATACCAATCCCAGCGATTTGAGATCAAAACAAGTCCCAGTAATACAAGCCCGATCCCCCAATACAACGCGGTACTTTGGGGCTTTTTATCGGCAAAACTTTGTTCTGGATTGTCTTTCATGACGATCAAACAAACCAGATAAATCAAAAGTCCTAACCATATCCCGGTCAGGAATAATATAACAAGCCAGAGCACTCGAACAATTGTGGGATCGATATTAAAGTATTCACCAAACCCGCCGCACACACCGGCGATAATGCGATCTACTTTTGATCGATAAAGTCGTTTTACCTCGGATGATTCCTTTTGCTGTTCCATAGCATATCCTTTCATGATTTGTTATTCGACATTCATTATTCGATATTCATCATACGATATTCAATACCATATAAAAATCCTTAACTGATCGTATCTGCAATTCTTTTCCATCTAACTTTATTAAAAATTCTATACAGCGGGATATTTTTATTCCACGACCAGTAAATAATCAACGGCTTGCCAAGGATGTTATTGTATGGTAAAGATCCCCACACACGACTATCCTCACTGTTGTCACGGTTATCTCCCATCATGAAATAATGTTCCTCTGGAATGTTGATGGGACCAAAATTATCATACTGTCTGGTTAATCCATCATAATGGCGAATGGTGTATTTTTTGCCATTGTCCAGGGTAATTTGATAGTACAAACAGTATCGTGCTTCATTCGCATCATACTCTCGTTTGATAAACTCTTTTTTACCTTCTGGCTTACCATCGACATAGACATCCCCGTTCCTGATTTCTACAGTTTGTCCCGGCAACGCGATGCATCGTTTGACATAATTTAACTTATCATCTTTCGGATATTTGAAGATGATAATATCACCTCGTTGTGGTTTTTTTATGGCGGGTAATTTCACATAAGGAATTTTTACATCGATGAGAGGAATTCTGTTAGGTGTTCGCACACCGTATATGAATTGATTTGCCAACAACGCATCTCCGATTAAAAGCGTATCTTTCATTGATCCCGTAGGAATGGCATAAGATGCAACGACAAATACTTTCATGAATATTGCAGCTATTAGTGCAATTATAATTGATTCTAAATATTCCCGGACTTTATTCTTTTTCCTGTTTTGTTTCTCCTTCATCTCAATCCTCCTGTGCATTGATAGTGACTATACTTTCATACGGAAAATGGATCGAAAAAGTTCTCGACAATTTGAAAGAGATGAATTAAAATTTGTTACCTCATTTCTTGTTATTCATTCTTTTTTTTCTGCGCTTCACCAGTCATGGGAACAAATCGGACCGGAAGGACTGATTTTTTCTTGATACTTCCATCAGATTTTTTTTCAATTAATATTAATTCCTGATAGTAATCACCGACTGGAATAATCATCCTGCCCCCTTTTTTCAATTGATCCACTAAAGGCTGAGGAATATGTCCAGGGGCAGCGGTGACGATAACAGCATCAAAAGGAGCCTGTTCAGGCAAACCACGATAACCATCCCCAATCTTTACATGGACATTTTTATAACTGACTTTTTTTAATAATTCCTCGGCTCGCCGCCCTAAAGTAGGCACGATTTCAATGGTATACACTTCTCTGGCAATCTCTGCCAGAACTGCCGCCTGATACCCTGATCCGGTACCGATTTCCAGCACTTTTTCTCCACCCTTGAGTTCCAGTGCTTCGGTCATGAAAGCCACGATATAGGGCTGTGAAATGGTCTGCCCCTCTCCAATCGGAAGTGGGGAATCCACATAAGCCTGAGGCATCAGATAATCGGGAACAAATAAATGTCGGGGAACCTTCCGCATTGCGTTCAAAACCAGTGTATCTCTGATCCCTCGCCATTGAATTTGATGCTTTACCATCTGGTATCTTTTTTGAGTGTAGGGATCTTGAGCCGATTTCGTATTCTGTTGAGGGATCGGAGTATCATTTGTTGGGCGACATGCTGAGACGATTATACCAAGTAAAACTATTTTTATGATTCTTCTCATGACTTTTACCCCTACCTTAATAAGACAGAACCAAAAAATAAAAAATTAAGTTTTGATTCAATGTGATTATTTTAGCCACCACACGGATCAAAAAATTACACGGAAATATAATTTAAAAGAAACAGCAGTGTAGGTTTTTAATCCGAGAGGAATGAATTTAATAAATAACTGCAAAACGTTTTTTGCATAACTCAATTATTTTATTGTTCAGGTACTCCGTAATACTTCGATATGAGCAGCTACACTTCGAGCCAATGTTTCCAAATTATATCCCCCTTCTAACAGAGAGATTATTCTTCCTTCACAAAACTTATTCGCCAGATCAGCTATGATTTTTGTCAACTCACCATACCCTTTTTCTGTCAACTGCATTCCTGCCAGGGGATCGTGATAGTGAGCATCAAAACCTGCCGAAATTAGAACAAAATCAGGCTCAAAATTTTTCGCTGCAGGAACCAATTGATTTTCAAATATTTCAATGTAGTCCTCGTTTCCATGCCCTCCAGTTAATGGCACATTCAATGTGAAACCCTTTCCCTTTCCACTTCCGCTCTCGGTCTGAAGTCCCGTACCCGGATAGTGAGGCCACTGATGGATGCTGAAATAAAAAACCGTTGGATCATCATAAAACGAATTTTGCGTTCCATTCCCATGATGGACATCCCAGTCAATAATTAGAATTTTTTCAAGTTGATATTTCTTCTGAAGGTATTTTGCTGTGACAGCAATATTGTTAAACAGACAAAATCCCATCGCGCGACTTTTTTCAGCATGATGCCCGGGTGGACGAACAGCACAAAAGGCATTATGGATTTTTTTATTCATTACTGCATCGGCGGCTGCCATTGCACCTCCCGCAGCTAGCAGAGCAATTCGGTAAGAATCGGGACAAATTCCGGTGTCGGCATCGAGGTGATTATAATCCTTTTCACAGGATTGATTAATCATATCGATATAATCGCGAGCATGAATGGTAGCAATCCAATCTATGTCAGCAGGATACGGTTCGATTCGTACCAGTTGCTCTAACAGTTTAGTTTCTGAGAGATGATTCATAATACTTTCAAGACGCTCCGGTCGCTCAGGATGGCCAAATCCGGCTTGATGAAGTAAATAATCCTTATGATACACCAGTCCAGTTTTTCGCATTTTTCTCTCAACATTGTTTTTCGTAATTAGTTCTTAACTGATTAACAGCGATATGGCTTCTTCGAATGGGTTCAGGGATACGATAACCCGTGCATGTTCTCAAAACCCATTCTATAGCCTCATCGATGGTAATTTTAAAACCCGGGGAGACAAATACCGGTTTCACATTCTCACGGGTTTTAACCACTGCTCCAATTTGTTTATTGTGATAAATCAATTCTGACCAACCTCCCTCAAGATTCACCGGCTCTTCAAAATCTCCAATGAGTAAACTTTTTGCACATCCAATCGAAGGCAAGTCAAGAATTAATCCTAAATGTGCTGCCAGTCCCATCTGTCGAGGATGAGCAATCCCCTGTCCATCAAATAATACTAAATCAGGTGTTATTTCCACTTTTTCAAATGCACTTAACAGTATTGGCGCCTCCCGAAAAGTGAGATAGCCTGGCACATAAGGAAAATTCATAGAACCAGTGGAATTCGTTTGTTCTACCATCTCCATTTCTGGAAACTTAAAAACCGTAACCGCTGCAAAGCATATCTCAATCTTTTTAGAATAAGAAACATCTGCCCCGGCAACGAATCTAACAGAGGTTGTTAATCTCTGAAGTCGTATTTTTTCTTTTAATTCAATTTGAATAGCTTTGGCTTCTTCAATACTGACGTTCCAGTTGTGGAGTTGTTTGATCTTCATTATTTTGGGTAATTGGTTTATTTGGTAATTGGGTAATTGGGTTATTAGGTAATTGGGTGGTTTGATAACTGATTAACCAGGTAGTACAAATAAATTGATGTTTAACGGTTTTATGAAATTCCATTATTCCATCATTCCAATATTCCGCTTCTGCATTGATTGAATACATCAGCAAATGATTGTCTATTTACCCAATCACCCGATCACCTGATTACCTAACCTTTCCAGAATTATCCGATGTGCAGTAAATGCAATATCCTCCGGCAAATTATTTAAGGGAAAAAAACTTACTTCCTCAGCATCATCGCCGGGTTTTAGTTGACCGTTAATAATCTCTCCCCAATAAACAATAATGACCACATGTACACGAGGGTCATCGAATCCTGGGAAAACACCAAAAAGCTCTTTGACCTTTATCTTGAGATTTGTTTCTTCTTTTGCTTCACGAATTGCCGTATCTTCGGTGGTTTCACCGAATTCCATAAAACCGGCTGGCAGGCTCCACGTCCCCTTGCGTGGTTCATATTTCC
>Ga0209636_10008649_pt1 | contig 10371 bp, 10 predicted proteins | sample DeeMarSWOR152_54_FD_187464 | JGI IMG/M metagenome (GOLD analysis project Ga0209636, IMG submission 187464) | Marine sediment microbial communities from White Oak River estuary, North Carolina - WOR-1-52-54 (SPAdes) (version 2) | ecosystem: Environmental > Aquatic > Marine > Intertidal zone >... | reverse complement strand
AGGTCTTTGAGGCGATAATGAGAATATTGAAAAGGTGATTCCCGAATCGTCTTTTCTTGAGGATTATAATCTCAAATAATCCATCGTCTTTGCCATGCATAAGATCGCAGTCTTAGGCACAATAACCAAAGACACCATTTTTTATCCTGACAAGAAAAGAGTGGAAAGCCTGGGGGGAATCCTGTACAATGTCCTGGCTTTGTCGGTTATGGGTGAAAACAGTACGAAAATCTACCCGGTCTGCAATGTAGGCTATGACATCCACAATGAAGTCCTGAGACTATTGAAGGAGCATGAAAATATCGACTTGGCCGCTGTGAAAAAGGTGAAGAAAAAAAACCAGCGCAATTCCTTGTATTACCAAAAGGACAATAACAGAGAGGAGATAAGCAAGAATTTCTTGCCCAGATTGACCTACTCGCAGATCAAACAAGTCATTGATTCCGATGTGATCCTGGTCAATTTCATCTCGGGGTCTGACATCGATCTGAAAAGTCTAATGAAGCTTAGAAAAAGGAGTCGGGCTCTGATCTTTATGGACATTCACTCACTCATATTGGGCAGGGCAAGAAACGGCAAAAGATTTGTCAAAGTTCCGAAGAACTGGAGAGACTGGATAGGTTGTGCGGATATAGTCCAGTGCAACTTCGCTGAATTTTGCCAGCTCTCAAGGAGAAAGCTGGTAAAATTCGCCGAGATCAAAAGCTTTGCTCGGTCCATTATTCTGTCCGGGCCTGAGATCCTCTTGGTAACCGCAGGCCGGGAAAAGGGGTACATTTTTCAAACCGGCAAAAGGGGAATCAGATTCAACCGGAGCCAGGTTCCTCCGTTAAAGAAAATCAGGGACCTTACCGGATGTGGGGACGTCTTTTCCGCGGCCTTCCTCATTTCTTATCTGAGGTCACAAGATCCGGTGCTATCCGCCAGTTTCGCCAACAAAGTTGCTACTTACAAATGCACGTTTTTGGGAACTGAGAATCTCTCAATGCTCTCTAAACATAGCTTCTGACTCTCGGCCCCTCTCGACTTTACCCGTATTGTGCAGCAAGATGTTGCGGTTCAATCCCCGTCAAATCTTCGTTTGACAAAGTAAGCTAATGAAGGTTTCATCGACGTTCAGGTCGGGGCAACAGATGACCTTGCCCCTTTTCGTTTGACAACATTTCAATCTGCGTCTATATTTTCGTCTATGATAGAGTTTAAGAACGTGTCTTTTTCCTATCAACTGGAAAAGGGGAAAGAGGTTCTGGCCCTGGATGACGTAAGTTTAACACTGAAGCAGGGCGAATTTGTGGCCATTATCGGGCCGAACGGTTCGGGGAAGACTACCCTGGGCCGGCTTTTGAATTCGCTGATCGTGCCTGTCTTGGGAAAGGTTTTGGTGGACGGCCTGGACACCTCGGACAAGAATCTGCAGAAGCTGGTCAGGCTCAAAGTAGGTATGGTTTTCCAGAATCCGGACAATCAGATCATCTCAACCACTGTGGAGCGGGAGATAGCCTTCGGTCTGGAAAATCTCGCCCTGCCGCACGAGGACATGAAACAAAGGGTGGAATGGGCTCTCTCTCTTTTCAATCTCGAGGGATACAGAAACTACCGTCCCCATAGCCTGTCAGGCGGCGAAAAGCAAAAACTCTCCTTAGCTTCGGTTCTGGCCATGCGGCCGAGCTATCTGGTTCTGGATGAACCCACATCCCTCTTAGACTCCAGAGGGAAAAACGAGGTCAATGACATAATACGGAAACTCTGTAAAGAATTAACCATTATTCACATCACTCAGTTTCCCGAAGAAGCTGCCACTGCCGACAGGGTGCTGGTTATGGATCAGGGTAGAGTTGTCTTAGATGGACCACCAGATTCTGTCTTCTCTGATCCTCTCAAACTCAAGCAAATAGGGTTGGGAGTGCCCATAGCTTGTGATATCGCCGATAGACTGAAAAAAACTGGCATAAAACTCAAAAGCGGAATCCTCAAAGTAGACGAGCTGATTGATGAAATTCAGAATCTGCGTTTGAAACCGAAAAAACAGGTGGAGCTAAACTTTTCAGGTCAAAACGTAGACAGCCAGGTCTCTCCTCCTGCCGATCCTTCGATCCAGGCCGAAAACTTGAGCTTTGTTTACAATCGAGGTCTGCCCACAGAGAAAAAGGCTCTGGATCACATAAACTTTGAGATAAAAAAGGGAGAATTCGTTGGTTTGATCGGGCCGACCGGTTCAGGCAAGTCCACCCTGGTTCAGCATTTCAACGCTTTGCTCAAGCCCACTTCTGGCAGGGTGTTGATCGATAAAGAGGACCTGATGGATAGACATGTCGACTTGAAGAAGATTCGTCGGAAAGTAGGACTGGTCTTTCAATTTCCGGAGCTTCAGCTCTTCGAGAACACAGTTTACGATGACATTGCGTTTGGTCCGAGGAATTTAACTCTTAGAGAGGAAGAGATTAAGATAAGAGTACAGGAATCCATGGCGAAATTGGGCCTGGATTTCGAAACATTTGCTTCAAGGTCTCCCTTCTCCCTGTCCGGCGGAGAGCAAAGAAAAGCGGCAATCGCTGGTATTCTGGCTTTGAATCCTGAAGTTCTGATCCTGGATGAACCGACCGCCGGTTTGGATCACCGGGGTGTAGAGCAGATGGAAAATTCGCTTTTAAAACTAAACAAAGATGGGACAACCATAGTTCTTATCTCGCACAATCTTGATCTGATCGCACAACTGGCTCGAAGAGTGCTGTTGCTGGACAAGGGTAGAATAGTGTGTTTCTGCGAGAAAAGAGATTTCTTCAAAGAGCCCGAACGACTCCTTTCCACAGGACTGAGGCCACCTATGATTTCCGAGCTCATCTTGAAACTATCGGAGACAGGTTTTAGAATCACTCCAGCCCTTTTCACCTTGGACGAAGTTGTGTCACAACTCATGCGACCTGCGGGTGGCTTTTGATTTTTTCTTGATCTGTTCCCAAACAGGCTATAAGACGGATCGTAAAAACCGATAAGGTTGAGGATCAATCAAGACCTAAGTCTATGACAGGATCAGGGAGATGGAATATTGCGGCAAGAAAACCCTCCTGGGTTTCCGGGAGGGTATTTTTTTGTCCAAACAAGAGGTGATACAACCATGGGCTCTGTAAGGATGAGCCTTCCACTGGAACTTAATTAGCACAAAGGAGGATTTGTGAGAAAGATCTTATGCTGTTCTTTAATAATCCTTGTGTTTCTATCCTTGACCATAAAGAAGATAGAAGCCAAAAAGGATACGAAAATCTCAGCAAAGGTATTCTTCTTCTATTATCATGATCTGAGCAAAGAGGACGGGAAGACTAATGCGTTTGACTTTGAGAGGGTCTACCTGACTTACAAGAGGAATCTAAATCAAAAGCTGAAAGTCAGAATCACCACTGATATCGGTCGAATTAACTCCATCACCGATTTGCAGTGGAAGACTCAAGAGTTTATGACTACGCACGCAGTGGATGACGAGTCATTAGCCATCCTTGACGCTGATACCAGAGAGGAGGCAAGACAAGTCGATGACCGAATCCAGGTGTTCCTGAAATACGCATATCTGGAATGGCAGAAGTTGATCCCAAACGGTTCAATGATTCTGGGTTTACAGGAGACTCCGACCTGGAAAATACATGAGGAGTACTGGGGCTATCGAGGGGTCCAGAAAACTTCAATGGACTTGAACAAGCTCGGATCATCCGCTGATATTGGATTAGGACTTGAAGGAAAACTTGTTGACGAGAGGTTGAATTATTATTTCCTTTTGTCCAATGGACCTGGTCACAACCACGCGGAGGAGGATATGTATAAGAAGGGACACCTGCGCCTTACTCTTGACTTCCTTGGTGAATTCGCCGTCTCCGCTTACGCCGACTATGAGGTCAAGGACTCCGAAACATCGAATCTGACTTCTGATCTTTTTCTCGGGTATGGGGATGCTCAATTCACGGTTGCGGGACAATATTTTGCCAGATTCTACGATCGGCAGCACGATTACAGGGCCCGGGGATTTTCAGTCTTTGGTAACGCAGAGATCCTTCCCCGGGTGATCCTCTTAGGCAGGTTTGACTGGTTTGACCCGGACGATGGAGTGGAGGACGACGAGCACAGTCTCATCATCTCAGGGATAGACTATGTGCCGGTCTCAAATGTGCATTTTGTGCTGGACGGCCAGTTCAAATCATTTTCGCAGCCTGAAAAAAGCTCAATTAATGCGATATTCTTGCACACAATTTATGAATTCTAAGTCAAAGGAGGCCGTGTCATGTTGAAAAGAATAGTGTATAGCGTCTTGATTCTGTGTTCAGTAGTTGTTATCTTCTCGGGGTGTGGAGGGAAAAAGACCGATAAGAAATCGATTCAAATCAAGGGCTCCGATACCATAGTTAATCTGGTTCAGAGATTGGCCGAGACTCACATGCAGGAAAATCCTGACGTCTCCATTGCGGTTACGGGCGGCGGATCAGGTACAGGGATTGCCAGCCTGATCAACGGACAGACAGACATTGCGAATTGTTCACGTCCAATGAGAGAAGGAGAAATCGAGCAAGCAAAGAGTGGGGGAAATGCCCCTCTGGAAATCGTTATAGGTATGGACGGATTGGCTCTGATCGTTCAGAGGGATAGCCAGATCAACTCCCTTACTCTTGACCAAACAGGAAAGATTTTTAGAGGAGAGATCGAGAACTGGAGGGAAGTGGGAGGAAAAGATTTGGCGATTTCGCTTTACGGCAGACAGAGCAATTCAGGAACCTTCGAATATTTCAGGGATAGGGTTCTGAAAGGAGATTACTCGCCTGAGATGAAAAGGATGAACGGGAATGCCCAGATCGTGGAGGCTGTGAGAAGGGAAGCTGCTGCCATTGGATATGTCGGTGTTGGGTACGTGGCTGACCAGGAGGGCCGGGTCTTATCCGGGATAAAGATCTTGAGTTTGGCCGCAGACTCCCAATCGGAGCCTGTAAACCCTCTTGATAGCGAGAAGGTCAAGCAAGGAATCTACCCTTTGACCAGGCCTCTTTTTCAATATCTGAGTGAGAAACCAGAAGGAGCTCTACTCGATTTCATAAAGTTTGAATTGAGCCCCAGAGGTCAGAACCTTATCAAAAAGGAGGGATTTTACCCGGTAACAGATGAGTATAAGCAGTCAAATTCCAGGGTCTTGGGCGAATGAGAAATTTGAGAAGAATAAAGGAAGGCCTGCTTAAGCAATTCTTTTTCCTGAATGGCATTCTGGCCATACTGGTCCTGGCCGGGATCTTTTTGCTTCTCTTAAGCCAGGGAATTCTGGCCTTCAAGGAGATAAGTCTTTTCGAGTTTCTCACTTCAGCCCGATGGAGTCCGGATTCAGTTGTCCGTCCCACTTACGGGATCCTTTCTATGGTCGTTTCCACCTTGATGGTAACGGCAATAGCTTTGATCCTTGCGGTTCCGTTGGGAATAGGTTGTGCTTCCTATATTTCCCAGTTAGCGAGTCCCAGGGTGAAGGAGATCGCTAAGCCAGTAATTGAGATGTTAGCCGCCGTTCCCTCAGTGGTGATTGGCTTTATGGGGATCGTTCTGGTCGCTCCTTTTCTAACAAAAATCTTCGGCATATCCAGCGGCCTGAATGCCCTGAACGGCGCAATTCTCTTGGGCATTATGTCACTTCCGACCATAATCAGCATCTCTGAGGATGCCATAACTTCGGTTCCCAGTGAATATAAAGAGGCCTCTTTGGCTCTGGGCGCTTCCCGCTGGGACACTTTGGTCAAAGTTACCATTCCTTCAGCCTCGTCGGGCATAATCGCTTCGATCATGCTGGGGATGGGCAGAGCTATCGGCGAGACCATGACGGTTCTGATGGTTACGGGAAATGCTCCGGCTATGCCACACAGCCTTTTCGATTCGGTCAGAACCATGACCGCGACCATCGCCATAGAGCTGGGGGAGGTTCCCTTCAATACTACCCATTACTACGCTCTCTTCGCAATCGGCTTGACGCTTTTTGTGATCACCTTCCTGGTCAATTTGCTTTCTGATATCATCCTGTCCAAGGGTCAGAGATCATGAATACCAAGAAGATAAAAGAGAAATTGGGCTTCATCCTGCTTCGCCTATCAGTATTATTCGTGGTTTTGTTCTTGGCAGTCATACTCACCTACCTCGTGGTCAATGGTGCCAGGGTCTTGAGCTGGCAGTTCTTAACCCAAAACCCTGAAAACGCCATGACCCAGGGAGGCATATTTCCAGCGCTGGTTGGAACTTTCTTCGTTGCCCTGATTACCGCGATTTTCTCCGTGCCCTTAGGTATATTTGCCGCGATCTATCTGATCGAATATGCTCCTAAAGGTAAGTTCACCAGGCTAATCAGGCTTTCCATCCGTAATCTCTCGGGCGTCCCTTCCATCATCTACGGCCTATTCGGAGTGGCGTTATTCGTACAGATGCTGAGATTCGGCGCCTCCCTGTTGTCATCCGGCTTAACCCTGGGACTTCTGACCTTACCCTGGATCATAACCGCAAGTGAGGAGGCTTTGAAATCAGTTCCTGCCTCCTATCGGGAGGGAGCATTTGCCCTGGGCGCTTCGAAATGGCAGGTGATAAGGACCAATGTGCTCCCCTATGCCTTTCCAGGAATTCTAACGGGCATTATCCTGGGACTCTCCCGAGCAGCTGGCGAGACTGCTCCCATTCTCTTCACCGGAGTTGCCTTTTTCATACCCTCGTTGCCAAAATCATTGTTGGACCAGTTTATGGCTCTGCCTTATCATCTCTACATCATGTCAACCCAGCATCACGATATTGAAGGAGTGAGAGGCATCGCCTACGGAACAGCGTTGGTGCTTCTAATCTTCATTTTGTTATTGAATTTGGGAGCCATAATCGCAAGATATAGAATGAGGAAAATCAGGAGGGCTTAGTCGTACATGAAACGGGATGTCAAAATCTCAACACGGGATTTGAGCTTTTATTACGGAGAGTTGAAGGTGCTCAAAGGGGTGGCCTTAGACATCGAGAAAAACGGAATAACCGCACTGATCGGCCCGTCGGGGTGCGGGAAGACCACTTTCTTGAGATGCTTAAACAGAATGAACGATCTGATCCCGGGAACAAGGCTTGAAGGTAATATTCTCCTGGATGGCGAGGACATCTATTCAAAAAAGGTGGATGTGGTTGAGTTGAGACGAAGGGTGGGAATGGTTTTTCAAAAATCCAATCCCTTTCCCAAGTCGATTTTCGACAACGTAGCCTACGGGCTGAGAATAAACAGGATGACCAAAGACAACTCAGAACTGCACGAGCGCGTGGAAAAGGCGTTGAGGGACGCTGCTTTGTGGGATGAGGTCAAGGATATACTCGATCGCTCCGCCCTGGAACTCTCCGGAGGACAGCAGCAAAGGGTATGCATAGCCCGTGCTCTTGCCGTGGAGCCCGATGTATTGTTGATGGATGAGCCGGCTTCAGCGCTTGATCCCATTGCCACCGCCAAGATAGAGGACTTGATTCAACACCTGAAACAGAAGTATACTATCGTGATAGTAACTCACAACATGCAGCAAGCTGCCAGAGTCTCGGATTTTACAGCTTTCTTCTACATGGGCCAACTGATCGAGTTCGCCGCAACCGACAGACTGTTCACCGCTCCCCAGAGGAAAGTAACCGAAGACTATATCACAGGAAGATTTGGCTAAGGAGAAATGGCATGAAAGAAAAAAAACACACCGATGAGCACTTTGAAAGCGAGCTGCAATACTTGAGGGAAGAACTCGTGAAAATGAGTGATCTGGTTAAGGAGAACGTGAAGAACTCCGTGAAGTCCCTGGTGGACAGAGATTCCAGCTTGGCCAAGAAGGTCATCGATTTGGACCACACCATCAATCGAATGGAAGTAGAGGTACACGAACTCTGCATCAGAATACTGGCCTTACGCCAGCCCACCGCCAAAGACTTGAGATTCATTACCACCGGAATGAAGATCGTCACTGACATGGAGCGCATCGGAGATTTGGCCGTAAACATCGCGGAAAGGGCAATGGAGCTAAACGAAGAACCCCAGCTCAAGCCCTATGTGGATATCCCCCGGATGGTCGATGCCTCAACCCGCATGTTGGAACAGAGCATCGAGGCGTTCATCAAAGAGGATTCAGAGCTTGCACGAAAGGTCTGCAAGGATGATCAGCTGGTGGATGACTTAAATATCCAGATATTTCGGGAGCTTCTGTCCTTCATGATTGAGGATCCCAAGACTACCAGCCGAGGCATTCGGATCTCTTTCATCTCGAAGTATCTGGAAAGGATCGCTGATCACTCCACCAACATCGCAGAGATGGTGATATACATGATCAAGGGAAAGGATGTCAGACATATGCGTTCAAGGCTGAAGGATGGGGTTTGAGCAGGCGGTGAACAATATAAAACTCTGCTGGAAATTTCGTGACTTTTTCAAGATTTCTCTTGACAAACTGAAATGGGCCCCTAATATAGGGCAGGTCACCTTTTAAACTGGTCCGGCGAGGCCAGAAAAGGAAATTGATGAGGTTGAAAAACCAGAAAAACTTAACCTTCCCAGACCAACGGGAGGGTATTTTTTTATGCAAGCGCGGAGAGGTCTAAGTTGAACAAAGAAAAACCTATTCTCATAATGGACGCCAAAACCGTGGCCCGCTCCCTGATTCGGATCGCACACGAGATCCTGGAGAGGAATCGAGGAGCAAAACATATTGCCATCATCGGAATCAAAACCAGAGGCGCATATCTGGCAGAAAGGGTCGCCAGAATAATAGAATCGATCGAGAAGGTAAAGCTTCCCGTGGGCTTGATGGACATAAATCTCTATCGCGACGACATTCAGGGTAAAAAAGAGCAGCCGGTCATCCAAAAGACGGAGATATTGTTCGACGTGGTGGACAAAATAATAATACTGGTGGATGATGTCCTGTTCACTGGCAGAACCATAAGAGCAGCATTAGACCAAATAGTAGATTTTGGAAGACCCAGATCCATCCAGTTGGCTGTGCTGGTGGATCGCGGTCACAGGGAGCTTCCCATAAGGGCCGATTACGTCGGCAAAAGCATACCTACCTCATCTGATGAACTGGTTAAGGTCAAGATACAAGAGGTAGACGGGGAGGACAACGTGAGCGTTGTGCGAAATCAACAGAGGGAAACAAGGACAAGAAAAGGCAAGAGGCGGTGACTGCAAGTAATTGTCAGTGAGTCGCTTATGGCGGATAAATAATATCTTACTTTAAAAGCAGAAAAATGTTATGAAATTGAAAAGCAAGGACCTTCTGGGACTTCGAGGGGTGTCAAAAGAGGAGATAAATTTCGTTCTGGATACGGCTGTGAGCTTTAAGGAGATCCTGGAGCGTCCCATTAGAAAGGTTCCCACCTTAAGAGGTCTGACCGTGGTAAACCTCTTTTACGAACCGTCTACCAGAACCAGGATATCGTTTGAGCTTGCGGAGAAGAGGTTGTCAGCCGATATGGTCAATTTCTCGGCAACCACCTCCAGCGTTCGCAAGGGCGAGACATTAAAAGATACTGTCAGGAATATCGAGGCGATGAAAATAGACATGGTGGTGATCCGGCATTCCGCATCGGGCGCTCCGCATTTTGTAGCCAGTTGTCTCGATTCATCCGTTATCAATGCCGGTGACGGCGCTCACGAGCATCCTACCCAGGCCCTTCTGGACCTCTTTACACTCAGAGAAAAATACAAGAAATTGGAAGGGTTGAAGGTGGTCATAGTGGGTGATATTTTGCACTCGCGCGTGGCCCGATCCAACATCTGGGGGCTGTCTAGTGTGGGAGCTGAAGTCGCAGTCTGCGGCCCTACCACTCTTCTCCCCTACCAGATCGAGAGAATGGGAGTTCAGGTCTTCTCCGATCTGGATCAGGCCCTGGAAGGAAGAGACGTGGTGATGGCTTTGAGAATCCAGCTGGAGCGGCAGAAAGGCGGGCTTTTGCCCTCGTTAAGAGAGTACACCAATCTCTTTGGAATAACCAAGGAGAGGCTGAAAAGGCTGAACAAGAATTTCACCATCATGCATCCCGGGCCTATAAACAGGGGCATCGAAATCACTCCTGAAGTGGCAGATGGCCCCTACTCGGTCATTTTAGATCAGGTTACCAACGGCGTGGCCGTAAGAATGGCTATTCTCTATCTTCTGTCCGGAGGGGAGGAAAAAGTTGAGTGAAGAATATGATCTGATTGTTGCCGGCGGAAAGGTGATCGATCCGGCAAGCGGTCTCTCCAGCGTCGCAGACATATATATCAAAGCCAAAAAAGTGGCAAAGATTGAGGTCAAAGATTTAGTCGACTTAAAGAAATCCAAAAGCTCAAAAGAGCAAAAGATCGTTGATGCCTCAGGCAAAATCGTCGCT
>Ga0209636_10008648_pt1 | contig 10371 bp, 9 predicted proteins | sample DeeMarSWOR152_54_FD_187464 | JGI IMG/M metagenome (GOLD analysis project Ga0209636, IMG submission 187464) | Marine sediment microbial communities from White Oak River estuary, North Carolina - WOR-1-52-54 (SPAdes) (version 2) | ecosystem: Environmental > Aquatic > Marine > Intertidal zone >... | reverse complement strand
TTCTTTCTCGAGCATTAATGATATTCAATCTTTAGAATTTAAAAGAGCACTTGCGAGATGAATATTCTTTTTCCCTTGCTCAATTACCTTCTTGGCGACTTCCTTCAAATTATTGCTTCTCTGGAGAGACACAAACTTGATGAGCATCGGAAGATTCACTCCTGTAATAATTTCCACCTGATTGTTTTTCAAAAAACTAAAACTCAAATTGGATGGAGTCCCTCCAAACATATCGGTAAAAATCACGACTCCGTTCTTCTGGTTTACTCTTTTTAAACTTTGACTGATCTTCTTCTTTGAATCTTCAACATCATCGTACCATCCGATAGATATAGCTTCTATGTTCGGTGCTTCTCCTAGGATTATGGTCAGAGCATTTAAAATTTCCTCAGCCAGTTTACCATGCGAGACAATAATTCCGCCGATCATTACCCCATTTATCCCTTTTTTTTGTTTGTTTCACTCATTTTAGGTTGTCGACTTTATCGAGTTTATTTGGCTAATATCTCCGCCAAAAAAATCTTTATATAATAAATCGCAAATCTGGCTAGTCCAGCCAGCCTCGCTGTCTTATTTGTACATATCTCTATGATAAATTCTTATATCATATTTTTTCTTACGAAGACACTCCTTTAACGCCTCAGCTATTATCACCGATCTATGTTTACCTCCTGTACAGCCGCAGGCAATCGTCAAATAGCTCTTGTCTTCGTTTGCGAAGTTAGGGATCAAATAGTCGATAAAGCGATACAGTTCTCCCAGAAATTTCTTTGTCTCAGGCGTTTTGAGGACATAATCTTTTACCTTCAGATTTTTTCCAGTTTTTTCCCTCAACTCATCCACATAAAAAGGATTAGGTAAAAATCTCGTATCAAAGACTAAATCCGAGTCAATGGGAATACCGTATTTGTAACCAAAACTGATAATAGATATCTGCATCCTCTGACTCTTTTTCTTTGAAAAGTCCCTTCTCAGCATTTTCCTGAGCTGATTAATCGTGATTTCAGTTGTGTCGATGACCTCATCAGCCATTTTCTTTATTTCCTCTAGCCGTTCTCTTTCCAGGCGGACAGCTTCCATGACTGATTTCTTCTTCGAGAGAGGATGTGGTCGACGAGTTTCGCTAAATCTTTTAACCAGAACATCATCAGAAGCTTCCAGAAAAATCAACTTGGCTACGATTCTTTTCCTGATTTTCTCCCATACCTTGGGAAACTCTGTTAAAAAGCCAGCTTCTCTCATATCCACAACCAGAGCCACTCTGTCTATTTCAACCTCCTTCCTTTCCCATAATTCAACAAAAATGGGAATGAGTTTTGAGGGAAGATTATCCACACAATAGAAGCCTAAATCTTCTAAGAAATGGCTGAATACCGTCTTGCCCGAGCCGGATAAGCCTGTAATGATAAGGAATCTGTCTTTCTGCAATTTTCCTTCCTTTCTTCCTGTCATGAGGAGTGAGAAAGAACTCGGTCAAGCTTTTTTACTAATTCTTCAGATGCCAAGTAGCCCTTTCTTCCTAGCAGGTGGATTTTGCAAGCCACCTCGATTAATGTCGCTATGTTTCTTCCTAGTGCAACGGGAATATTCACCAGAGGAATTTTCTCTCCTAAAATCACTTGCTCTTCAGGAGTCTTCAGTCCTATTCTCTCGTATTCTTTTCCCTGTTGCCACCTCTTAAGCCTGATAACTAAATCGATCTTTGTCTTTTCCAGTACAATCTTGGAGCCAAAGATTTCTTTAACATTTATGAATCCCAATCCTCTAATTTCCATAAAATATCGGCTCAGGGATGGTGCCAATCCGATCAACTTTCCGCGAGCGTCTCTCTTGAGGTGAACCACATCATCGGAAATGAAGCGGTGGCCCCTGGTGATGAGCTCCAAGGCGCTTTCGCTTTTTCCGACACCGCTATCCCCTATAATCAGGACTCCCAATCCAAAAATCTGAAGTAATCCTGCAGAAATAGTTATCTCTTTGGCATCTAGAGACAAGAAAAACTTTTTAATTTTCTCTTGAGTCTTCTTCCGAGAGTATTCTGAGCAGAAGAGAGCCAAATTCCTTTTTTTGGCTTCACCTTTGATTTCAGGAAAAAAAGAAAGACTATCGGCCAGCACAATGCAGGAGGGATTATCCTCCAATTTTTTTTTAAAAAACTCCCTTCTTTCGCCGGCTGAAACTCTTTCTAAATGGCGGTTCTCTCTTTTTCCCCAGACTTGAACAGGAAAAGAATCTTTACTGGATGAAAACTTGCTTATCTTTTTGGAATATCCAACCCCTTTGTTGACTTCCTTGAGAGAAAGGGATTTTTTTATCTTTCTATAAAATTCTTCGATCCTAAGGGAAGAACCATTATTCATTTAATCTTTCTTCTTCCTCGCGAATGACATCCATGATCACGCTGATATTTTCAGCCTCGAGTATCTTCTTCAAAAGAGAGTTCGATTTGCGAACAAGATGAGCAATGGCTGCTAGAATCTGAAGGTTCAAGCTCGGATTATCGGGAGAAGAGACGACTAGGAAAAAAATGTGGGAAGGCTTTCCATCGAGGGAATGAAAGTCAACTCCTTTTTTTGAGATGGCTAGCATGACAATGGGATTTTTTGCCTCTTTTAATTTGCAATGAGGAATGGCGACTCCTCCTCCAATAGCCGTACTGCCCAGTTTTTCTCTCTGGTTCAGCTTTTCGTATAATTCCTTTTCCTTAGCAATCTTATTCTTTCTTTTTAAAAAACTAACCATTTCTTTGAGAACACTTTCACTATCCTGAAATTTTAGCTCAGGAATTATCATATCCTGCATCAATAAATTATTTATTTTCATTTCACTTCTTTAGCTCATTCCGGCTCAACTAAGCCGATATTTCCATCCTCCCTTCGGTAGATAACAGCCCATTTCTCAGAGCCTGCCTTCCGAAATACAAATAGCTCTCGTTTGTTAAGCTCAAATTGAAAAACCGCCTCTTCGAGGGTCATCGGTTTGAGCGAATAATCCTGAGAGCGAATGAATCTTTTCTCTTCTTCTGGACTAACCGAAAAAGTGAAGCCCTCTTTCTCTCTACTTTTTCTTCTTTTTCGCTCTCTGGATTTTCCCTTCTCTTTCTTCACTCTTTTCTCAAGATTATCAAAGGCTAAATTGAGGGAACTATACATGTCGTGTGTTTCCTCCTCGACATTCAGACGCGCTCTTCCTGCTTTCACATTAATCTCGGCTCTATGCCTGTATTTTTCTTTGGTCAAAATGATATCGACTTCGCTTAAGTTTCTAATAAATTTTTCTAAGGATTTTAGCCTTTTCTGGCAATATCTCTTCAGATCAGGAGTTATGTTTGTTTGGCGGGCAGTATAATTGACATTCATCAAGATGCCTCCATTAAAAACTTCCTCTTCCTGATGTGAGAAGGCGATATCTTCAACTGCTTCCTATATTTGGCTACAGTCCGGCGCGCAATTTTAAAATTTTCTTTGGCTAATATATCACCGATCTCGATATCACTCAACGGATGCTTTTTATCTTCGTCTTCAATGAGTTTCCTGATTTTTTCTTTTACTCTCAGTGAAGAGATTTCTTCCCCATAATCTCCAGTAAGGGACTTGTGGAAAAAGAACTTCAGCGAAAAAACGCCTCGAGGTGTCATGACGTACTTGTTGGCGACCACCCTGCCAACCGTGGACTCATGAACGCCAATCTCTTGCGCCAACTCTATAAGAGTCAAGGGCTTCAAGTAGTCGATACCTTTTTCGATAAACTCCTTCTGTTTGTCCACGATGTATTTAGCCACTTTGTAAACTGTCAGATTTCGCTGCTCCAAACTTCTCAAGAACCAAAGGGCTTTCTTCATTTTATCTTTTAGAAACCTGTGAGTTTCAGGATTGTCTTTTCCTGCTCTCGAAAGAAGACTTTTGTAATATCTATTTATCTTTAAACGCGGCATTCCCTCGTCGTTCAAAGTGATTTTGAGTTCGCTACCTTCTTTATGGACAATGATATCAGGAACAACATAAAAGGTTTTTTCCTGGGCGTATTTTCTCCCTGGGGTTGGATTCAAACGCTTAATGACTTCAATATGATGATTTAAATCAGATAGAGGAATGCCAAGCACCTTAGCCAACTGAGTATATTCAGATTTCTCTAAGAGCGGAAGATGCTCATTAACAATCTCCTGAGCTATCTTATCTTTAACTTCCAGATATTCCATTTGAGCCAGGAGAGCTTCTTTAAGGTTCAGGCTGGCCACTCCAACAGGGTCAAATTTCTTTATCTTTTCTCTGATTTCATTGACTTTCTCAACAGTTGCGCCACTTGTCTTGGCTATTTCTTCTGGCAAAACAGTAAGATAACCATCTTCATTGACATTTCCTATAATCAGTTGAGCAATCTCTTTATCTTGTTTATCAAAGAAAGTTAAATTGGCTTGCCAATTCAAATGGTCCCAAAGGGAAGGACTTTGAGAGAGAGTGCTTTCTAAAGACGGAATCTCCTTTTTTTCTGAAAAATATGAAGGGAAACCATCATCAAAATATTGCTGAAAATAGGATTCAACATCCAAGTCATCATCTTTAGACTCCTCCTGACTCTCGGTTGGTTCTTTTACTATTTCTTTAGTCTCTTCTTGGCTTGCCTGAGTCTCCTTTTCTGTACCTTTATCCTCAGTTTCCTCCTCAAGCTCAAGCATGGGATTTTGGGAAAGCTCGGAGTCGATAATTTCGATGAGTTCAAGATTCGTTAGGGGAAGAAGTTTGATGGCTTGTTGAAGCGCAGGGGCAAGTATTAACTTCTGAATTTGTCTTTGTTCGAGCCGTTGTTTGAATACCATTATCTATCCTGCATCAACTCTGGTGAAGTCAAGAAAGCGAAAAATCCTGTCCCAGGTAACTTTTCTTTACTTCTTCAGAATTAACCAACTCCTCAGGAGTCCCCTCCTTTAAGATTTTTCCCCTGTTGATTATGTAAGCTCGATTAGCAATTTTCAGTGTTTCCCTCACGCTATGATCAGTGATAAGCACTCCAAGACCTTTTTCCTTCAAAGAGAGAATGATTTCCTGCAAATCAAGAACGGCCAAGGGATCAATACCTGTGAAAGGTTCATCCAGGAGAATGAACTCCGGATTGGTAATCAGAGCGCGTGCAATCTCAAGCCTTCTTCTTTCTCCACCAGATAACGTATAAGCTTTGGCTTTAGCCAGTTTTTCCAATCCCAATTCGTGGAGGATTTGGGCCAGTATATCATTTCTCCTTGAATGATCGCCAGGAAGTGTTTCCATGATCGAGATAAGATTCTGTTCAACACTTAGTTTTCTGAAAGCGGAAGGCTCTTGAGGAAGGAGAGACAGCCCCTTCTGGGCTCTCATATACATAGGAAGTCCGGATATATCATCTCCATCTAATAATATTTGCCCCCCGTCTTTGGGAATAAGTCCAAGAATCAGGGAAAAGGTGGTAGTTTTACCCGCTCCATTAGCACCTAAAAGGCCAACGACTTCACCTCTTTTGACCTTGATCGAGACATCGTCCACGACAGTCTTCTTGTGGTAACTCTTTTTCAAATTTATAGCCTCTAAGTGGAATTCCATTTTTCACGATTTTATAACCGTTACTGACCTTTCCCGTTCTTTGTTTTCCACGGTAATTCTACCATCACCCATGTGAAAAGTCAATTTGTCTCCTCTGGTCATCCCTCTATCTTTATCCACCACCACAGGGTCGCCTGTTAGAATGATGGTTTCCTTTTCCAAGTCATAGTCTGCTCTCTCTCCCCTTCCTTCTGCAGTTTCCTGGACAATTCTTACCCTTCCCTGAGCCACAATTGTCTTTATCTCGCCTCCTTCCTCTTCCAGATGAACGGAAATGGACCGAGCTCGGAGGTCAATATTCCTGACCTGCAAAGAACTCTTCTCCTCGAAAGCGATGAGATCCTTCTCTGGATTAAAATTCATCCTCTCAGCATTGATGTTTAATCTTTCTTCCTCCTTATTCTCTTTCATTTTGTGTAAAAAAACTGATTTGACTCCTCCCCGACAAATAACTTCTCCGCTCTCTTCCAGAATTGTGAGTTCTTCGGCCAGGAGCATCTCTTTCTGTTGCCACACTTTTATATCTTTATTAAAGAGAAAACGTTTTTCTGCTCTAATGAATCTCATTTCTTGGGCAGTGATAAAAACGGGCTGCTCTTCAGAAAAAAAGCCTAAAGACCTTTTTCCCTCTCTTCCCTTGAAAACCACCTTTACTCCCCTCTTTGCTTCCAGATTATCATTCTCAAGATCAATCGTTATTTCCTCAGACTGAATCTCGTTATCCAGGGATGAGACTTTAGCCTCGAGTTTATCACTCCCTCTGATCTGAAGAACATTGGTTTTTCCTAGAATACTTATCTCTCCACCTTCCAAAACCCTCTTCTCCCCAGTGTCTTCCCAATGTTCAATCATTCTGGCATTTTGAGAGGCATCGAATTTCTCGAGCTCCCCCTCAGGATTGAAAAGAAATAATAGGGATCCTCCTTGAATAAAAAGTGAGCTGCCCGAGGGAGTCGAGGAACTGTAGCTACAATTCCCTTTCGCTTCTATGCTCGAGACTTGTATGAGTTCTTTAAAGCTTTTCAGGTGTATTTCATCTGCATGAATCTCACGCCTTTGACCTTCCTCGCTATCTTTTTCAACAAAAGAAGCTTTGACTCTGTCTCTTAAAGTGACGCTCTTCATATATTCCTCATCCTCAGATAAAACAAACTCCATGATGCTAGCTGAAGCCCAGCTTTCTCCTTGCCTAAGCCTAACTTGACCCAACACTTCACCCATCTTCTTTTCCCGCCTGTAATGAAGCCTCTCTCCTTCGACAAACAGAGGCAAAGCTTCCTCCGATTCCGGGACGAGCCGGAGATGAACCTGTTTCCTTAATATCAACTTTTCCTGGCCAAGATAATAGAAGATCTCTTTAGCAGAGCCTATGAGCCGTCGAGACGAAAATTGAATGCCTGAATGGCTTTTAAAAACTTCCTTTTTTTTATGATATTCAAAAAGGTCTGACTCAATAGCCAAATCTCTGTATTGTACTTTCGATTGTCCTTTAAGGAAAAAATGAATCAAATTTTTATCGTAAATCACTTCTTCTCCATAGATATAAACATTCTGGTCTTCTCTTTTGCCAAAATCTATGATTTCGACATTCCCTTCTAAGTGATTTTTACCATCTTCTCCTAAATAGTGCCTATCGGCTCTCATCCTAAAGTTTTCTCTTTCTCCCTTGACTTCAGAATGAACAACCTGTTCCTTTTTCTCAATCTTTTGCTGAGTTATTTGTTTCGATTCTGGAGGATATTCTGGAGATTTCTGGGAACGGGTTATGAAATAGAATGAGATCACAACTAAAATCAGCAAAAGAGAACTCACAATCACAAGGCGAAGGGTCCTGGTCAGGCTGGGCTTTGATTTTGCTCTCATCTCGGGCTAACTTTTATATCTTTAAGAGAAACTGAAAACCTTTCTTCTCCCAAGTATTTAGAAAATTGAAGAGAATAGACTAAGTCGACTCTATCCCCTTTGTGGATTATTTGAGTCAGTTCAGCCTTCTCCCACCCCAAGGCTTCAAAGGTCTTTCCGTTCTGTTTGACTAAAAACTTGCTGTGTCTATTATGAATTCTCCGAGGTTCACTGACCACTTCTGCTTTTTCAGTCAAAAAAACTGGGCTGGGATTCCCCATTCCAAAAGGAAAAAGCAGATAATACTTTTCAAAGAAGTTTAGATCAAGAAGATTAAAGTCCATTTTTGCATCTATGTATATTTTTCTCCTTAAATGTTCATCCAAAAGCCTCTCATCGGCTATAGAATTTATGGCTTTTTTGAAAGAATTCATTTTTTCTCGATGAAGAACGCAACCAACGGCTTGCCTGTGACCTCCATAACTGAGAAAAAAATCCTTACAATCATTCAGGCAGTCAATCAGAGAAAACTCGCTTATGCTTCTCCCTGAACCATAAGCTTTTCCGTCTTCATAGGCAAAAAGGATGACCGGCCGGTAAAAAATATCTTTGACTCTGGAAGAAATAATACCAATAACTCCCCTATGCCATTCTTCACAGCCTAATATTAAAAATTTATAGCGCTTATCGAGTGACTTCTTTTCTATTTGCGTCAAAGCCTGCTCATGAATCCTTCCTTCTATCCTCTGTCTTTGGGAATTTAACGCGTCAAGCTGATGGGCAAGCTCGAGGGATTCGGGATGAGACTTGGACAGGAAAAGACGGACAGCCAAATCAGCCTTCCCCATTCTTCCCGCGGCATTGATTCGGGGTCCAATCCTATAACCAACATCTCCAACGGATATCTTTTTCTCCTCCAAATCACAGACGGCCATTAAGCCTTTCAATCCTATGTTTGAGATCCTTTGCAGCTCCTCTAAACCGATTTTGACTAAAAGCCTGTTTTCTCCTTTCAACTCTGCTACATCAGCGACGGTTCCGATAGAAACTAGTCTTAAATACTGGGGAAGAAAAGAAGTATCTCCCTTTTCTCCAAAGAGACCCTGGATCAATTTAAAGACAACACCAACACCAGCCAGGTTCTTATCAGGGTATCCTGATTCTGGGAGAACAGGATTCAAAATGGCCAAAGCCTCAGGAAGCCTTTCTCCCGGATGATGATGATCTGTTATGATGACATCAATCCCTTTCTCTCTGGCCCGCTTGACAAATCTTGTGGCTTTCACACCACAGTCTGCACTAATCACCAAGCCGGCTTCCCTCTCGAGAACAGTATCAACATACTTTTCTTTCAAACCATAACCTTCTTTCAACCTATTCGGGATGTAATAATCAACTTCTCCACCTAGAGCTTTCAGGGCTCTTAAGAGCATCACTACCGAAAGAACACCATCCACATCATAGTCCCCGAAGATAATAATTTTTTCTTTTTCCGAAATAGCTCCTCTGATCCTGGCTACAGCCTTCCTCATTCCAGACATAAGGAAAGGGTCGTAAAGGTTATCTAAAGTTCCGAAGAGAAACTCTTGGGCTGACTCTGGACTATTGACACCTCTATTGACTAATATTTGTGCAATTTCCTGCGGTAGACCGAGCTCTGAAGAGAGAGTCTTTGCTTCAGGCTTTGGCGAAGTCACTAACCAGGTGTACTCATTCATAGGCTGTTTTAAATTTAACACAATCAGGTTTATTCCACAACAGAGACAAGTTGTTAGCATCTCCATTTCCGTGATAGCTAGATTTTGGAAATCCCTGAAGCGACTTTGAAGATTTAGCCTTTCCCTCACCTCCTTGGAGGGGGAACAGCTGCGCTTTCCCCCTTCCAACGCTCGCCTTCTCGGACTCCATAAAGCGTCCTGCGACCAAGGAGGGCATACCCCCTTGGATCCCCCTACATCGTTTCTCCGCAACGATGCCGTTCTCCAAAGGAACCTGACCAAGTCAGGCGGCGAGGATGTATTGAGTAAGTCTGATGTCTTATGATGTCACGGAAAAAAATATGATTAATTCTCCATGAAATTGACTTTAGGAAGGGTGAAAAATATAATAGTTAGACCGTGTTAGCCGTAAATCTCAAAGATAAATTAAAAAAAACAAGGCAGACTTTCAAAGATAAGTTTGAAGAATTTTTTCAGAGCGATAAAGATCGAGAAGAAATTCTCGATGAACTCTCGGAAACCATGATCCTGGCTGATGTGGGAATACCCTCCACAGAGAAAATCATCGACATCCTCCGCCAGAAAAGCAAAAAAAGTGATCGCTTCCCGATAATAAAACAGATTCTGGAAGAAGAAATCACCAAAATCCTTTCCCAATACCCGTTTGACTTCAATCTCAGCTCAAATCATTCGGTTGTCATGCTGGTAGGAGTGAACGGAGGAGGAAAAACAACATCAATAGCTAAGCTGGCTTATCATTTCGGTCAAGAAGGAAAAGGCGTGCTTATGGTCGCAGCCGATACCTTCCGGGCCGCAGCTCAAGAGCAGCTGGCTTTATGGGGAAAAAAATTGAACATCCCGGTTATAAAAGGCCAGTACGGAGCTGATCCAGCTTCAGTCATCTACGATGCCCTTCAATCCTTTAAAGCCCGCCAATCGGAACTTCTCCTCATCGATACAGCTGGAAGAATTCACACCAATATCAATTTAATGCAAGAGCTAGAAAAAATAAAAAGAGTCATCCAGAGGGAAATCGAAGGGGCACCCCAAGAGATCCTGCTCATTCTGGATGCCAGCACTGGCCAGAATGCCCTTATCCAAGCCAGAGAATTCCTCAAATTTTCTGGAATAACAGGTCTATTTCTGACCAAACTGGATGGCACGGCCAAGGGAGGAAGCGTTATTAGCATTGTTGAGGAACTGCAGCTTCCTATTAAATTTGTTGGTGTTGGAGAGGA
>Ga0209636_10008647_pt1 | contig 10371 bp, 5 predicted proteins | sample DeeMarSWOR152_54_FD_187464 | JGI IMG/M metagenome (GOLD analysis project Ga0209636, IMG submission 187464) | Marine sediment microbial communities from White Oak River estuary, North Carolina - WOR-1-52-54 (SPAdes) (version 2) | ecosystem: Environmental > Aquatic > Marine > Intertidal zone >... | reverse complement strand
ACTCATTTTTCGTTATATTTTTGGAAACAATCCATCGAAAGGTTTTTATAGGGGATAACTGGACACACACATCGCACTTTGGAAACACGAGGCTAGCACGGGAAGAAGATCTAATATGAAAGGTGTGATAGCATCACCTTTGCAGATCTGTTCCTGCACACGTCAGAAGGGAATCACTCAATCCTCTCAATGATTGGCATTCAAGCTGATCCTACAATGGTTAAAAGGAGGTTAACAAATGAAAGAAATGTGTGTGCGGGTAGGCCATTCATCATTGGATCCAGATAAGCACTGTTTTGATGGAGATAGTTCTTACGTTACTGGCTCTTTTGAGAATGAATTGGTTCGGTTATTGGGTGTTGATGCATTTGAAGTGAGAGGATTAAACCTGTACTACTTGAGGAAGAGTGGATTTCTGAACAGACTGGATTACAACCTCAGAAAGTACTTAGAACCCAAACTAACGAAGGAATCAATAGGAATTCACAAGAATCTGGGATTTGAAGCCAGAGACTTTTTTGAGAGCATTTTAGAAGAAGATCTCGTACTCTCTTTTGAGAGAGAAGTTTTTGATCGCTATGAAAGACCGTTAGTGTACTTGTCAGCAAAGGACCAGGAGACCTACAACTTGAGATTAGTACAAGCAGGGCACGCTATCCCCTACTTCATCTACCCCAATGCAGTCTCACCAACAGAAGAGGGTGAATTCACCTATGATACTTTTGAGAAATTCCGGGATGCTGCATTGGAAGCCAAAAGAAATAATCTGGGCATCTGGGAGTACATAGATCTTACATTACTTCCTATGGAACTACGGTTCTTAACCAGAAGGGAACTACCCGTAAAGTACTGTGCAGATCTGGAAAATGGTCTCTTGTACTCTCCTCAATACTACTTCAAAGTACCTATTGAGAATCGTCTCTTTTTCTATCCCAAGGATGTCTTAACTTCTCTTCAGAAGAAATTTAAGCCAACACCAGATTGTGATGGATGGCTACACAAAGTATGGAATGCTTTAAGGAAAGAAGAAAGGGAGAAATAAGAGGTGATATCATGGAAGAAGATGACGAAAAAGTCCAGCCCGTTCGCATTGAAGGAGTATGGAAATACCGTTACTGCCCCTACGAGAAGAGGGTCTATCTTACGTACCGGGTAACTGATGTCATTCCAATGGATGAACCTTGATGTTGGAGTTTATACTTTTTGTTACACGTGTAACATTTTTTTGGTTACTTTTGATTTTACTATCTGATGGTTCTAGCTTTGGTCCGTACAACCTTGTGAGAAAGTTAAAGGGATGTTCGACTTCAAAATTTGTCTTTGTTACACGTAACATTTGCGACAACTTTTATGGGTTATGCAGGGATTATGATCTACTATTGATGAAGATAGAATATATGCGCTTTTTGAATTGAAAAATTTACAGATTGCTGGTAGGAATACATCACTTACAGGAAGAAAAATTATCAAAACAGATTGGTAATTGGAGGAAGGGTAGTTCATGTTATAGTTTCTTCTGGGATTGGAATGGGATTTAAGGTACGTGTACCTGCAAATTCTTGTTGTAGTGAATGAGGTGAAGATTGAATTATTTTTTTGTGTGCTTTTCACTGAATTTTGTGATTCAGTGGATAAAATCTACTCATAGGTGATTAATTGTTCTTGTCTTTTAAAAAGTCAAGTCCTTCTTTTACATTTCTGGTATCGGGATGCTGGTCTCCGAAAATCTCTTGGAATATATTGTAGGCTTGTTGAACATATTGTATAGCTTTCTTTGGATCTCCAAGAGAATACCAGGCAGATCCCAGATTGTTGAGTATTGCTGCCCCATCAGGGTGTCTTTCTCCATAGATTTCCTTACCAATTTCTAATGCTTGCTCATAGTACTCAATAGCTTTCTTTGGATCTCCAAGAGAGTCCCAGGCTCCACCCAGATTATTGAGGTCTGTTGCCACACTAGGATGTTTCTCTCCATATACCTCCTTATCAATTTCTAATGCTTGCTCGAAATAGCCGACAGCTTTCTTAAAATCTCCAAGAGAATACCAGACTCCACCAAGGTTACCGAGCGTTGTTGCCACATCAGGGTGTCTTTCTCCATATACCTCCTTATCAATTTCTAATGCTTGCTCATAATAGCCAACAGCTTTCTTAAAATCTCCAAGAGAATACCAGACTCCACCAAGGTTGTTGAAAGTCGCTGCCACTTGAGGGTGTTTTTCTCCATATACCTCCCTACTGATTAAGAGTGCTTGCTCATAATAGCCAACAGCTTTCTTAAAATCTCCAAGAGATTTCAAGGCCATTCCAAGGTTGTTGAAAGTCGCTGCCACATGAGGGTGTTTTTCTCCATATGCTTTCTTATCAATTTCTAATGCTTTTTCATAATAGGTGACAGCTTTCTTAAAATCTCCAAGAGAATACCAAGCCATTCCCAAGTTGTTGAAAGTCGTTGCCACATGAGGGTGTCTTTCTCCATATACCTCCTTATCAATTTCTAATGCTCGCTCGAAATAGCCAATAGCTTTCTTTGGATCTCCAAGAGATTTCAAGGCCATTCCCAAGCTGGTGAATGTTGTTGCCACATCAGGGTGTTTTTCTCCATATACTTCCCTACTAATTAAGAGTGCTTGCTCGAAATAGTCAACAGCTTTCTTTGGATCTCCAAGAGAGTCCCAGGCTGATCCCAGGTTGTTAAACATTTTTGCCACATGAGGGTGTTTCTCTCCATATACCTCCTTATCAATTTCTAATGCTCGCTCGAAATAGTCAACAGCTTTCTTTGGATCTCCAAGAGAATACCAGACTCCACCAAGGTTACCAAGGCCTATTGCCACTTGAGGGTGCTTCTCTCCATATACCTCCCTACTGATTAAGAGTGCTTGCTCATAATAGCCAACAGCTTTCTTAAAATCTCCAAGAGATTTCAAGGCCGATCCCAGGTTACCGAGTATTGCTGCCCCATCAGGGTGTCTTTCTCCATAGATTTCCTTACCAATTTCTAATGCTTGTTCAAAACATGTAATAGCTTTCTTAAAATCTCCCACCTCATAAAGTATCACACCAAATCTATTTAAGAACAAAGAAGATTCTTCATTTCTTTTAAGCTTTGATATGTGAGAGAGAATATGCATTCCCTCAAATAAAGCCTCTTTATACAGAAGAGCATTCCGCAAGTAAGACAGCAGTTTACCTCCCTCGCCAATGGCAGCTTCATCCATTCCACACAACAATGCGTGGTCGATCAGCTCAAAAGCAAATACTGGCTGATATCCATCAGCAGACACAATTGCTTGATAATGCTTAACAGCAGCTTTGTGACATCTTATCTGTTCATCCTCTGAAAGTTCTTCAAATATTCCTTCCCGCAGCAAAGGAGTCACCCAGTAGTAGGCCACTTTGTCTTTCCCCTTTTCTATCAAACTCAATTGAACACCTAAATCCACAGATGATGCCCAATTCTTTATTCCTTCACACACGATTTCAATTCCTTTCTTTGACACAGGCAATCCATATACAGATAGATACTGCATAACCTTCTGAAACTCCTGTGTTTGACTTTTTATTATCTCTTTCAAGATCAATTCCTGGATAAATTCTTCCTGTTTACCTTTAACCTTCTCTAGCAAAACTTCAACATCTACATCTTTTTCCACTTTTAATAAGGAATTTAAAGCCTCCATCAACCTCGGGTTTCCACGTCCCGCCTCAATCAACTTTTGACGAGTTACTGTATCCTCATAAGCAGCAATCTCTTTTAATTCAGAAACTTTTTTTCGCTCATCAGCACCCCGGAAGCTGGTCAATCCAATTGGTTCCAGTCTCTCTGTAACGAGGTCCCTTTCCTGTACTGTAAAAGGGAATGTATACCGACTGGTAATAATCAACTGACTCATCTTGACAGTAAAGGGCAAGCACAATAACAGCGCTCCTAATATGGGTACAGCCTCCTCAGAAACTATTGGAGTGCCCTGTTCGTACCCTTTAAGATTTTTCTCAAAATCATCCAATAGAATGAGATATTTTCCTTTTTGAAATACAGATAAACACAATTTCCTGATTTTATCAGGCATTTCTTCTTTTTCCTCTAGTATTTTTAGTCCATTATCATCTCCTTTTTGTATGAAGGCATTCTTTGCTGCTTCTAAGAAGGTGACAGCATTTAATTCCCCATGAATAATCACTAACGCATGATCTTCGAACCGTTCACAGAACTTCCCAGCTAGGCAGCTTTTTCCAAGACCACCAGTTCCATGCAGGAGCAATCCCACCTTTTGCTTATCCTTCCTTAAGCTTCTAATTCCCTTTTGGATCTGTCTTCTCCTTCCAATAAACCCCTTCTCTAAAACCTTTACCTGGCTGTTCAGTAAGTATGCATACTGGATATCTCGTGTCTTTACTTCCAATGCTTGGCCTTCTTCCACTAAAGGAACATCTAATGGCGTTCCATCTGAAAAAAGACGCAGCAAAGACCAGTCTGGCAATTCATTATCATACAACTCCTGACGAGCAGAAAACACAGCATCAAAAATGGATTTACCCCTGCTTAGCTCAAAAAATAAACTGGCAGCAGCCATCCGTGCACCTGGATCTAAAACTGGTAACCCCCATCCTAGAACGGTAGAACTGTGTTTCAAGACTAATTCATGAGCAAAAGAAACGGCAGCTTCATGGGGTGGGGTCTGACCTGTCTTACACCCAGAAAGAAAGAGTAGCCGGGGCGGATTCCGTTTTAATGCATCCCAGAGGTCTAATGGTGTCACTGACACTTTGTACCCAGTTTCATCTTCCATCAAAAAAATGGGTGTACCATTTTCATCAATATCTGCATGGCCAGAAATGTGGACAACATCATAGTAGTGTGCAAGGCACTCTTTTAATCCCTGTAAGGAGCCAGTATCTTCTACATCAATTTGTACAGGAAAATCCTTGGTAACTTCTAAAATGGTTTCTTCTTCTTTCTCATAGTCTAAAACTGGTGAAACATTCTCGGGAGAGCATGCCATGAATAACACTTTGAGTGGACGGTTTTGTGGTTCCACTTTTTTATCACAGCCATAGTCAGAAACGTGACGTATTACGTGAACCTTTGAAGGAACAATAAATCCAGATTTATACAGCAATTCAAAAGGTAGATCAGGTACAGAATTCTCTCTCTGTATGAAGAGTTGTAATGGTTCACCGTGAGCATCAGCTTTAGTAATGGCACTCTCTAATTGGTTTTTACCATTTAAGATGGCATAAAGGAATTTACCAATTTGCTGGGATACACCAGATTGACTCCAGTTGAAATGCTTACACATTTTTTCTATTTCTAAGATTTCCTTCATTGGAATACTACTTTTGTGTGTAGTGCCATTGAATGTTCGAGTTATAACCACTTCACCATTTTTGCACTCAAGCAATACATGATAACGGACAGCCATACTATCCCTCTCTTTCTGTTACTTTATCTGGTATCCAGGTTCACCATTTGTTACTTGGTTTGTTCGATTCTTGGTCAGTTAAACGTACTTATGTGGTTTTCTTTTTAAGGGTTTGGAGTCACAAAGAACATGGAGCTTCAGTTAATGTTTTTCTCAGGTTTGTTACACGTGTAACAACTGAATTTTGTTCAACGTGATATAAAGCTGGTGTATTACTTCTCTGTCAGCTCCATATCTTCCATGATTCCTAAAACGTTCTTGCCCCTTTCAGTGATTTCATACCATTCTCTTCTCTTGGGTTGTCCTGCTATACAGTGTTCTACCAGGTTAACTTAAGAAGCTTTCGAAGTCGCGTATTGAGCACACTTAATCTCCAAGATCACTAAGTAAGTAAAACCATCGATATTTCTGTTTGAGCTTCCTTTCTAATGACATACTGACAGCCTCTTCAGTTACTTTCTATGCTACTGTGCCTACCCATGGTATAAAACTAATTGGCAAAGTCATATATGATATGATTTTGCGGTATCTCCCAATTCGCCTTTCTATTCCCAATACATCCTTCAAAACATTTCTCGCAAATTCTTGATCGAATCTCACATCGCCTCTAACTGCTTTTTCAATCAACCCTCGCAAATCAGCTATTCGTTTGTCCTGAAGAGCCTCTACCAAAGAATGATAATTAGAGATTCCAAACTCAGGAAAGGATATTTCAAAAAGCTTTCTAGATTCCTTAATTTGGTGTTCCCCATTGATGCTTCCCTTGCCAACAGCTAGGAACTTGGAATGGTAGAAGGGGAAAAAGTCAGCCCAGTCATGAAAGCCTACTCCGAGCTCATTGGATAAGACGATGTTAGCATTAACATAAGATAAATAAGACCGAAGCACTTCTCTTAATTCTTCTCTAAATTCTGATCTCTTTTGTTTTTTGAATGATTCAAGGGCTTCTTTTACGAGGAGGGATTTACGAATAATGAAAGGAGAAGAATAGTGTATTACATTCATCAAGAACTCTGGTTCATCAAAATCTGAGGAAATATTTGCCCTATGTACAATCTGATTACGTATCGATGTTGTGAAATGGCTCCAGATATAAAGAGATGATCGAAGTGGTTCTATCCATTGATCGAGTATCCTGAGGTCATGTTCCAACATCTTCTTGAGAAGATTTTCATTACGCTTTAAAATGTGTTTAAAATCTACAAGCTTGATAAATCCTTCATCGTAGAGATGCACGATTGCCTCTGCAACTAATTTATAAGACCAATGTGGATTCTCTCTTAGCAAAGTGAAAGATGATTTATCTAGGATTACTTTCTCACAAAGCAAAAGAACAGCATAATCAGGCATGAAAAGATTAGTTATAGTATGCATATTTACAGGTGGCATCCGATAAAACAATGACCAATCTCCTGAAGGTTCAAAGTCTTCTTCTGTAACCCCAAAAGATGTCAACATTAGTTGCATACTAAGTCATCTCCTTTTTTTTCCTTATAAGTTTTTTGTATCCTTCTTTAACTTGTCTGAAAAACCACCCGATGAGTGGGTACAATTATTCAATGCGAATCACTTCAGCTTATTGCTCCTCCAATTCATTGTTCCAGTAAGGCTTTTTGACCAGCTTCAAATCTTTCTCATACTTCTTTTTGTGTACTTGCGGTGGTGGTTTTCGAACGAGAGCTCCTGCAAAGCATAAGAATCTGCGTGCACCTGATCCCCTATGTCCCTTTTCCACTTTTAAACAGGATACTACGGATAATAGAAGCAGAAGATTTAAGAGTATATTTTGGATAGCAAGATAGAGGAGAGTGTATACAAAAAATACAAAAAGTAAACGAAAAGTAATAACTCATGAATAGTTCGGAACTGTCTCATTCTCTGTTTGGGAGTTGACCTCGTCTGTTTCACCTCCAGCCCTTCTGTCAAACTGTATGCATTTTTTTCCACAGATCAATCAAGAATATGATTTTGTTTTCGTCTGGCGATTGTGATGGGAATCGTTTTTTCACATTAGATTTCAGTTTCTCTAATATTGTGTCCCTTTCAGCCACAATAACATCCAAAAATTTGTGTACTAAGAGATCTCGCTGTCCAGGTGAAACCTGCACACTCCATAATCTACATAAAAATTCAGTGCCTACATTCAATGCAGAACTTTCATTAGAAGATCCTTCTCCCAGTATTTGCAGGACAGTTATGTAGGGGCATGATGGCAACCATTTGGATTGCTTGGCAGCTTCAATCAAAACACCTGCATCAATACTCGTAAAGTGGTAGTGAGAACAAGCCAATCTAATGACTGTTTTGTCATATTCACTTTTTTTAATAGTTTTTTTCTCTACAGAATACATCAGTAGTACCTGAGTCCAAACCCCATCAACATCGAATTCCCCTTTAGCAAAAGATCTTAATAGCACATCATCTGAATAAAGCATATTCTCAGGTTCACTGGCTATCAAGATTGTATCAATAAAGGATTGGTCAACCATGTCATTATATTTTTGCCTATCTTCCACTATCATATTTAGAGCTGCTCTGCACGGGATAACATTACAATTTCTCCTAACCCAGTCCATTATACCTTCCAAGCGTTCAATATTACGTTCAACTTCCTCAGCAGTGTTCCTATGAATCCTATATTCGTCTTCTTCCTTCCAGATTGTGGCAAATCCTCTTGAACGCATGGTCTTTCGTTCATCTATAACATATTGAAGAAGGTCTATTGTTGATTGCGCGATGCCTAACTCTCCAAATGCTTCAACAGCAATATCCTGCGCACCTATTTCATGAAGTGTCATCAATGAAACTATGTCTGTAATGAGTTTTGGCTTTTTCTCAAGCAATGAAGCAGCATAATTTCTTTCCTGCACAGTGCCGAAGCAGCAGTTTATTCCTAATTCAGGATCTCTTCTCAGACCTTCCCAAACATCTAAGACATTTCTTCCAACCAATTTGGCAAAAGTTCCAATTGGCATCTTTTTCTCCCTATAGAACTGCTCGACTTTTTTTAATGTTTCATGCCGACTGGTTATCATGTCTAGGATTTTCTGAAATCCTTCAGTGAATTCGCCTTCCTCTACTATTGATCCTACTTTTATTCTCCAGATTCCTGAAATATCTGGGAACATTTTTGGAACTAAAGAAATACTTTCGTGAAGTGCATGTGCATATTTGCTCTTAATATCTAATATTTCCCCATATTCTGTCGAAAATTGACTTTCCTCTATTGGAACTTTATCCCCTTTAGACTTGCCCATCAATCTCTGGGCAAATTGATTTTCTAGATTGACCTCACCCCGTGATGTGTCCCTATCTTCCCTGTCTTCTATAATGTACCACTTCTTATCACCAGATTCATCTCTTACGCACACTGCAGTGTCTTTTCCAACCTTTATGGGGGTCAACCAATCATAACTATCCTTCTCCATATTGAAGAAGAATATAGAATAGTTTACATGGGCATTACCGTCGTTGGGGAAATTTCTTCGAATTTCATAAATTGTTTCAAAAGCCTTTTTAACTGAATCCCTAGCTGCATATAATCGTGCAAGTAAAAATCCATATTCCATCGACAGCTCATCGATATTAATTGAGGAATCCAAGAATTCGTCCACTTCCTCAAAATTGCTGAGACGGAAGTTTATCACAGCTAGGCGCAGGTTCATTCCTAAATCTTCGGGAAATTCTTTCCAATATTCTCTGTATACATTCCTCGCTTTTTCAAGATCTCCTATACTTTCATGTATTGTCGCTTCCATTCCGGATACAAACTCTAGTGGGCCATATTTCTCACGAAGGTTCTGACATATCTTGAGGGCCTGACCAGTTTTCCCTGACCGATAATAACAATCAAGCAATTTATAGGTAAACGGAGTTTTCAAGGACTTATCAACGAATCTTTCATAGATGCTTATTGCATCTTCGTATTGCTCAAGGAAAAAGAACCCATCAGCAAGTTCCAATAATTCTCTGAATGATGAAGAAATGGTAACGTGTTCTGCTGCTTCTCTTAGAAGAAGGATGGCTTCTTCAGGATTATCAGAAATTCTTGAAATCCGAGCTGCATCAACTAAAAAGAGGATGTTTGTAGGATCTGTAGCTCTCATAGAATTTGAAAGATTTCTAGCAGCTAAGAAGTCTCCTGAATCGATATAAAGGGGAATTAGCAGTCTTTGGGTTTCTTCTTTCATTTCTTTTGGAGGGTTGGTCTCTAAAAAATCTTCAAGGATCTTTATAGGTTCCGAGAATTCACCTTCTTCGCGTAATGCTCGAGCAAGTAGTAACACTGCTCCCGGAGTTTCTTTGGATGACAGGATCTGTCTTGCAAGAGAAATGGCTGTTTTATTATCATTGTTTTCGTATGCCAATATAGCTCGATTCATTATGAATGTTGGATCAGATGGCTCTGCTTTGAGGGCAACTTCATTATCTTCAATAGCCCCTTCAAGATCTCTTAAGAGCCTCTTTGCGAGACCCCGGCTCGCAATCCAGGAGACTCTGAAATTTCGAATCCCTGTGTTAGCGACCTTTTCCCAAGCGGAGGTAAGTAGTTGAAGCGCTTTCTGAACCTGTTTCTCTTGTATGTCCGAAAGCTGCCCTGTGTAAATGACAGATTTATCTTCCATTACTGACTGTAATAATACTTCTCCTAATTCTGCTTTTAAATCAGGCGAATCATCCTTTTCCTTCTTTATTGCAATCTCTAACCAATTTCTTGCTTCAGCAAAATCTCCTCTCTTTCGTGCCAGACGGCCAAAAGTGTGGGCAACTTCTAATGTAGTTCTGAAGCGCTTTGGAATCTCCGCGATTATGTCCTCTAGTTTTTCTTCATCAGAAAATGTTTGTGCGAGTATAGAATATACATGGCTGCTTGCAGGATTTTTCTCCAGTGCTTTTTTGGCATAGTCTCGAGCTTCTTCTGTTTGGTCTAGTAACAGATGTCCAA
>Ga0209636_10008646_pt1 | contig 10372 bp, 8 predicted proteins | sample DeeMarSWOR152_54_FD_187464 | JGI IMG/M metagenome (GOLD analysis project Ga0209636, IMG submission 187464) | Marine sediment microbial communities from White Oak River estuary, North Carolina - WOR-1-52-54 (SPAdes) (version 2) | ecosystem: Environmental > Aquatic > Marine > Intertidal zone >... | reverse complement strand
CCCAGGCCGTTGGTAATTAGGTCCCGCTCAGGATGGTCCACTGAGTTCTGGTTGGCAAAGAAGGCTGCTAGGTGGAAGACAATCTGGAGGCGCTCGGTGAAAACGCGCTTTAGCACGACTTCGTCTAACACACTTCCCTCAACGAAGAGCACGTTCGGTAGCGAGGGAACATTCCATCTCTCGGCCGAGGACAGGTCATCGACGATGATAACCCTAGAGCCCAGCTCTGCCAGAGACCTGGTGAGATTAGAACCTATAGCCCCAGCCCCACCGGTCACCAAAACGATTTTATCAGAACAGATATCCAGATATTCCTGCATAAGAGAGTTTCATAATACTTATATTTATACGCCAATCATTTCTTGTCTATTAGTTGCTTAAACAATTCCTCGTATTGGCTTCCGGAAATCTTCAGAGAGAAGTGGCTTTCAGCAAAAATACGGCCATTGGTTCCTAGGCGATTGGCCAATTTCGGGTTGTGATACAATTCGAGGATGGCATTGGCAACTTGTCTCCCGACCTGCGGAGGAAATACATAGCCACAATCAGCCTCTCGTATGATCTTGGCGGTATCGCCATCAAGATTGGCCGTGGCTATCACTGGTCGACCACCGGCCATGAAGTCCAAGAGTTTACCGGGTACGACGGGTGTACGCAAGTTTTGTGTCAGTGGCACAATGCCAATATCCGAAGCGGCGATAATAGATGGATAGATAGATTTTTCTTGAAGAGGTAGGAAACGGACATTCTTGAGGCCCAATGCCTCAACCTCCCGTTTCCACCTCGGTTCTTGAATGCCTTCGCCAACCAGTAAGAAGAGAACGTCTTCATCGGACTTCAAAATATGGGCAGCCTCGATGGTCGGAAGAAGATCTTGGGCGTATCCCATAGTGCCAGCGTAGCACACGACGAACTTATTTCCAAGTTGATGTTGTTGCCGGAACCCGTTCAACCTTTCGCTGGGCCGCAACACCTCCGTATCTATCCAATTGTGAATGACATTTATTTTCTCTGGAGGTAACGATTTCCTGGTAATCAGGTAGTGACGATTTCCTTGGGAATGGACCACGATTCGGGTTGCCTTTTTGTAGATAAATTTTTCGATCCACTCGGAAAATTTGATGAACAAGCCGTTCTTCATCAAGCCGAGCTCGATAGGTGTCTGGGGGTAAATATCCTGGACGTTGAAGACAAAGGGGATATTGTGAAACCGCTTAAACAGATATGCAGTGAAGCCCAGCGTCAGTGGAGGGGAGTAGACCAAGATAACATCCGGAGACGCGGCAGACTTGGCGCCAAGGAGAAACGTCAGGGGAGCGAGGGTGGCGTTAATGCCACGACCGAGAGTGCTTCCCTCACGGAAGGGAAAGCCTTTCACTCGAACTACCTGCATGCCATCCATGACCTCATGAAAGCGAAAACGAACGCCCTGATATTTGGGAGCGATATCTTTAGATCCAAGGCGGCGCCAAGGTAACTCAGTGATCACACTGACCTGATGTCCCTGAGCTAAGAAATAACAGCCCAATTCATAAAAAAGGTGGGCGGCTGATCTGGCCATTGGTGGGAAGGATGTGTTTAATAAAAGGATTTTCATAAGTAAGGTCTGCCCAAGTGGGAAATTACCTCTAGCTACTGATGGCTGATTTGAATCCGTCGTGGCCGCTTTGTCGGGTCCAGATTATGCGAAAAGCGGCGCAGGGTCAATAGTGACTGGTAACCTTGTCCGCAGCGATTCTTCCATTGCAAACGTCGCCAGTGTGGTGTAGATGTACTCATTAAGATCCACCGGCGGTGAAGTGCCTTCACGTAGGGTCTTGAGCATTGCCTCAATTTCGCCATGGTGGCCACGGTCTACACGAAACCACTTACGGATATGCTTTGTGTGACCTCGATAGGTAAAAGTGGTCATCCTAAAGTCCTCAATAACACCTGCAGCACCACCTCCGAAGACCTCCAGTCGTTCCCTTGGGTAACGCTTGGATCCTCCTGCGACGTAGGTGATTGAGCCTACCGAACCATCAGCCATCTTCAACGTTATGACCACATTGTCGCTGGGCTTGTAACTCTCCGAAGAAAGGGTTTCAGCAAAAACTATAAACGGGAGGGATCCGGTTAGGTATTGGATGAGGTCAACGAAATGGCAAACTTCCCCAATAATTCTTCCTCCCCCCTCTTTAGGATCGTGAACCCAATGCTCTAGGGAAACATAACCGGCATTGACCGTGCAGTGAATTGAAAGGGGTTCATTAATGACTTTGAATTTTTCTTTCAGCCAAATTGTAAATGGCGAGAATCTGCGGTTGAAGCCAACCATCAACAGAGGAATTGCGTATTTCGAATTTCGGATTTCAGAATACGTTCCTATGATTTGATTTAATTGCTCTTGATTGATGCAGAGGGGTTTTTCGACGAACACATTCTTGCCTGCTTTTAAGGCTTCAACAACAAAATCAGCATGGGAGCCATGCTTTGTGAGGACGAAGATAACATCGATCTCTTTGTCCCTAAGGAGTTCTTTGTAATCAGTGGTAAAAAACTCAAACCCAAATTTCTTTGCTGCATGTTGGCCTTTAAAACCGGTCGCAGTGGCAACACCTTTTAGCCTTATGTCTTTCAAAGATTTAAGGATTGGAAATACCGTCCCCGTGGCGAAGAGACCGGCACCGATGCAACCGACAACTGGTTTCTCTCGTTTATGTGGTTTGTCTCGTTGGCCAGGTTCTTCTCTTTTGGGTAGATGGATTATTTTTTGAACTTCAATTTCTTTAATACTGGAAGGATAGGTTATTAAGACCCCTACGGAAGGTTGTTTGGCTTTAAGAATAAGTTCATACGCTTCAAGGACTCTTTCGATGGGGAATCTATGGGTGATGAGGTGATTAACCTTGACCGAGCCAGTGGAAAGCTGGTGAATGAACTCTTCTGCGTTTCTCTTGGCTGTCCAGCGAGTATAGGCATAGGGATAATCGATGTTTTTTTCTGAATAGAGAGGATCGAAAACACCCGGTCCCCACGCCCTTGAAACAACTAGTTCGAGCTCCTTTTCAAAAAATGCTTTTCTCGGGATATCAAGACCAACGAGACCGGCAGCAACTATTCTTGCTCTTTCCCTTGCGATCTTTGCCGCTAGTTCAATGGGCTCGTTGCTTTTTGTCGCAGCCATAATTATTACTGAATCGCACCCCCTCGGAGCAAATTCCCTCGCTGCTGAAGTAACATCTTCTCTACCAGACACTACTCCTTTTTCCGCTCCACACTCAATGGCCATGTTAACTTTTTCTGCTGAGACATCCGTTCCTAAAACATAGCATCCGGAGGATTTTAAGAGCTGGACAGTAATCTGCCCGAGAAGCCCGAGACCAATTACTGCAACTCTATCTCCAAGCGCCGGGCTAGCCATTCTCACGGCTTGGAGTGCAATACCACCAATAGCCACAAAAGAAGCACTCTCAAGATCAACGTTATCGGGGACTCTTACACAGAGATTCTCAGGAACCCAAACTATTTCGGAATGAGACGCGTACCCACTCCCTGTGCATGCAACTCTATCGCCATTCTTAAATTCCTGAACATCTTTTCCAACGTCTATTACAATTCCTGCGCAAGAGTACCCGAGGGGAACAGGATTGTCCAGCCTCGTCACAGAGGTCTTATACGCCTCAAGCAGTCCCTCAACCTTAATTTTTGTAATCACCTGCTTTACAAGATCAGGCCTTGCCATGGCTTTGGCGAAAAGAGTCTTCCTGGCCATTTCAATCATGTATTTTTCCGTTCCAACGGATACGAGCGAAGAGACATTCCGGATAAGGTTCCCCCCTTTTTTGACGGCAGGTAACGGAACTTCAACTAGCTGAAGTTCACCGGTTTTGTAATTTTGGATGATTTGTTTCATTCCGCTTTTTAGTAGCTTGAATAGCTTCTACGATTATTTGCCCGATACCAACAGTATTTCTGCATCTCCTTTTATCCATTCATCTGAAGGTACCAGGGCGAAACCAGAAGATTACGTCAACTTCTAGATATTATTCGGAAAAACATAATCCTCATTAGGGACTTCAACTTCATTTCCAAAGCTTATTGAGCATTTCCTATATTACGCATGTCATGAGTCCTTACAAAATCCACTTCTCCTTCTATCAGAATGACTTTTAAGATCCATTTCATCGTTTTTCGCATATGGGTTTCCCCCGCGGCCCGGGAATTGTCTGAACGAATAGAAAACTGTGAGATGCATTTAGACCACGAATTACCGTTTACCTTCTGCATAGACCCTCTGACCGGCAAGTATTTCTTCATATGCAATAATCATTTTATCTGCCACTTTATCCCAGGTGTATTTTTGTTGAATCAGCCTCTTACCCCTCTTCCCCATTTCCTTACACAATTCTTGATTTTCCAACAATTCAATAAGAGCTTCTGATAGCTGACCAGCATCTGGGTCAATAACCTTACCAGCACCTATCTCCTCCACTTCAGGGAAGTTGCACTCTTTCGTGACCACAACCGGAAGCCCACAAGCCATAGCTTCCAAAATGCTTATACTAAACCCTTCAGAGTAAGATGGTAAGACAAAAATATCTGCCCTGCTTAAAGCTGCAAGCTTATCGTCTCCTCTCAGCATTCCTGTAAAGGTGACGTTTACTATGGCATTCTCAGCCTTCAGTATTTTAACTATCTCCTCTTTATAACCATTGCTATCTGGACCAACTATCAATAATTGAATATCATCTCTCTGTTTTAGGATTAATTGAAAAGCCTTCGCAAGTATGTCAAGCCCCTTCTTAGGATGAAGGCGTCCTAAAAATAATATTATCTTTTTTCCTCTTATGTCAGGGTACAATTCATCAATTTGTTCTCTATACGAGAAGTTTTCAAACTCCTCTAAATTCAAGCCGTTGGGAATAAGAAGCACATTTTTGTTGCCAACAAATTTAGCGATATTGCGTACTTCCTCTCCAGTGATGGCATGAAGAGCAGAGGCTTCTCTAAGAATCTTTCTTTGGATTAGCATTGAATAAATCTTCTTTTTAAACGCCTTATGATTCAAACACCACGGTTCAAGTGATCCATGAATGGTTATGACAAAACACTTCCTCGCAAACCTTGCTGCCTGATAGGCAGCAAAATGAGGATGGTGCCAGATCTCGTGAATATGAAATAAATCAAAATCAAAGGCCTCTTCTCTTAATGCCTTAGCGAGACCCGGAGAATAAGAAGTCCAGAATTTTGAGGGAAAACTTTTTCGGAATAGTCTTATATTAACACCTTCAGGTTTTTCTAAAAACCCTTTTTCGTTTTCGGCCGTCGGAGCAAAAATGGAGACCTTAACTCCCTTCTTAGACAAGGCCTCTGTTAGTCCAATAATTACCCTTGTTGGACCACCCCATTTAGAGGATAAGCTGGCTGCTATATGCAATACTTTCATTTATGGTCGCTTAAAACGAATCGTATAGTTTCGACTATAATCTTAGCGGCTTTTTCCGGGTTATACTCTTTTATTATCTCCAATGAAGCTCTCCCCATTTTTATCAAATCATGTTTCCCGTTTACTATCTCTTTCATTATGGTAAACAGTTCCCTTTGATTAAATGGATCAAAGGAAAAACCATTAACTCCTTCCTTAATCAAATCAGGGTAACACCCGCATCTGTTTGAGATTAAAACGGGGAGCGACGATGCCATAGCTTCGTTGATAACTAGTCCCCAGGTTTCAGATATACTTGGAAGGACAAAGACATCACTGACTGCTAGGTACTGAGGAATTTCTTCTTTTTGCTTAAACCCGGGCAAAAAAACGTTCTCAATGGCGTGCCTTCTTATATAGCTGGCTATATCTTTTCCCAGCGGCCCATTGCCAACCAGTATTAATCCCCAATCATCGGTGTCGAGCTCTGCGTAAGCGTTCAGCAAAAATAATAAATTCTTCTCGGTGGAAAACCTTCCAATATAGACGAAATTATGAGAAGGCACATTAAACTGCTTGCATAGCGCAACTTTAACTGTTCTCGCCTCCATTGTTTTAGTATAGTAAAAAAAATTATCTGTTACATTTCCTTTAATAAGAATCTTATTAGGATTCATTCCCAGTTTCGCAACATAATCCTTGCTCCTCTTCCCGTAGACATTAGCAGCGTCACATCTCTTAACGAAAAAACCTTTTAGCTTTTCTTTAAGAAATGACCTGTCTCTATCATGCTGATTGGATGCCGACCAGAGAATTACTTTTTTCCTGTAACTCTTTGCCCAAAGAAATCCTGCCCAACAGGTAACATGGGCGTACCCGCTTATTATAATTACATCAGGATTGAGGGAATTTAACCGCCGCCAGGTTTTAATGATTGATTTCAGGGAACCCGAATAATCCAAGGCTCCCTTGAACATAATCTCGTAAGGAAACTTTATGTTGTTTTTTTCAATATTCCATTCCCTACTGGTTTCAGTTTCAGCTATATACAATACTATAAGTCCTCTGCATATTTTATATAACTCATTGAATAGTACAGTTTTGTAAGGGGATACTATGTTGTGGAGAACAACAATCCTTTGGTGAGTTAGCATTTTTGGGCCTTTACACAAATATCACCTGTAAGGAGAGAAGGATAAAAGTTCCTGAATTTTGCAAACAAGCCACTTCCTGAAATCCTAATAATTTTAAAACCAGATTCGTCCAACAATCTGCAAAATGTGCTTTTGGTAAAATAATGTAAGTGTCCTCCATCCCAGCCGATCTGTCTCCAGTCGATAGGTGATGATGTAATTGGCAAATTGCCGGTGAGCAGGTTAACCCTATGGCGAATATATGCGATATTGGGAACTTGTGCCACAAATATCCCCCCGATCTTCAATACTCGATTAATTTCACTAACTACAAAATAGGGGTCAATTGTATGTTCGATAACCGCGATTGAGGTTACTGCGTCAAACATGTCATCTGGGAAGTCAATCTCATCGTTAATGTTACAGGTAGCGAAATGCATTCTGTTATCAACTCCAAATCTTTCAAAAGCATTCTTCTTTGCCTCTTTAATTCTAGATGGAGAAATATCAATCCCGTAAACTTCATCAAATCGGTCCCTTGCCTTACAGACTAGCGAACCCTTTCCACAACCAACATCAAGTAATCTGTCCCCCCTATCCAGAAGACTCAAGGCTAAATCTTCGCGATGAAGATCAAATTTCTTAAAGATTTCCCTCAAAAACTGAAAGGAACAGGTGGTTATTAATTTCTTTTCACAATACTGCTTTTCGTAGAGATCTTTGTGATAACCCATTTATCACTTTCCTACGCTGTGGCATTAGGAGAAACAGTAAAAACATAATAGATGTTGGATTTCCCATGTTAATTAAATACCGCTCGAAAACAGCTTCAATAAGCATGCCGATCATGAGAGCAAATCCTAACCGGCTCAAATGGTGGCCTTTTCTGGCATTCTCCAAAAGAACCCAGAGTGAGTATGTGATCAGGAGAATGATTGGAGCCACACCAATAATGCCAACCTCAGCTAATAAAGCAAGGTATCCATTATGGGCAGAGCTTTTTGAAAATACATACATCTCGTGTGTTCTGTAACCTATGCCAAGTAATGGATGCTGTTTCCAAAGATCAAATGTTTCCTGCCAAACTATTACCCGTTGGCTAAGGCCTGACGCAAGTCCACGGTCTGGATCATAGAGATAAAGAGAATCAAAAAGCCATCGGTAGAATGACAAGTAGAAGTGGTCAAGAATTAATAGGATCAGAGCTGCAATAGAACAAAGTATAGCGATGCGTATAGGCGTCCATTTCGGAATTAAAAATAAGGCGTACGCGAGAAATGCTACGGATGTTGATAAGAAAGCTGCTCTTGAGCCGGAGGCTATTATTGTAAAGCAACTTACAGCAAGAATAATGATGCAAATCATCCTCCTTCTTATGATCAGACTAGTTATTGCAACACCCATACTTATAAGCCCGACAGTATTTGGATTTCTCAATTCCCCTAGCCGACTCCCGGGGGTATAGTAAAAGCCAAGGAAAAGAAAGAGGGAAAATCCAGCTAATATCGCATACAATTCCAAACCCCTACTGATGTTGCTTTCTCCAATTTCCCAAAAGCCTGCTGCTATGATAAAAGCTAAAACTGTTGCGAGTAAATACGACAATGCGATATAAGGATGTGAAGAAAATGCTGTTCCAAAAAGTATTGCTAACACAAAAAAGAATAGCCAAAATAGAAAGTAACGTCTCAATCTGAAAACTGGCCCTAGTAAAAAGCGGTCACCATATAAAAACACCAAGAACGGAAACACCCATACCAGTGAGAAGAATTGCCCTATTTCCTGGTTTTCAGGAAATAAGTCCAGTGAAAATAATATGGAGATCAACCAAGCTCCTAGTATAATACTCCCGAACTTCTGAAGGGAAAAATATTCCTGGGCCGAGATTTTGATTTTTAACAATACATTCATTGTAAAATTAAGCTTTCAAGAAGGTCTTTCCTTAACTGCCAGAATATTCTTATAAGCTTGAATAACTCTCTCCCCATACCTTTCCCAAGTATAATTTTTGACATAGGTTTTTGCCGAATTACCCATCTGCTTCCTTAAATTTTCACTTTCATAGAAGAGAAATATTTTTTCCTTTAGAGCGTCGACATCCCTTATGGGAATAACAAACCCATCCTTTTCATCTCGCACAACAGCGCCACAATTTTTGGTAAGAATAACCGGTAGACCACAGGCCATAGCTTCATAGGTAACTAAGCCAAACCCCTCTGATAGTGAAGGAAGGACAAAAACGGATGAATTGCTATAAAACTCATAGAGTTCCTTATGGGGAACACTGGGTAAATGCTCAAATATACCCGAAAATTTTTTAAAAATATGCCTGAAGGTTTCTTCAACCATACCGATCAAAACGAGCTGAGAATTTTTGAGTTTTAACTGATCCCATGCTTGTAATAGATAGTGGACTCCTTTACCAAGTGATATTCTTCCCACATATAATACTCTAAAAACTTTATCAGCTTTAGGTATTTGAACAAAAGTGTTAGTATCCACGCCGTAGGGGATCGCAAAAAGTTTGTTTTCATCTATTCCCATTTCCACGAAAGTTTTAGAAGCATAATACGAGGGGACGAAAATGAAATCTGCAAGTTCATATTCATGGTTTCTTATATTCTCGAAAAATTCCTCGGTGACTATTGAATGCCCAAACCTTAAATGTTCTTCCTGTAATAATTTCTTTCGATGGGTCGGATGTGCTCCTCTCTCGTCAACAATAATTATGGCCCCGTTTTTCTTTGCTTTACGTAATGAAAAGGCTCCTTGGGAACTAACAAAATGAAGGATGTCACATTTATCCAAATAAAAAGAACTCGCCAAACTAAATAACGTATTTGAAATTAATTTTTCATAATAACCTTTTGTAATTGGCACGCTTGCCAGAATTTTCCGAAATAATTCTACATACCACAAAGAAGTAATTAAATCGGAGTTTAAATTTTTATTGTATCTCCCGCTCCCAAGTAATTTTTGCTGTATCTTCCAGGGGAAGATATTAGTGAAGTTTTTCAATGTGGGATCGGTTAAGATAAAACCTGTAACGTATCGTTTTAAATGACCAGTTCTTTGGAGAGCTAGGGCTGTATGAGAATAATGCGGAACTAAGGAACATAAAACAACTTTCATATTATAATAATCCAGGAATTCAATATTGGGTTATACTATTAAATATCGGCAGTTCTGAACCACAAATTGCTACCTAAAGAAGCTATCTTCTTTTTTTCTTCTTGGTTTAACCATAAGAAATAACCAGCACATATCCCAATTAGAGTTAGAATGCCAAATGAAACAAAAATGCGAGGTATTGAAGGAGTGATGTATTCAAGGGCAATTCGTGTAACTGTCCAACCAAGCACTATTACCGGCAAACCACGAATCACTACATTCAGCCAAAATTTCTTTATGTTATCATCTAAAATTCTGCAGGTATCTAGGGGGACAAACCAGCCACACACCAAAACATCTGCAATTAGTAACCCGAAGGCTACACCAACTATACCCAAATGTCGAATTAGACCCAATGCGAATCCGAGTCCCAAAACGGCAGATAAAATATAGCAAATGGCAAGATTTCTATGGCGATTGAATGAAGCTGGAAACAGCCCGCTAGCAAGCCATGGCGCTTGAAAAATTAAGTAAAGTACAAACGCATCTAACAATTTCTGATCAAAAGTGATCCTTCCTAAAGTCCATAGAGATACAATATCCTCGCCGACATAGTGTAGCCATATCCCGGCGATCACGCATATTCCAAAGGATATCTTAACGAATGACCTATGGACAACTCTTAATAGGCTGTAATTATCGGTTGCCTCAAGTGTTGTTA
>Ga0209636_10008645_pt1 | contig 10372 bp, 10 predicted proteins | sample DeeMarSWOR152_54_FD_187464 | JGI IMG/M metagenome (GOLD analysis project Ga0209636, IMG submission 187464) | Marine sediment microbial communities from White Oak River estuary, North Carolina - WOR-1-52-54 (SPAdes) (version 2) | ecosystem: Environmental > Aquatic > Marine > Intertidal zone >... | reverse complement strand
GCTCTTTCATTGTTATCAGCCGTCCAGGATATCGCTTGAAAGAAGGCAAAAAAGTTTTAAAGAGGCTTTACAGGAAAAGGATGTATGAATTCTCAGAATCAGAAGAAAGGGGCAAAATAGAAGAGGACCTTTTTTCTGCCTACCAGATATTCCTCTTGCCTATCGCTTCTTTGAATATTGCTTCTACTGAAATACGAAAAAGAGCAAGAAAAGGAATTTCCATAAAAAATATGGTTCCTGAAGCAGTTAAGGTTTATATAATAGAAAATAAGCTTTATCAAAGTTAAAAATGGTTAAAGAAACTGCAGGGAAAGTTGACAAGAGACGCCTGCCAGCAGGAGTGAGAGTTTCAGTCCAAGCCAGTCAGGCAAAGAAAGGAGAAGGTCTTCTGGTCATCGATTTGAGAGGAATTGCTTCTTTCACAGATTTTTTCATCATTATGCATGGAAATTCTACGCGCCAGAATATTGCTCTCTACGAAAATATCAAAGAGGAGCTGAAGAGAAAAAACATAGAATCTCTCAGTATCGAAGGTAAAGAACACGGTGAGTGGATATTGATGGATTATGGAAGTTTCATTGTCCATGTTTTCTCCGAGAGGGCAAGGGAGTATTATTCTCTGGAAAAACTATGGGGCGATGCCCCGAGAATCTCTTACTGAACTTTTTTTAATTTCATTCACCCTAAAAAATTAAAAAAAATGAGAAAAAATGTTGACATTTTCCGTCTTAATCATTATTTTTTATTGACCATTTTAAAAGAAATTGCAGATTCTAGAGAGGCGTTCTGACTTTTTATGAGACTCAAGATCTTATGGCCAGGAAAGACGAAAAGCAGAGAAATCAGGAATTTGCAGGAATATTATTTAGAGAGGATCAACCATATGGTTCCTTGCGAGCTCTTGCAGACGAAAGAAGCACGGGGAATTGAAGAAAAGTTTTCTGAAAAAATCAAAGAAATTGAGGCCAAAGGTCTTGAAAAACACTTTAGAGATGATTATATTATCTGTTTATTCGATGGCGGTAGAGAAATGAATTCTCCCGAGTTTGCCCGTTTTTTAGATCATCTTAGCTCAAGCACTTCTCGTGGAATCACTTTTGTGGTGGGAGGATTTCTGGGTTTATCTGAGAGGATTTTGAAAAGAGCAAACTTCCTCCTCTCTCTTTCGAAGATGACTTTCTCTCATGAGCTAAGCCGAATCGTTCTTTTAGAGCAGATTTATCGGGCGTTGACTCTTGCAGGAGGAAGACACTATGCTAAGTAAAAGGGGATAATTTTGGAAAAAAAAGAAAAGGAACGATACAAAAATAAACTGATAATAAAAAAACAGGAAATGGTTGAGAAGTTAAGCGAGACTTACAACGAAAGCAAAGAAGTAGAGACTGGCATTGCTCAAGATGTGGTCGACAAAGCAGAAAGCTCTTACACCAAGGAGTTTCTGTTGAGTCTTTCTGATGCTGAACGCAAGCAGTTGTTCTTGATTGACGAAGCTTTGAAAAGAATTGATAAATGTGAATACGGGATTTGCCAGATGTGCGGTCAAAAAATCAGCAAAAAAAGGCTCAGTGCAGTTCCCTGGACTCCTTATTGTATTAATTGTCAGGAAAAGGCAGAGGAAGAGACTACTTGATTTTTTCCCTTCAAAAGATTTTCTCAACTTCGGGGAAATTAGGGGAATTAATTTTTTTCCCCTCTTTCTGTCAGTTGTGTTCGAATCTCCTGGAATCTCCCCAGGAAAGGATAGTTTGCCTCGCTTGTTGGGATAAGGTTAAAGCTCAGCGTCGCTCTTATTGTCTCTGCTGTGGCCGTTTTTTCCAGGGTGCAGGAGAGCCTCATTTCTGTGCAGAATGTCTTAAGGTTCGGCCCCCTTTTTCTCTCCATCGCTCTGCTGGGAAATACGATGGAAAATTAAAGGATATTATCCTACTCTTCAAATATCGCCATCTTAAGGTCTTAGGGAAACAATTGGCTCAATTTGCCTTTTTTGCCTTAAGGGAAGAGGAAGAGCTTTGGCAAAAAGTTGATGCTCTTATGCCTGTTCCCCTTCATCCGAAGAGAAAGAAGCAGCGAGGGTTCAATCAAGCCCAGGTCCTAGCTGAAGAGTTAGAAAAGATTAAAGGAATCAAGATTGAAAAGGGAATACTTATCAAGGTTAAGAATGTTGCCCCTCAGACTTCCTTGGTAGCAGAAGACAGATTAAAAAATGTTTCTGGAGCATTCCGGGTTGTAAAAGAAGACCAAATCAAGGGAAAGAAACTATTATTGATTGATGATGTCTACACGACAGGGGCCACAATTCGGGAATGCAGCCGGGTTTTAAAAGAAGCAGGAGCAAAAGAAGTTAAAGCCATAACTGTGGCCCAAGCCTGAGGTATGAATCGTAAAAAAAAACGCCCAAGGTTTTGGGAACCTTGGGCGCTTGTTGAAAATTTTTAGGCTAATCCCTTTATTTTATGGGTTTGCTGGGTTTAAGGACTTTTATCTTTCGAGGCTTCAATTCTGTTTTCTTGGGCATAGTTATTTTGAGAATTCCGTTTTCGTGTTCTGCTTTTATTTTGTCCTGGTTGATATAATTGGGAAGAGTAAAGGAACGATGGAAGGACCCGTATGCCCGTTCGATCCGATGATAATTTTCTTCTTTGGTTTCCTTTTCGAATTTTCTCTCGCCATGAAGAGTAAGCGTGTTATCTTCGATCTTGATTTCGATATTATTTTCCTCAATGCCAGGAATTTCAGCCGAAAGAATGAGGGCATTTTCAGTCTCGTAGATATCAACTGACGGGGTCCAGGTGCCTGAAACCAATTCTTTTTCTTCGCCTCGAGTGATGAAAGTTTCTTCAAAAAGTCTGTTCATCTTTTCTCTTAAAGTCATCAAATCCCTAAAGGGATCCCATCTGATTATAGCCATATCTAAACCTCCTAAATATCTTAGTCGATTAATAATATAATATATGAGTATAGTTTTGTCAAGTATTTCAAGAATATTTCTTTAAAATACTTAATGCATCATAATTTTTATTATTTTGAGCCTTTTATGAGAACAGTAGCTTCCCCTTTAAGGATCTTTGCTTTCAATTTTTTAATAATTTCCTCTATTGAACCCCTTATGAATTCTTCATGGATTTTGGTCATTTCCCGAGCGATCACCGCTTCTCTATTTCCCAGAATTTCTTGAGTCATTTCAAGGAAAGGCATAATTTTCCGTGCAGGAAGGTAAAAAACAAGAGTTGAGCGCTCGTTTTTTATCGACTCAAGTAATTTTCTTGTTTTTTCTTTTTTATGAGGCGGAAAACCAATGAAAAGAAACCTATCGGTGGGAAGTCCAGATGCAGTCAGAGCTGCAATAGCTGCTGAGGCTCCAGGGATAGGAATAAGCTGGATGCTCTCCCGAATAGCTTCTTTGATCAAACGAAAACCAGGATCCGATAGTCCTGGAGTACCTGCATCGGAGACCAGGGCCAGGTCTTTTCCCTCTTGAAGGAGGTTCATTATCTTGGGTATTTTTTGATTCTCTTTGGGTTGATAGTAACTAATGAGCCTTTTTTTCAGGTTGTATTTGTTCAATAATTTTATTGTCTGCCGGGTATCTTCACAGGCTATGAAGTCGACTTGGCTTAAAACTCTTACGGCTCTAAAGGTTAAGTCCTCCAAGTTTCCGATAGGGGTGGCCACAATAAAGAGTTTCCCCTTTTGTTTTTGCCCAGCAGGTGACTCTTTCATCGAGATGACAGGCCAGCTATGAATTATGGTTATAAATTCTTACTATGTTTATTCGGTGTTGGTCGAATATCCTATGCAGACTCGATTATTTATCCCAGTCATAGGGGTAAAGAAAGTCATGGCCTACCGTGCGTGCAGAAATTTTAGGAATAGGAGGCATTTTTCTCTTGAATTCAGATTTTTTTATGAGATTGATAATTTTTTCGACAGTTTCTTTTTTAAATCCTGAGCCTATGACTTCTTTTTTTGGGATCATTTGGTCAACCAGCTTGAACAATATTTTATCAGCTTCATCATAGGTCAGACCGAGCTCTCCTTCGTCTGTTTGACCAGTCCATAATCCTGCGCTCGGTGTTTTTTTAAGAATTTTCTCTGGAACTCCCAGATGTTGGCCGAGCTGTCTTATTTGAGTTTTATATAAATCCCCAAGGGGATTTATACCGCAGGCCATGTCTCCGTGCATGGTGCCGTAACCCAGAAGCAATTCAGTTTTATTGCTTGTTCCCAGGACCATGGCTTTTTCCCGGGAAGAAAAGTCATACAGGATAGACATCCTCTCCCGGGCCATTTTGTTTCCTTTGCTGATTTTATTTTCAGTTGGGTATTTTGAAAAGTAAGCATCGACCATGGGAGAAATGTCAATGATTCTCCATTGAATCTTGAGATGCTTGGCAACGCTCTGGGCATCCTTCACATCCTGCTGAAAGGTTTTTTGGTAAGGCAGTATGAGAGCGATAACATTTCTCGGGCTCAAGGCTTTGATGGCGAGGAAGGCACACACAGAAGAATCAAGACCCCCTGATAGGCCCACAATGGCCTTTTTATAGTTGAACTTAGATAACTCTTCCCTGATGAAGCTGGTTAACACTTTTTCGACAAAAGGTCCGTTAATCTTCATGCTCTCTTATAATCCTTTTTAAAGCTTCGAGAATGATTTCTGGCTTATCATCTCGTTTATAGGTCCATCTTTTCCGAGCTCGTCTTATATCGTTCAAATCAATATCTTGAAAGATGAAGTCTTTATCGAAATAGGCAGCTTGAGTGACTAATTTCCCCCAGGGATCGCAGATGAAAGATCCTCCGGCAAAGACCACCCCATCTTCAAAACCCACGCGGTTGCAGTAGATGAGGAAAGCTGTAGAGAATCGGGAGATGGTTTCTCCCATCAGTTCCCACATTCGGCTCGTCTCGAATCGCTCCTCAGAGACTCCTCTTCCCGGGGCAGCACTGAGGATAATCATCACTTCTGCTCCACCTGCAAAGAGCAGATAAGAAGCTCCATAATGAAGAAATTCCCGACAAATCATCATTCCTATCTTGCTGAAGGGAGTGTCGAATGTCTTTAAGTTTTTACCTTGAGCAAAGAATTTTCCTTCCTCGAACATTCCAGAGGTAGGAAGAAATACCTTGCGATGGATATGAAGGATTTTTCCTCCTGAAAAGAAAGCGGCTGAGTTGTAAAACAGACCTTTCTCCTTTTCTTCCACAAAGCCAAGAATAAAAGAGATCTCGCGGCTTAAAACTTTAAGCTTTTTGAAGTACGGATTGTTTTTTGGGTTTAAGGCCACTTCTTCGACTAAATCTTTAAGCATATAACCGGTTAGACTCAGTTCAGGGAAGATGAGGAGATCGGCTTTTTTCTTTCTGGATTTTTCGATATAGTCAAGGTGAAGTTCGAAGTTTCTCTTTAGGTTTCCCAAATAAGGCGAGATTTGGGCTATCCCGATTTTCATGTCAGGAAAATTACCATAATTTTAGGTCCATTGCAATTTCTTTCCAGAGTCGAAAATGAATTTGAAAATTTAGCCTAATTTGGCTATAGTATAACAGAAGAGGGAAAATGAATCATATTGCCTACTATCTTCGAGATATCTACTTCAACAAGAAGAGCGGTCTACTCAAATTCACTCATGGGAATATAAAGAAGATCCTCTTTTTTCAAAACAGCAATTTGATCTTTGCCAAGACCAATCAGCCTGAGGAAAAATTAGGAGAAGTGCTGTATAAATTGGGGAAGATTTCAAAAGAGGTTTATTCGAAGATTGACCTCTATATAAAGCCTGGGGAGAAATTGGAGGACAGTCTTATTAACCAGGAGTTGATTTCTAAGAAGGATTTGTATGACAGCTGGATTTATCAAATGAGAGAGATTGCTTTGAATATTTTCCCTCTTTTTAAAGGAGAATTTGAATTTGAAACCCTGGAGGCTTTCAAAGAGCAGGGATTTGAATCCATAATAAGCATACCTCTGTTGATTGAGGATGGAGTGAGGGGGATGAGATTTCATCCTTCTCTAAAAGAATTCTTCGCCAAGCAAACTCCTGTTCGCAAAAGAAGAAGTCATTTGTATCTTTTAAAAAAAGAAGAGAAAGATATCTTCAGCTTGGTTGATGGCAAATTGAATGCTGAAGAGATTCTTGATACAACAGGTTATAATCCTGAGTTCTTCTGGAAGAGTCTTTACCTTTTATACTGTTTGAATTTAATCGATGTTGGTGTTGAAGAAAAGGCTGAAAAGGAGGAAGTGAAAAAGGCTGAAGAACCTTCTCCCCCAAAGAAAGAAGAGGAGAAAAGGGAAGAAATCAAAGAACCTCCACCTGCAGAAAGGGAGGAGGAGAAAGTCGAAGAGATCAGGGCAGCTCCTTCGGTTGAAGAGGAGGAGAAGGTTGAGGAAGTCAGGGAACCTCTGCCGATTGAAGAAAAAGAGGTGGAAAAAGAGGAGCCCAAGATTGCTCTTTCGAAAGAAGATAAGGAGCGATTAACCGAGGCTGAAGCCTTGGCAGATAAACTTTCTTCCTTAAATTATTATGAGTTTTTCGAGGTTTCCAGAGGAGCTTCGGAAGACGAGATAAAAAAGATCTACTTTGATATGGCTCGAAAATTTCATCCCGATTCTTTTGAGCGTGATCTTCCTCCAGAATTGAGGAAGAAAATTGAAGATGTATTTGACTACATCACCAAAGCTTACGAGACTTTAACAGATAAGGAGAAAAGAGAAGAGTATGATGAAGCAACAGAACTTCCAGCAGAAGAGGAAGAAGAAGATCTTTTTAAAAAAGCAAGTATTAGATTTCGCCAGGGCAAAACTCTTTATAATCGGGCAAGATATGATGATGCCGTGATTCTCTTGGAGGAGGCTGTCAGGCTGAGGCAAGATAAAGGAAGCTACTTTTTATTGCTCGCCCTTACAGAATCAAAAATACCTTCTCTGGTGAATAAGGCCGAACAGGACTTCTTGAAAGCGATAAACTTAGAATCCTGGAATCCTGAATGTTATATTGGTTTAGGTTTATTCTATAAACAAGAAGGATTTCGAGCAAGAGCAAAGAAGCAGTTCAAAAAAGCTTTGGAGATTGACCCTGGGTACAGCGTCGCTTTGAAGGAATTGGATGAAATTTCTGGGGAGGAAGAAAAAAGAAAGGGCAAGGGGCTTTTTTCTTTTATCCAGAAGAAAAAAAAGAAATAAATTCACTCCTTCCGATTCGTTTAATCCTTCTTGACAAGTTTTAGGAAATCTTTTTCCTCTATTGTTTGAATGCCGAGTTTTTTTGCCTTGGCAAGTTTTGACCCTGGAGACTCACCCACGACCACATAATTCGTTTTACTGCTTACAGACGAGGAAACCGTGCCTCCTAATTCTTCGATGAGTCCGGCTACTTCCTCTCGAGCTAAGCTTTCGAGTTTCCCCGTCAGGACAAATGTCTGGCCTGCAAGGGGAAGATCCTTTTGACTTTCAGTTTTCTGATAAGAAAAGTTAAGGGAGGCTTGTTTGAGTCTGTTTATCAGCTCGATATTTTCAGGTTGCTGGAAAAAGAAGACCACACTTTCTGCCACTTTGGGTCCCACATCTTCAATTTGAATGAGCTCTTCTAATGATGCCTGGGCTAAATTTTCTAAAGTTTTAAAGTGAGATGCCAAGGCCTGCGCTGTGCGTTCGCCAACGTATCTAATCCCTAAGGCATAAATCAGCCGGTCTAAGTTTCTTTGTTTTGTTTTTTCAATCTCGTCCAGCAAGTTTTGGGAGCTTTTCGGCCCTATTTTCTCTAATCGAACCAAATCTTCGTGTTTCAGAGCATACAAATCTGGAATTTTCTGGATGAGCTTCTTCTCTAGGAGCTGGTCGACTAAAGCCTCTCCCAAGCCTTCGATATTCATGGCTCGACGCCAGGCGAAATGAAGAATAGATTCTCTTATTTTTGCCGGACAGGAGGGATTGACGCAGCGAGCGATCGCTTCTCCCTCTGGCTTGAAGGTTGAGGAATGACATACAGGGCAGGAGGAAGGCCAGACAACCTTTTTTTCCTTACCTGTCCGTTTTTCCTTCATGACCGAGACAACCTTGGGAATGACATCACCGCTTCTCTCAATCAAAACAGTATCACCTATCCTGATGTCCTTTCTCTTGATTTCATCTTCGTTGTGAAGAGTAGAGCGGCTTATGGTGATTCCAGAGAGCTGGACAGGCTCGAGTATAGCTACTGGCGTTAAGGCCCCTGTACGTCCGACTTGAATGATAATATCCTTGATTCTGGTTGTAGCTTGTCTGGCAGGAAACTTGAAGGATATGGCCCAGCGGGGAAACTTGGCTGTAAAACCGAGGAGCTTTCGTTGCTCGGTGGAATCCACCTTGACAACGACTCCATCCACATCATAGTCCAGGCGATCTCTTTTTTCTTGCCACTCCTCATAAAAAGAGATGATCTCATCGAGGCTGGTACAGTGACAAGCGATTGGATTGGTCTTGAAGCCCAAATCTTGCAGCATCTTCAGATTTTTCCATTGAGTTGGCATTTCTTCGCCCTCGATGAAAATGTAATAGAGGAATAAATCTAGACGGCGGGAAGCGACTTCCCTGGGATTAAGAGTTCTAAGAGAGCCGGCGGCAGCATTCCTTGGGTTGGCAAAGAGAGGTTCGCCTTTTTTCCCCTTTTCTTTATTGATTTTTTCGAAGGATTCAAAGGGGAGATAGATTTCTCCTCTAACTTCGATTTCCCTGGGATTTTTTATTTCAAGAGGAAGGCTCCTGATAGTTTTAACATTGACCGTGACATCATCTCCTCTTAGTCCATCACCACGAGTGACGGCCTGGCCATACTTGCCTTCCCGGTAGATAACAGAAATTCCCAAGCCGTCGATTTTGAGTTCGGCTACGTATTCTATCTTTTGAGAAGGGAGAAGTTTTTGAATTCTCTCTTCAAATTCTCTCAGCTCTTCTATGCTATAGCAGTTATCCAGGCTCAGCATGGGTGTGCGGTGTTCAACAGAAGCAAAGCCTTCAAGAGGCTGTTCTCCGACTCTTTGGGTAGGAGATTCAGGAGTGATTAATTCGGGAAATTGATTCTCGAGCTCTTCCAGCTTTTTGACCAGAAGGTCGAACTCATAATCAGAAATCTGAGGGTCGTTATCAACGTAGTATTTTTTTTCGTGGTACTTTATCTCCTCTCTTAACTTTTTTATTTTTTGGGCAGTCTGTTTAAAAGAGAGGGATTTTTGCACCACCTTCCCCAGGAATTAAGAAAGTTTTACAGAAATTTATCTCTTTTCTAATTTTTTTTTGGTCTCTTCAAGGAGTTTGTTGAATTTGGCGACCATGACACTCTGCTCTGCCTCAATTTTCTTAATCTTTGCTTCTAAGGCTTCAATATCCTTCAGCCAGCTTTCAATCTCCTTCTTCTCTTTATCGCTCAATTCATCTTCTTGCTTATCTCCGAAATTCTCATTGAAGAGCTCGGTCATTTCTTCTAATTTTTTGCTTAATCCGGTGAGTTCTTTGACTTTTTCGTTGTAGCCAGCAGCTTCTTCTGAATGGAAGAATAAACTTTCCGCTAGAGACCTGGCTTTTTCAGAGTTCGAGGGTGAGAGATAGCTGGCTTCGAGCAAGTAGGTGATGGCTTCTTTAGAGACGGAAGGGTCTTTCTTGGCGTTTTCGGCCAGGATGATTCCGATGTAGAAAGCGACTTCTCCACTCTTTTGCGTGCTGTATAACTTTTCGAAGTATTTGAGAGCCTCGGTCTTCTTGTTATTTTTAAAAAGAGTCTTCGAATAGTATGAGCCGCTCTCATAATCCCCTAAAATCTCATAGGCGACTCTAAAAGCTTCTTCTGCGTCTTTATAAAACTTAAATTTGTATAAAGCTTTTCCTACTTTTTTCAGGTCTTTTCCGATTTGCGGATTCTTGAGAATATTATAAGACCTTATGTATGAACTGGCCGCGCCTTTGAGCTGTTTGGCTTTTTCTTGGGCTTGAGCATGAGTGTAATAACCCGCTCCCATGAGCTTACTCCACTGATCAGTAGTGGTCGTGGCAGATTTTTTGCCTTCGTTCACCCGCGCCAATTCTACCACTTGCATGGCATAGTTCTTTGCTTTTTCTAGATTTTTGCCCTGCTTGGTGTAGATAGTGGAGAGGACAAAGAGAACTTGAGTTTTGGTGTAGTCATCCAGTCCGCCCAGAAGCAAGGCGTTTTCGCCATAATCTATAGCCTCGTTCAGGTTACTAGTCTGAGAGCTTAATATGCAAAGATTGGCATAGGCATAATGTTCGTACTGGGTTCCCTGTCCTTTGTATTTGTTGATGTAATTCTTGAGCAGTTGGATTTTTTGGGCAAGGGTTGGAGCTCCCATGGCCTGTAGGTAGGCGCTATGAGCTTCA
>Ga0209636_10008644_pt1 | contig 10372 bp, 8 predicted proteins | sample DeeMarSWOR152_54_FD_187464 | JGI IMG/M metagenome (GOLD analysis project Ga0209636, IMG submission 187464) | Marine sediment microbial communities from White Oak River estuary, North Carolina - WOR-1-52-54 (SPAdes) (version 2) | ecosystem: Environmental > Aquatic > Marine > Intertidal zone >... | reverse complement strand
TTTTCTCCGATGATAAAATTTTATCGAGCTGACTTAGTAAGAGGTTAATTATTTTTTTCGAGAAGTTTAAGTATTTTTTTTTTATTCCGGATGCCCTGCAGGATATCAGATAATAAGGATTCAATCTCCTTTTCAGAATAATCACAATTTTTAATCTCTAAATTGTCTCCTTTCAAACTGCATAAGATGACTCTGATTTCTTTCGGATATTTGACAGGGCTGTTTTTTCTTTTGGCTACAAAATAAGTCACCTGGATAAGCATTCTCTCCTTATCTCCAACTCTATAGATGAGGACCACTACATGTTCTTCCTTGTTTTCTTTGTTTCCATCCAGCTCTGTATGAAATTCTCTCTTTATGAAGGCTTCATTCTCATAGCTTCCAAGTTCCTTAACTTCGCAGTGAATTTTTTTCAAGTAATCTTTGGGATCTTTTTTAATCTTCTTTTTTCCAAAAGCATTCCCATCATCTGAACTAAGGGAATAGGCTATTACAATAAGGCCTATGGTTATCCCGATTATGATTCCTTTTTGATATTTTCTTGATCTTCTACCCATCTTTTATTGCCGGTTCACAACATTCGGATTATAACCTAAAATTCCTGAAAAAGCTCTTTTCTTTTAGTTGAAAACGTATTGCTCCCGAAGCTAATGTATTTAGTTTATTTTAAAAAGCTAAATAATTTTGACTAGTCTTAAAAATGGAAGCCTAAAAGGTTCCAGAAGTCCAGGAACCAGAGAAAGACTGGAGAAGCCAGCATAATAAGTGTGTAATGTATCCGACCACAGACGGACCAATACTTATTCTTCCACACAAAATAAGTGAAGAGCAGGACTCCAATGGTAAGCCCAGCTGAAATCAAAGGAAAGACTAATGCCACCTTTAAGATGGAAGGAACTCCAAACATGAGTTCTAATTGGCTACTTAAAGCCTTGATTGTACCAATCAAGAACAATATATAGAAAACACTCATCCCTACTGGTAGGCCTCGGACAAACCAGGGAGCGCCGGCAATATCTTTTTTACGCCTGCACAAAAGCCTGGACAATGCACCCATGGGCCACGCTAAAGTCGATAAAAATAAAAGTGTTGTAATTGCCAACAGGCTATAGTGAAATACCGGTCTTTCATACCAGTCCAATTTGACCATAGCAAATTCCGGGAATCGGCTATAAAAAGCATGAGTTATTCTTCCTCTCCTGTTCTCGCGGAAAACGAGTTTATCCTGTCCTCTGACTTCGTGGAAAACAAGAGGTTCAACCTCTATCCAATGTTTTGTCCCTAACCCTGCTGGGAGAACTGTCACCAGTGTACCTTCTTCGGTCGCTTGCACATTGGTCACCATAATGAGGTTTATCAGTTTTTCATAGGTCGTCGGTATAGATCTTGTGAGTCCATAACTCCCGGCAAATCGACCCACCCGTTCCTTAAAATCAGGCACTGGTTTCAATTCAGGTAATTCTTCAAGGGGATAATAGCGATCGAGAAATGCTTGGATGAGCTCATCCCTAGCTGTCCCTGCTCCGCCAGCGCTGTTATAAGAAATATAAAGGCCTAATTTTTCTTCAGGAATCAGCATTAGCCATGTATGAAACAAGATGGTATCACCCCCATGTCCGATCATCCGTAAATTATTTAAATTCTGCTCCCAAAAACCATAGGCATTACCCTCCACTCGAGAGTCATGAGTGAAAAGCTGGCTGTGCATCAGTTTAGATGTTTCTTCTTTTAATATTCTTTGATCTCCATATTTTCCGTCTTGAAGATGAGTGATCATGAATTTGGCCATATCAACAACTGACGCGCTCATGGAGCCTGACGGGGCCATGCCGTTGATATATTCAAACTCCTGGGCTCTATATTTTCCTTTTTCGTAGGTATAACCTATGGACATATCATCTGTCATTCTTGGTGGCAAAGGCTGTCGGAAAGTGCTCTGTTCCATGCCCAAGGGTTCTAAGATGTTTGTCTCAATATACTCTTCGAAAGACATTCCCGAGACTTCCTGGACGATGTATCCGGCAAGGGCTGTTCCGTAGTTCGAATAAGCTGTGAGTTCACCTGGAGGAAAAATCCTGTTGGGTATTTTGCTGGCCAAGAATTCACCCAAAGGCACAAGCTCTTCGGTCGTAGGGGCTGCCATCCCGTTTATCACATCTTCGAATCCTGGTGTATGAGTCAAGAGGTGGATCAAAGTGATGGGCTCGGGATAGGTGTCCGGAATTTTAAATTTTTTCAGGTATCGATTGATATCGACGTTCAGATCGAGTCTACCTTGTTCGACGAGTTGCATCACAGCAGTCCAGGTAAAGAGTTTTGAAACAGAACCCGGACGAAAAAGGGTTTTATCAGCCACAACTGGCTTCTTTTTCTCTACATCAGCATACCCGTAGCCCTTGGCCAAGAAGATTTTGCCATCCTTGACAACGGCCAAAGTCGCTCCTGCGATATGATAAGATTCAAGGTGCGCTACCATAATGCCGTCCAAGAAAAATTCCAGCTCAGCAGGGTCGGAGGGTCCATGTTTTTCATTCGGTCTTTTTGCAGGCTGTTCTGGTTCAGAAAGACTTTCTTGAGCTTGGACATTATTAAGAAGTATACCGCTAATAATAAGCAGTATTAAAAGGCATTGGCGTATATTTGCCATCTTACAGCCTCCTTATAAATGTTGTCTTTTACTCTTTATTCTCTCTTTTTTTATCAGATATTAATATCGCCGATTAGATGTATCCCCTTTTTTCCATCAATTTCCTGAAATCGTTCTAGCCGTTATAGTCAAAAGTATGGCAGAAATAAGATCGAGGTCAACCACAAATTCTTTATTTTCCAGAATTCTCTCTTTCAATTTTTTTCTTAACTCTTTAAGGTATGAAAACCTGACAGGAAAATAGCTTTGAATTTTATCGACATATTTTTTACTGAAATAGACCTTATTCTTGCCTATAGCTTCCAGTACCAAATAATAACAGTTTTTCTGGATGATCTCTCTGAGGGCTTTTCTATTCTCAGTCTGTTCATCTAATTTGAGTTCAACAACTTTGGAAATAAAATTGAAGAGCTTATTGGCTAACTTATCGAGGTCATATTTTACTGCTGTTTGAGAAAAGATAGTCATATGATTGTTTTTCTTATCTGAATCAACATCCTGGATATCATCGGATAACTGCAAGAACACGCCATAACCAAAAGAAAATTCAGCCTGGTCATCCTCAAGGTTTCCGTTGACGAGATAACCATCGGCCAGAACAGAAGTCCCTCCTTTTTCAAAACTGATATCAAGAATATCTGTTTCATAGGGCAAGCTGTGTATTTTCTGTTGAAGAAGACTTTTTATCTGCGCGTTGAATATGGCCAGCAAACTCTGGAAAACTCTAGGAAACAAGTCTCTTTCATACTGGTTTTCAATCATTTTTATCAGCTTGTATATTTTTTCTTCTTGGGAATTGTGAAAAGGAGACGGCCGGCCCTCAAGCCAGTTTCTCAAATTCAGGATTAAGGAGAGCTTTTTTTCCATAGGTTGTGATACATCATCGAGGACATTATCGGTGTAGGGATAGATCAGGCTGTAAGCAAAAATAGCATCAGAATGTTCAATATTAAGATTCAGATAGACTTGCAGGGAATTCATGATCCAAACGTTTCGCAATGCTTGATAAACGTCCTCTACATTCAATGAAGGATCAAGCTTTTTAGCCTTATATATAAAAATTTGGGTTGAGTGGAGATAACCTTGGTTGAATATTGAGTCGATATAAAAATCAGAAAGCCCCAAAATCTGTTTCCCGCATTTTTTTAGTCCTTCAATAAAATCTTCCAGCCAGATTTTCTGTCTATCTTTTTCTGGAGAATAATCTTTAATTTTATTAGACATTTCATCAACGAATCTGGAGAGTTCGTTTTCAATCTTTTTTTGCTCAGTTTTACTGTATGTTTTTTTGAACCAAGGAAATTCAATTCCTGTATCCCACCACAATTTTTCGTATGTTTGTCTATACCTTTTTATGTCATCTTCAAGAGTCCCAACATGAAGGGATAGGAATTTTCTTTCATTGTTAAGGTCCAATTTGCCAGGTCGTTCGATCATTTCGCTTCGCTTTCTGAGAAAAAACTTATATCATGGCCAAAATTTGATGTCAAAATTGTATTTTTGACTTGCCAGAAACAAAATAATTAATGAGAATATAAGCATGTTACCTCTCGCCAAAGAGATCAAAGATTTCAAAATAGAATTAAAGGAGAAGAGAATCTTAAGACTGATTGGACATAGACAAAAGATAGTCAACGCCTCCCTAGAGAAACTCATTATCGAGGAAAAGAAGAAGTTGAGCCATCTCCTTCATCCAGCCTCTGTCTATATGATAATCGATTATGAGAAAACGAATAAGCATCCCATTTTTAATAACGCTACTAAAGTGGCTCTTTGCATCTGTACTATTGGTCTAGGATTAGAGAAAGAAGTTGAGAATCTTATTAAGAGGAATGACCTCCTTAGAGCTCTAATCTTGGATTCCTTAGGTTCAGAGTCGGTAGAGGAAGTGGCCATTCACTCGGATAGAAAAATAGCTGAAGAGGCCTTAACGATGCATTTGTGGCCAAGCAAAAGGTTTAGTCCTGGTTATAGAGAGTGGGACCTGAAAGAGCAACAATTTATTTTCAAAATGCTTCCTGCTAAAAAGATTGGTGTCAAACTGAATGAGTCTTGTATGATGATACCTCGCAAATCAATTTCATTCCGAGTGAATTTTTACGATGATAGAAAACTCACCACCAGAAAAATTGGGTGGAATAAATAAATATTTAATTTAAAGGCTGAAATTCGGAAATTGAATAAATCGAATTACCAAAAAATCGAGCATCTTGACGGTCTCCTCTACCAGCAGGCTCTTCTTGCAGGATGCAGAGAAGTCATTGCTCATGAGAAGGGCCTTAATAAAATCAATGTCTTCCCTATCGCTGACAAAGATACAGGAGCTAACCTCAAGAAGACCTTTTCTCCCCTGTTAGAAAAGTCTTCTTTTTCCTCCATTTCCCTTGGCCAGACCTGCCAGGAAATGGCTGAGCTAGCTGTCTCTTCAGCGATGGGTTATTCAGGAATTATCTTTGCCCAGTTCTTCTCAGGTTTTGCCGAGAGCCTCGAGAGATGTGACAGGGCTTTGCCTAAGGAATATGCTCAAGCCTCTGCTCAGGCTGTCACCAGAGCCTATGAAGCTATCAGCGAGCCTCAAGAGGGAACAATTTTAACGGTCATGAAAGAATGGTCAGACGAGCTGAGAAAGCTCGCGCTGACGATTGATGATTATCTTACTCTTTTCCAGGAATCATTAAAAAAAGCGGCTACAGCTCTTGCAGAGACGCCTAAAAAGCTTGAAGTATTACGAAAACACAACGTCGTGGATGCAGGAGGAAAAGCATTTGTTCATTTTCTAGGGGGCTTAATTCATTTTATTGAAAAGGGCGAACACTCGCGCATGCGACTGCAAGAAAAGAAAATTCGCGTTTCTTTAGAAAAGAAACATTTGGAGAAAGAGGAGAAATTCTGTGCTGAATGTTGTGTACTAAAAAAGAACCTCGACCGCTCGAGACTGATAAAAAATTTGAATTCTCTTGGCCGAGATATGATCTTCTACAGCTCTTCAAATTTTGCCAAGATTCATTTAAAAACCAACCAGCCCGAGGAAGTGTTTTCCTCGGCTGCTCAATTCGGCAAGATTTCCTCAAAAAAAGTCTTCAAGTTTTCACCTGACTTGCCAGCCTCGGAAAAGAAAGTCTTAGCATTGACAGCCGATACCACTTGCGACATTCCAGATGAATTCGTTGAAGAAAATGACCTCTATTTCATTCCGGTGAAATTTCAAACTCAGGATAAAATATTTACCGATAAAGTTGACATCATACCTGAAGAATTCTACCCGATTTTGATCTCTTCCCCTGCTGTTCCTAAAACATCCCAACCCAGTCTCCTGGATTTTACTCAGTTTTTCGAGCATCTTCTTGGTCATTATCGTTCAATCGTTTCACTCCAAGTCTCAGGGAAACTGAGTGGGACTTTCCAAACTGCTCTGCAGGCAGCTAATAACATTGCTCCTGAAAGAATCAAAGTCCTTGATGGAAAAAATATCTCTGTCGGCTTGGGCTTAACCATGACCGAAGGAATTAAAGCCATGAAACAAGGAATGGATTATGAGGGCATTTTTAAAAGAATGGAAATGGCTGTTAAAAGCATAGAAATTTTTATTGGCCTTCCTACCCTAAAATATTTGGTTAAAGGAGGAAGAGTCACTAAAACCAAAGGGTTGATAGCCAGATTACTTAACATAAACCCAATCCTTTCCGTCGATCAAGATGGAGCTCTTGTGCCTATAGGAAAGACGAGAGGCAAGAAAGATCTAGGACAGAAAATCTTTGATATCGCTTTAGAAAAAATGAAAGCGATAACAACAGATGAAGAAATGAAATTTTCTACTGCTGTTGCCCATACCAATGCTCCTCAGTCAGGGAGAGAAATTGCAGAACGAATAAGAACAAGGCTGGGTAAAGAAGTGACCATGGTCATGAATGCTTCACCTGTTTTAGGCGTCCATGCTGGTCCTGGAGTAGTTGGGGTTGCCTTTATGAAGGACTTTAAATAAATAGAAGAAAGAATTCCTATCCTGACTCAAATTGAGTCAATCCCGGATGGTATTGATGAGTAAGGGTGAAAGCGATGTAAGAATAGGAATTCTTCACTTAAATCCTGAAAATAAAAAGTGGGCTATGAGGCCGGCAAGAGGAGGAAAGATAAAGGTAGAGACAAGGCGGACAAGAGTGAATTTCCAGCCCAGTATTCCGATTTCCATCGGTAGCCGGGCAACAGCCCAAAGAGACCAGGATGTAAGGTATGCCACCATAATGCCAACTCCTGCTCCAGCTCTTAAAAGCCCGGCGACAACGGGCAAGCTGACATAAGGACCACCTGGAGTGAGACCGCCAGCAACAGTGCCGATAAATATTCCTCGTAAGCCTGCTTCCTCTCCGATCCATCGCGAGAGAAGCTCTTTAGGAAGAAGAGCCTGGATCATCCCGGCTACGATAAAGGCGAAAATCAGAAGAGGCAGTATCTGAACTGTCATGCTCCAGGCGGATTTCAATCCTTTCACAGGCAGACCATGATTTTTAGAATATCCTATAAAGAGAAGTATAGCTGCCAAGACTGCCATTATGATTGTCGGTAATAACATATTTGCATTCCTCCTTTTCTCAGCCATCTGTGTCTTCTTTTGTTTCATTTGGAGAGTTGACCTGAAAAAGTCTATGCTTGTTTAAAGGTCTTTCTCTCTGAGATTCGTAATAATAGCCTTGGTTAGGATAAGTTGGACAAAAACCACCTATCAGAAAATTGCAATTATCTGTTAAGAGCTCTAGCGGATAAACCTGATAGTCAAGGGGTAGCGGAATTTTTCGCCAGCATTAGCTTTCACAGCGGCAATAATAACCAGCACGATGTCCAGTATCCCTATTCCAATCAATAGAAAAATTCCGATGATGACCAAGATGAGAATGGCGGCTATGACAGCATACAGAGTCATGGAAATCTGGAAATTGATGGCTTCTTTCCCCTGATCATCAACAAAGGGAGATTCATCTTTTTTTATTAACCAGACAACGAGCGGCCCGATGATATGTCCAAAAGGAACTATGAACCCGGCTAGAGCAGAAAGATGGACTATTAATCCCCACGTTCTTTCTTGGGTCTCTTCCATTTTAGCCATTCTTTAACCTCCTTTTAATGCCTAAAAATATTTTGAGTCTCATTCTTTCGAAGAGAAAAATCTATCCAATTATAGGATTCATTGAGCTTGTTCGATTTATTGTTTTCTAAACATAAGATTCCTGACTCGCCCAGCATTCAGCAGAAAAGAAGATACTTCATTTTCAGCATTGTGTAAGAAATTGATTTTCCATCCTCTGATTGTGAATCTGTCTTCAAGAATCGGGAACAAAGGGAATTTTGGGGCATTTCTATGGACAAAATATAATTTTCCATCTCTAAGTGCCAAACGGAAAATCACTCGGAGTTCTTCACTGAAGTAGTTTCCTTCATATTCCTTTAGCTGCTCAGGACTTGGCTTGACTAACTGAACAGGTTCATACGTTTCCGGTTTTTCTCCCTCCTGATAGACACACAATGTTAACGGCTTTCCTTTTCTCCTTTTTTCGAATTTTATGACGACCTTGATGGGTCCCTTCAAGAGATGAAATTCTGTTTCACTCAAAGCTGCTAAATATAACTTTTGGCCAAAGACTTCCGTGAATAATTGACCATCTTTAAAGAATAATTTTTTCATTTCTCCTGTTTCTCTATTTATATAATAACCTACTTTTACTTTTAGTTTTTTCTTGGGAAGCCTTATAAACTTCGTCTTTTCTATGACTTTTTTTTCTGCCCTATCTTCTTCAAATTGGTCGATGAGATAAATGTCTGCTACTTGCTTCGCTAGCTTGGCAGGATTGAAGCTGCTGAGGTTGGAGAGACAAATCACTGAGAAATTTTGCCCCGGGAAGCGAATTACAGCTGCTTCATATCCTCCCAAACTTCCTCCATGCTCAACCGTATTTAATCCCTTATAGCTGCCTATTTTAAGAGCATAAGCATAATCGAGTATTTCCCCGTTGTTCAATTTACCTCGAGTATGCATCCTCTCAATCAAATCTTTGCCTCCCACTTTGTAGTGGGAGAAGTTCTGGTCCCAGAGATAAAGATCTTCTACAGAAGTGAATAAACCACCTGCGCCGACACAATCATAAGTGCTTATGAAATTTTTGTACTTCTCCTTTCCTGCAAGGAAATAGCCAGTAGCTCTGTTTTTGACGATCATCCTGTAATCATCGTGGAAATGAGAGTTTTTCATTCCCAGAGGTTTAAATATATTCATTTCGGCGAATTCTCGAAGGCTTCTGCCGCTTACTCTCTCCACGATGATGCCCAATAAGAAATAGCCAGAATTGCTGTAAAGGTATTCTTCTCCAGGTATGAAATTCAATTCTTTCTGGCGGGATATAAGTTCAAGCACATCTTGTTGGTGGAAAAAACCGAAATCAAGGCCAGCGATGTCCAGGAGCGTCAGATAATCACGAAGCCCGCTCGTGTGGTGGATAAGATGTCCGATGGTTATAGGAGTCCCGTATTCAAGCAATTCGGGGACATGCTCACGGACATCATCATCAAAAGAAAGCTTTCCCTGTTTTTCCAGCATGGCGACACACAGGGCTACGAATTGTTTGGAAATGGAACCCACATAAAAAACAGTTTGGGGGGAAACGGGAATATTGAGTTCCAGGTTGGCCATTCCATAGCCGCGTTTATAGATAAATTTTCCATCTTTGATTATAGCCAGCGCACAACCCGGTGTATCAGACTTATCCCATTGGGCAAAAAGCTTGTCCACTTTATTGGTTCTTCCATCAGGAAAAGCAAGCGAAACCGATATCAGCAGGAAAATTGCCGTCAGGATGGTTTTCAATCCAGCTGAATTTCTCATGGCTTGATGTACTTCCACTTGATGAGAATATTATTAAAATTCCCTGAATCTTTCAACCTGCAATTATTTTATTCTTTATTATCAAATCTTAAGCAAATGAAAAAGGATTTCAGTTGGATTGAAGGGAAGCTTTTATCTGGTGCTTTGTTTATATGAAAAAGTCTTGAAGGATATTTCAGCGGCTGTTATTTTCGATCGAACCATCCTTGAGTTTTACAACCTTCTGAGCTCTCTTTGAAATATTAGGATTATGAGTGATGACGACCAGCGTATGACCCTGCTTCCATAGATTTTCAAAAATGGCTAAAATCTCATCTCCAGATTTGGTGTCTAAGTTTCCAGTGGGTTCATCTGCTAAAATCAGACTGGGATTGTTGGCTAAAGATCTGGCAATAGCTACCCGCTGCATTTCTCCTCCTGAGAGCTCACTGGGTTTGTGATGGGCTCTCCCTGCAAGGCCCACTGCATCAAGCAATTCCATGGTCCGGGCCTTCCTTTCTTTAGCTCTGACTCCCATAAATATCATTGGTATCTCGACATTCTCAAAAGCAGTCGCATAAGGGAGAAGGTTAAAATTCTGAAAGACGAAGCCGATTTTTTCATTCCTGATTTCTGCCAATTGGTTGTGGTTAAAGCTTTTAATATCTTTTTCTTCGAAATAATACTCTCCAGAAGTAGGAACATCCAGGCATCCTATAATATTCATTAGGGTTGATTTGCCAGAACCAGAAGGTCCGACCAAGCCGAGAAACTCATTTCTCTTGATATCTAAATCGATACCCCTCAAGGCTTCAACTTTAGCAGTTCCTGTTCCATAAATTTTCTCGATTTTTTTCATCTTGATCATCGACAAT
>Ga0209636_10008642_pt1 | contig 10373 bp, 10 predicted proteins | sample DeeMarSWOR152_54_FD_187464 | JGI IMG/M metagenome (GOLD analysis project Ga0209636, IMG submission 187464) | Marine sediment microbial communities from White Oak River estuary, North Carolina - WOR-1-52-54 (SPAdes) (version 2) | ecosystem: Environmental > Aquatic > Marine > Intertidal zone >... | reverse complement strand
TTACCGCTAACGCTAAATCATCCAGCTCCCCGTGAATTTCAGAAACAAGTTCGTTTCTTAACGACAAGAAACCTCCAAGACGACCACCTTCCAATTCTGTGATATAGCTGTAAGCACCGGCTACAGTTATCCCAAGCTTCCCCTCACTATCCAAACCCGCTTCCAGTTCAATACAAGAGGAGCCTACCACCACCCCTATACCGGCTGCGCTAACATCAACTACTCCATATTCTCTCGCCACTGTCTCGACACCAATGTATTTGGATAGCTCCGTTATATACTGGTCCCTTTTGTCACGCAAATTGTTAGCCTCTCCACCGGTTATCTCCAGCCTTTCTATTTCACCATTGAGCTCTGCTATTTGATTTATCAGTGTATTAACTTTTTCAATAGCATTTTCGGCCTCTAATCCAATCTGGCTCTCCAGCCTCGTTAGAAAGTCTCCTAACATCCTGAATTGACTGGCCAGCACTTCCGCTGCGCTTATTACCTGATTCTGCCAAATTGCTTCGCGCGGATGTAAGCTTAGGTCCTGCAATGCATTGAAAAATCTGTCCAATGCCGCATTCAAACCACCTTCTTCTGTTGAAAGCTCGCCAAACGCACTTTCAACGCTCTGCAGCGTTGTAAGTTCCTGCGAAACCTCTTCTAATAACGACCCCTGACGGAGAATCTCTCGTTCCAAAAGATTGTCAATTATCCTCGTAATCCCCTCTACATCGACACCACCTCCTATTAAAACCGAACCAACCTGAGAAAAGTATGCAGGACTCAGTTCTATTCTTTGACGGTGGTAACCCTCTGTTGCTGCATTAGCAATATTATTCCCGATAACTTCAAGCGCCTTCTGCGCCGCACTAAGCCCACTAATACCTATTGAAAAACCCGTCATCTTTCAACACCGCTTAAAAACAACAACTATCGACATCTCCAAAAAAATCTTCTTAGCAATCGGTCTCCGTTCAAATCCGCATGTTTACAAAAGCAGTCTCTCCCTGACGTCTGGCATCCCCCTTGGAACCGTACGTAATAATCTCTATCTTCCCAAGGTCAAACACACTCTTCAAAAGAAGCCTGTTAAACCTCGCACAATCTGACAAAAGCATCACTGTTCTTAAATACTCTTTCTTAAGTTCACCAATCAATGACCTCAGCTTGTCCTTTCGTTCCGTTACCTCAGCTCTCCTTCCTTCCGACAGTCCGGCTTCGAGTCTCGACAGTGTCATTTCCTCAAAGCTGCAGCCCAAAGCACTTGCTAATTCTTCTCGTATCGCTCGCCGGCGAGACTCCTGCTCCTTATAACTCTCCGATTCCGCCTCGATACCCTCCAGCAACTTGCCAAGAGATACGTTGTCATGCTTGATAACTAAGCTGCGCAGCTCATTCAACCGCAGCAAACTCTCCTCGATATGCTCAATATCCCTATCGAGAGCAACCGCTAACTCATCAACTTTGTCTTCTATCCCTGCCGCTTTCATAAACTCTTATCCAGAGATGATGTTGTTATATTTGCCTGTTCCACATTAGTTAAAAAATCGTATATATCCTTCCACAAACCAAATCCGCCATTGTTCGCCACTTCGCTGGCAAGGTATAACCAGAACATCCCTTCAACCTGAGCGGAAACACCATCCTTCTCAAAGCCCCACTCCCCGATAGCACCTTTCATCTCGTCTAATAACCTGCTCAGTAGAACCGATTCAAAATCTTTGGCTATTTGTTCCTTCTTCTCTTCTGAAATCCCATCGCCCTTAACACCCTCTAATTTCGCCAACGGACTTGGAGGCAATACCGCCTCGGTTAATATCAATTCACTGCTATCCATAAAAACTCTCCTGACTTCCCATTTTGCCAAAAGCCTGACACTACTACATTATTTCCAGTCTCGCTTGAAGAGCCCCCGCTTTCTTCAAGGCATTAAATATTGCTATAAGATCTCGAGGAGTCGCACCTATGGCATTGAGGGTCTTGGCTAATTCCGAGATTGTTACCGACCTGGTCACAGGTATCAGATAACCTTCCGACTCCTCCACGCCTATCATCGTGTCCGGAACAACTTTCGTCTCACCGGCATCCGAGAAAGGTGCTACAGGCTGTGAGACAAACGGTGTCTCCTTGATTTTTACCACAAGACTACCCTGAGATACTGCCACCGATGATATGCCTACATTCTCCCCAACTACGATAGTTCCAGTTCGCTCGTTTATAACTACTACTGCTGGAACATCAACCTTGACCTCCAGACTCGTAACATCGTCGACAAAGCCGACTATACCTGTCTGAACAATCTCACTGGGCACCCTGATTTTGACTGTCCCGGCATCTGCTACTATCGAACTGGCCGGGTATAACTCGTTAATAACTTCGCTGATTCGCTCCGCTGTCGAAAAATCGCTGTTTCTAATATTAAGCGTGATAAACCTATAACCTCCAATATATTCGACAAATGTAGCTATCTCTTCCTGCTCGACTATCGCCCCACCTGGAATTCGACCGACCGTCTGATGGTTCTTCGTAATCGACGCTTTCTCGCCCGACACAGTCCAGCCGCCAAGTGAAACACCTCCCTGGGCCACCGCATATACCTGGCCATCAAGTCCTTTCAAAGGCGTCGCTAAAAGCATACCTCCTTGAAGGCTCTTGGCATCACCTATCGCAGAAACATCAACATCAATGTGTGAGCCTTCCCGAGAAAATGGGCCAAGCTCGGCTGTAACCATAACAACGGCTATATTGCCGCCGGTCAAATCCGACGGTGATAGAACAAGACCGGAATCCCTTAATATGTTCGTCAGCATCTGTCTCGACGGCAAAGTCGTATCTCCGGTGCCGGCCAAACCTATAACCAAGCCTATACCTTCAAGTGGATTACTTCGAACGCCCTGAATATCAACAATATCTTTTATACGCTCGCAATGTCCGGCTTCTACCACAACCAACAATATCGAAAACAAAAATATCAATCGAAATTTCATAAGCCGTTACCTTAAAAAATGTTTCGATAAACAATCACACAATTAAAATGGCCAGATAATATCGAATATCCTGCCAAGCCACCCAGGCTTGTTATATTGCGCCGCTATCCCTGCATTTTTGCTGACTATCCGAAAGTCCGCAACGCGTTTACTATCAACCGTATTATCAAATGCAATGTCACTCGGCCGAACTATTCCGCTTACCTCGATGACCTGTATGTCTCCAGCTATATTCCTGTTGCGCGTGCCCATAACAACAAGATTACCGTTCGGCATAATGTCAACAACAACCACACTGACCGAATCGACAAATTTACGCTCGTCCTTGTAGTCCGCCTTGCTCTTCAGCTCGTTGGTAGATTCTGCCGACATAGTAAAGCCGGGTACGCTCGGCAATATGTGGTCAATGCCAAGTTCACCGTTAAACGTCGTCGACTTATCAACTTCCTTCTTCAGGTCCCGCTTGGCCTTGTTATCTACCTTGCTGTCCTCGCTTATCTTAATAGTCAGGATATCTCCTATATTGCGAGCCACATCATCGGCATATAAGTCTTGCATATCCTTGCCTCTTCTCGACCAGATAGAACCTGCCTCCAAACACGCCGACAGGCTCAGAACAAATACCGCTAAAAAACCAACTAAAAACATTCTGTTGTTCATTGTATCTCCTTTTAAAAAACTGGTTCCACCGTTCCGTTTTCTTTGACCTTCGCCAAGATTATTCGTTGAGAGTCCACATTACGAACTTTTATATATTCACCCGCTCGGCCATCTTGCATAGCCTTGCCCACCGCCGTAACCAAAAGAACAGGACTTTCATATTGAATAACAACAGCCCTGTTGCGCTTAACAATAACATCGCCCTTACGTAAACTCACCATATTCGAACGTATAACGGTATCCGCTGCTATTCGACGTCTCGCTACAAGTCCATAAGGTTCTCTCCAATCGCAAGCCTCCGGACTGTCCGAAAGAACCTTTTCTATCCTGATATTCTCAGGACCAAACGTCCCTCCTGCAGGAATATCTACTAACGCCACCGCTCTTCTGCTGTTGTACTTCAGCCCAAAAGTTACTTCACACACCCCTATCTCCTTACCGTCGCCAACCACTGAAACCTCAACCTTACCTTGACCACCTGCAGTGTCCCCAGCCAAACGCGGGAATAACTTTACATCTTTTACATCTCCAGGAACCACTAAATCTATCGGCACCCGTATCGGCTCAAACTGGCACTCCGTACCTTCAGGTAAATGCTTTCTCAAAAATTCCCTTGCCAGCTCAACAAATTCACTACCTTGAATAATCTGCTGCTCTTGTCTTACAATTACTTTCTTCGCTCCGATCAACGTAACTTCCGACACAGAAATTCCACTACAAGCCAGCCTGCTGAGAACCGTTGGTCTGTCAACAACTATGCTTTGACCGGGCATCGAAATCTGCCCCAGCGAAATCCCACTCGCCTTACTTACAAGTGACTCTTTGCCGCGGATTATGCTCACCTCACCTAAACTGATAGCTTCATCCTTGACCGTAATCTCTCTCGGCAAATAAATCTTCAGTGCGCATTCCTCCTTTGTGCTACTAACTTCGCCACCAGCAAAAGCCCGGCAAAAAAGTGCAAATCCAACAAGAACACAAGGTATAACTATCCTTATGCTCTTGTGCTCTTGTGAACCCGTGCGCTTATACCCCTGTGCTCTTGTACTTTTTCTCTTGCTCATAATAATCCCTATCTAACTGCTATGTTGCTTGCCGTCCGAAGCATATCGTCACCTGCCCTGATAGCTCGAGAGTTTATCTCGTACGCTCGCTGAGCATTTATAAGGTTGACCAGCTCCGTTACCATCTGAACGTTGGATTTCTCCAGAAATCCCGACTGGATTGTCCCAAAACCATTCTCGCCAGCCGTGCCCGTCATAGGCGTTCCGCTTGCTTCGGTCTCCGCCAAAAGATTATCCCCTTCACTCGAAAGACCCGATGGATTGGGAAATCGAACCAGCTGAATTGTTCCTACTACTGATACAGTCCCGGAAGTATCTGTAACATTCACACTACCATCCTTGCCGATATCTACGGAAACAGCATCCGTCGGAATCGTAATCGCTGGCTCTATCGGATAGCCCATGTTATTGACCATTTCACCATCCGCATTTCTTTGAAGTGCTCCGTCCCGCGTATATCGAAGCTCCCCGTTAGGCAATGTTACCTGAAGAAATCCATCTCCTGTAATTGCTATATCCAAAGGCCTGCCTGTACTCTGAAGCTCACCAGGTGTAAAAACCTTTATTGTTGACGCTGCTCGGACACCGCTTCCTATCTCAAGACCGCCTGGCGTCGTTACTCCAGATGCAACCTCCGTCCCGGATTCCCGCATCTCGACGTAAAGCAAATCCTGAAAGTCAATCTGACTACGCTTAAAACCGTTCGTGTTGACGTTAGCAAGGTTATTAGCGATCACGTCCACCATCATCTGTTGTGCCGTCATCCCGGTCGCTGCTGTGGAAAATGCCCTTAACATAATTTTGCTCTCCTTATTCTTAATACCCAAAAAAACAAAACTAATACCTCGATATCTCAACCCATTGCCACACCCATAATACTATTGGAAGTCTCCTCCTGGGCCGTGATAAACTTCATATTCGCTTCATAAAGTCTGCAAACCATTATCATATCCACCAACTCATCGACTATCCTCACATTCGATGACTCCTGATACCCCTGCTTGACAACCACATCTTCAGCCGCAACAGGCACTATACCTTCCTCCGGCATCAGAAAGCAGCTCGCCCCCACTGGCACAAGCTTGCTTTCGTTTTCTCCAAAATCAACTATCCTGAATCTGCCTATCGCCGTATCCCCGACCCTGATGCTTCCGTTACTCGACACACTCAATTGTGAAAGGGACACATTGGCAGGTATTGTAATCGGCCCAGCTTCGCCGGACACTATCCTACCCTCACCATCCACAATCTGACCGTTTTGGTTCGTCCGAAAAGTCCCGTTGCGAGTGTAAAGTGGACCTGCAGCGGTCTCTATCACAAAAAAGCCTCTACCGAACAACGCAAAATCAAGCTCTCGCCCGGTCTCAACCATCCCGCCTTGTGAAAAATCAAATGCAGATTCCAAATTAATGCTACCCGGTGAATATTCTTCCGAACTCTCCTGACCCTCAAGAACTCTCGAAAATGCATTACATCTTCGCTTAAATCCCACCGTGCTTACGTTAGCCAGATTGTGCGTAATGATGTAAAATTCATCCATTAACGCTTCGATACTTGTACTAACCTGCTCTGTAATTACCGACATCTCGAACTCCTATAATTCCCATCTTGCAACTAAACTATTCAAAAATACTGTTACCTTGCACCCTTACTGACTCCCTCTCTCCACTTTCCATACCAGAAGCATCTTGACCACCAGCACCGGATTTCATAGAAGCTGTGTTGGTAGCGCAGATAAGCTCATTAATATCTGAGTCGCTCAATCCCATCAATTCTACCGCTATCGATAAACCATTTTGTACAGCTTGGGTGTGCCTCACCTCACCAATATCTTCTATTATTTTTGACCTCATTATCCCCTCCTCTCCTCGACCTAAGATTTCTTCATCCAGCCTGAACACTACCAAAAGCCTGTCACCAACCTCTGCCTTGAAAGGAACCTCTATACGTAGACCAGGACCTGCCAGCTCGGTAACAAATCCACGAACAAACTCCGGTGGCCCCCAGCTACTCCTATCTCGCTTAGCCTCCGAAACCTCTTTACTTATATCGAACCCCCCAGCTAATGTCCGCGAAAACGGAAACCGAGCAACAAACGCCGGTTTCCTAACCGCTACTCGTAAAAATCGCCGCCGATTTACAAAACGAACATTATCACTGTGATTCAAAACTAATACGTCGTCCGTGCAACTAACTACCGAGCTATCAAACTCCAAAACAGATGCCCCAAAATAATAACGAACACGCCAAAACTCACCGGGAACAATACTTACCGGCGTTGTAAGCTTAACCTTCAGTTCCCTATCATTATTTTCTATAACTGTTGACTCAATATCACCGGAATCACGCATCTTACGACGCGTTATATGAACTTTCTTACCTACAGGAATCTGTCTGCTGCTAAAATTCCTCCCCCTACCCCCCAACCCTATCGACGACACACGCCGATTGTGAAAACCCAGCTTCTCCCGCAAAAAAGACAACTCCATCTTCAACTGTTTGTTCTCCTCATCTGTTTGTCCCAACGTAAAAGCTTTGTTTATTACCTTGGCCGCACCTCGGTCAAATGCATTACCCATCGTGAATATCGCTTCTCTACGCTTAAGACCCGCCTGAACCGCTATATCAAAAAGAATTTGACGCTCTCGCCAGTTCAGACCGCACCTCTCGGAATACTCAACAAACAACTGCTCGCTTACCTTACGCCTCTGCTGCGATTGTTGGTAGCTGACCGTAACAAGCAATCCTGTCAATACAACGATGATGAACACCATCAGTAGGGTGAACCACCGCTCGGTCATAAAATTGGTGTTAAACCGACCCGCAGCCTCCCAACGCTCCAAAGGTGTAAGTGCCAATGTAACCCCGTTCAAAAATGTCGTGATTACCACCGTTGTCGCCATTTTAATAGATTCCCATTTCGCATTAACAGATTCCCATTTCGAAACTTTACACAGACTCCATAAAACGAGTCCTTAATTACTACCTGATAAGGTTGCTCAACTCACGAAGTATGTCATTGGCAACTCTGATTGTCCTTGCATTAGCCTGGAAACCATTTTGAGCTTGAATCATATTGACAAATTCAGTCGCCACATCGGCATTCGATTTCTCCAATGCCCCGCCATGAATGGTCCCAGCTCCTCCCGTCATCGCCTGCGTCGCTATCGCCTCTCCTGAGTTGGCCGATGGAATAAAGTATCCGCCTCCCACACTCTCCAATCCCGCTGTATTTTGAAACAATGCTACCTGCAATGTTGCAATGTCTTTCTTGATACCGTTGGAGAAAGCGCCAATTAATATGCCCTCATTATTAACTGAAACCGTTGAAAGTCTCCCTGCTGCATAACCATCCTGTTCTCTCGCCACCGCCGTAGAGTTACCGGCAAACTGTGTCAAGCCATCCAGCTTACCCACTGTCCCCATTGATATTGCTATCGTCTGCGGATTGGAGGTATCATGCGCAAATGTCACAACAAACTCGGCATCATCTGAACCACCTAAACCAGAATATGAGCCGTTGCTTGCGTTAAACGTTATATCCTCTATCCGACGATTATCCATAGTTATCTGCGTGATATTGCCCGTGATTGATGTCAGAACCATATCCCAAGTGTTGGCGGTATCTGTGCGAACGAACGCACCTGAAAGAACGTGCTTTCCTCCCTGCGTATCATATACCGTAATATTTATGCTCTTAACCTCCTCTCCACCAACAGTAGTTATCTCAAAATATACAGGCTCTTCCCAATCCGCCGTCCCGCTATTTGCAAACGTTAGCGTAACATCAGACCTGCTGTAGCCGCTGTCAACATCGGTTATTACAATTCGGCCGTTCGTCAAAGCAGCAGTCGCATTGCTCCCTCCAAGAACCGTATTTATATGGTCAACAAGGTCCTGCATCGTCGTCGTCCCGTCAACGCTAAGAGGGCTGCTGTCGGTTAAATCTGTCCCGTCGTGTTCATAACCCGATACGGTAATTGTTGCCGATGAATATGTCCCGCTCGTCGTCTGGTCAAGGTCATCTATCAATGTCGTCCCCGTCGCAACAGTACCGCTACTGGTCGTATAAGTCACATTCGAGGCTAAAATGTTCGTCTGTGGCGTCGTAAATGTCGCATCGGCACTCAAATTGCCCGCTACTGCAACCTCTGATGTGGCATTCGCCGCAATAGCTACATCATACGGAACTTTTACATTGCTATTGCCCGTCGTCTGGAAACCGTCACTTTCGCCTACCGAACCGATACGCTGAACAAGATAGCCCGTTGCAGGGTCCACCAAATTAGAGTTCGCATCAACCCCAAATGCTCCCGCACGAGTGTAGAGGTTTTGTGAACCGTCACTAACTACAAAATATCCTTCCCCTTCTATCGCAAGGTCCAGTGGATTACCAGTGTTTACAATATTGCCCTGAGTCATATTAGGTGCTATACCCGATACGCCGACTCCGCTGCCCATCTGCTGTGGATTCGTTCCTCCTACTGTAGTCGTCGGCTGCGATGCCTTCTTAATCGTCTCACTCAAAAGTTCTGAAAATGTTATCCTGCTCGCCTTAAATGCTGTCGTATTCACATTCGCCAAATTGTTACCTGCTATATCAAGCATCTTCTGGTGAGCTTGAAGACCCGTAACTCCTGCTGACAATGCAAAACTCATTTCTGTCTCTCCTTAATTATGTTCTCAATCTCTTACTAATATTACAGCATCCAAACCAAGCGTATATTCCTCATCACCGACTGTTACTCCCAAAAGACTATCACCCGTAATAGGGTCATTGTAAACCTCATTGACTACGCCCTCCTTCCGCTCCATACTGCCTGTCTCAATATCTTGTGCAAAAAAAGTAACCGCCCTGCCTATTAGCGAATTCGCATAGCTGCGGTTGGTCAGGGTAAGAACTTCTGCAAAGCTTGAATTCATTGACTCAAGCTGTTGTAATGCCGAAAACTGCGCTAACTGTGAGGCCATTTCATTATTGTCTAAAGGCTCCAGCGGATTCTGGTTGCGAAGTTGCGCTATCAGAAGTTTCATATAATCCATCTGGATGTCACTTGCCGTCGATATCCCTGATACTGAACTCATAACTCTTTCACCTTCTCATAAAAACCAAACAAAGAAACGATGCTGCTCAAAGATGCGCCTGCTAAGGCGGACAACTAAGCCGCAACTATCGTGCCAAAGCGAAAAACCCCCTCAACTTCATAAAGCATAACCCTCACTTAATACAAAACTTAGAAAAATCAAAAATCAAAGAAATGACGAAATAGACCGATACAAAAAATCACCTGTATAAGGATATTTTTTCCCCTATAACCCAGAAATTCTTGCCGGTATAAACCAGCCAGTTGCGCCAAAAAATCCCTTTTCTTCCAAATGCTCTAATAAATTAAAAAGTCCTATAAAAAATTTAACCCCCTAAACGTCCCATAAAAAAACAACCTTGTCCCCCTATAACTTTTGCACCTCTGACTATATACCTTATGAACATAGGGACATATTAAACATCAACAATATGTCCGATAAAATCCTCGCATAATTACAAACTCATTTTTTACTCTTAACAAATCTTTATATTATTGGCCCGTCCCATAAAAAATTTAAAGTCCTCTTTACTGTTCTGTCGATTTCTCACGTAGCCGTTAACTAACACAGTGGGGGATAAACCTTTTAC
>Ga0209636_10008641_pt1 | contig 10373 bp, 6 predicted proteins | sample DeeMarSWOR152_54_FD_187464 | JGI IMG/M metagenome (GOLD analysis project Ga0209636, IMG submission 187464) | Marine sediment microbial communities from White Oak River estuary, North Carolina - WOR-1-52-54 (SPAdes) (version 2) | ecosystem: Environmental > Aquatic > Marine > Intertidal zone >... | reverse complement strand
GCCTTCGACCGTGCCGACAGAAGTTTTAAAGTCTTTTATGTGCACACGTTTTATTCTCTTTCCGAGGATACTAATCCACTGGTCTGGGTATCCGGTTAACAAGACATTACCTACATCAAAGTATGCACCTACCCTTTTGGAATTGAAGCTGTCGATAAAGCCTTTCATCTCCAAGGGGCTGAGCAAGAATTTGTTCCAGACGTTTTCGATGCAGATAGTAACGCCGGTTTTTTCAGCGGTCGGTAAAATCTGTTTTACAGCATCATTAGCTCGCTGGTAGCATATATCGTAAGGTATTACCTCGGCATCTGGTAAAAAGAACACATCTACGGCACCGGGGACGAAAAGATAGGCGTCGGTGCCGAGCCATTTTGTTACCTGCAGAGCTTTGCGTGTAAAGTCGATAATCTTCGCTCTGACGTCGGCATCGCCGGCAGTTGGCGAGCAGGTCCAGCTTTCGCCGGAGGCAACGCTTGCGATTTCGATGCCGATTTTCTGTGCATTAGCAACGATGTCCTCGCACTGGGCTTGTGTGGTATCGTGCGTCAAGACTCCTTTGTCTGCGATGCATAATTCTATGGCGTCGAATTCGAGATTCTTTGCCTGTTGCATCGCTTCGGTTATGGGTTTTTTGGCTTCAAGCCCGCCTTCGAACATCCAGTAGCTTGCTGATATTTTCATTTTACAGTCCTCTCAATAACTTATACCTATTCTGAAAGAGACGTATTTTCCTATAATAACCGGTTAATTGCAACACACATTAAAAAACAGATGCTGTGAGGATTTTCTCGAAAATTCATTTTTCATTTATTTTAATCCAATCGCACTTTTTTATTTACTCGGTCCTGCGAAGACATCCAAAGGCGTTTGGGAGATGAAAATCAGGCTTTTTTGTTTTGGGGTCTATCCAGCTTATCCAATGAGCCTGAGGTTTGGAATTCTGTCTGCGGATTAGCTCAGCGCGAAAGAGTCCCACCTTGAGCACATCACCAGAACTGAGAGAAGGCAAGCTGAGAGATTCAAAGACTTTTAAAGGGACAGAACATTCGACGACATAACCATATTCAGTGAGCGAGGCGGCGGTGCATATTCCGGGGCAATCCCAGGAACTGTCGAACTTACGGTAATAAGAGGCAGCATAATCGTGAAGGCGGCCTAAAGGGTCAATTTCAAGGCAAAAATACTCTTTCAGTTTATCATCACGGGCAAGAAAGATTTCCACACGGTCTTCTCCGTCTACCGTGGATTCGGTATCGAATGTTTTCTCAAACACCACATCTTTGTCATAGGCACAGAAAGAAAAATAGAAAAATTCATCATCACAAAGTGAGCGAAATTCGGTAATCGGGGCCGTCCCACTTTCCCAGGGAAAGGAAAATCCTTTTTCAACATAAGTTTTTTCCCAAACAGGTTCATTCAGGCTGCCATCTACGCTGATTTTTGCCTGAGGTAAATAACGAACCTCATACGTTCTCGGACAAAACTTCGAAGCACAACCTGCCACTGAGAATAAAATGACTATTATCAACCTTATCATTTTGCCCATTTTTTTATATCAGACAATTACGCTGAGCCAAAGGTTCCAAGAAGAGGCGGTCTTACACGAGGAAAGAAGTATTATTTAAATCTAAGCTTGCCCCAGGACTTCAGCAGTAACACTGTTGATACCACAGCAACGACGGTCAGTATCGCAGCCTGTGTATAGCGCAGGTAAATCCACGAGCCGATAGCGAACAGAATTGCATAAACAGCAAGACAGCCAAGCACCATGCACAGAATTCCCTGTGGCAGGTCCCATTTTTCTTCGGCGCCATCTACCGGCATTCCGTCAGCTTCAGCGCGTTGTAAAACGGCTTTCCAGCCTGGGCCACTTGGCTGAATCAAACTATAAAAATTGCGAAGGGTTTTTTCCTCAGTAGGTCTTGTGATAAAGGTGGCGAGGACCCAGGTGAGGGTAGTAGCACCGACGCCGATAATAAGCTTTTGCCAACCGGCAAGAGCCTGCAGTCCGATGGCATTATGAACGAATTCAAAATAACAGGCGACGATAAACGACATTACCATTGCGGTGATTTCGCTGAAGGCGTTAATCCGCCACCAGAACCATCGAAGGATATAAATCAGCCCGGTGCCGGCACCTATCTGAAGTATAAGGTCAAAGGCCCTCTTTGCATCTCTTAAGAAGGGCGCCAAGGCACAGGCCCCTATCATTAAAAGAACGGTTGAGATACGTCCGACCAAGACGAGCTGCTTTTCGGAGGCATCAGGTTTTATAAAACGCTTGTAGAAATCATTAACGATATAGGAAGAGCCCCAGTTAAGGTGTGTTGAAATCGTTGACATATATGCTGCGATGAGTGAGGCGAAAACCAGCCCGAGCAGACCAGCAGGCAAAAAGGTGAGCATAGCGGGGTATGCGAGGTCATCGGCCATTATGCTGGGGTCTATGTGTGGAAAGGCAGCCTGTAATGATTCAATACTGGGGAAAACCAACAGAGAACAGAGAGCAACGATAATCCAAGGCCAGGGTCGCAAGGCATAATGAGCAAAATTAAAAAAAAGAGTAGCTCCCAAGGCATTTTTTTCATCCTTTGCAGCGAGCATTCTCTGAGCGATATAACTGCCGCCGCCCGGCTCGGCGCCGGGGTACCAGACACTCCACCATTGAACGGCGATAGGAATAATCAGAACCGAAACGAGAAGGTCTGCATTAACCTTATTACTAAAGTCGAATTTTGGTATCAATAATAGTTTTTCTCTGAGGCTCGGATGGTTGAGCATTGCCGACAATCCACCGACGGCCTGGTGGTTCAGTGCGACGATTGCAGCGGCAACTGCACCTGCCATAGCAATAAAAAACAAGAGAAAGTCGGTCAGGAGGACGCTTCGCAGACCGCCCAGCGTGCTGTAAAAGACTGTAATGACGGCGGCAATAACAACAATCTTAAGCGGTGAGAGTTTCAGCATTACCCCTCCGATTTTTATTGCAGCCAAGGTAACAGCAGCCATAACGACAATGTTAAAAAGCACACCGAGGTAAAGTGTTCTGAAACCGCGCAGAAAAGCTGCGGGCTTGCCGCTATAGCGCAGCTCATAAAATTCGATGTCAGTCATAACGCCTGAGCGTCGCCAGAGCTTTGCGTAGACAAAAACCGTCAGCATTCCGGTAAGCAGAAACGCCCACCAAACCCAGTTGCCTGGGACGCCACTTTCACGAACAAGTTTTGTAACGAGAAGAGGCGTGTCGGTGGAGAAAGTGGTGGCAACCATTGAGGCCCCCAGCAACCACCAGGGCATATTTCTACCTGACAAAAAGAATTCCGAAGAGCTTTCTCCTGCCCGTTTTGAAACGACAACTCCAACAACGAGCGATATGACAAAAAAAGCGATGATAAAGAGCCAATCTATGGATTGTAGAAGCACAGGGCTACAACTCCTAAACGATTTCCAGTAAGTAATTAAAGTTTTTATGAATTAGGCAATTTAATACGCTGCCATAAGAAAGGGTATTGAACAACAAGATGGCGGTTTTGTCAATAATATTTCGGAAGGAATTTGGGATGGATATTGCTATTAGCGTATTTTTAAGGTAGCTAAGGCGATAGCAGCGAAGGCGGCGGCCAGGAGCCAAAAGCGGACAACAACCTGCGGCTCACTCCAGCCGATGAGGTGAAAATGATGGTGTATAGGGGCACATCTAAAAAGGCGTTTTCCGCCGGTGTATTTGAAATAGCAGACCTGCAGGACTACGCTCAGTAATTCGATGACAAAGACACCACCAATAATTAAAAGCAGGATTTCATTTCTTGTTACCAGAGCACCGTATCCCATTGCTGCTCCCAACGGCAGGGAACCAACGTCTCCCATAAAAGTTTGAGCAGGATGGCAATTATACCACAAGAAGCCGAGCACAGAGCCTAAGATTGCCGAATAAAAGATGCTCAACTCTCCAGCCTGTGGTATAGCGGGCAGCAAAAGATAACTTGCCCAGGTGACAGGGCTGGTTCTTGCCATCGTCTCCGAAGCGACATAGCAGAGCACTGTTAGCACCAGGGAAACCATTCCGACACAACCTGCTGCCAATCCGTCCATACCATCGGTCAGGTTAACGGCATTGCTGGTAGCAGATATATAGAAAATTGCAATCGAGACAAACATCCAGTTAGCTAAAGGCAGGCCATGTTTATAGAACGGCAGCCAGAACAGCTTAGCATCGGTTATGTTGGCAAAATCAGTGTATAAAAATGAAGCGATTAAGACAGCTCCACCAATTTGGAATATGAGTTTCTCCCAGGGTTTTAGCCCGTTTCTGCTTCGTTGGCGGGAGACGGCGGTAAGCTTTAGCCAGTCATCGACACCACCGAGAGCAGCAAACCATATTATCAGGATAATCGCCTTCTGAACAAACGGATTATTCAACTTTGCCCACAATAAGGTCGTCGAGAGTGTCGCCAGAATGATTATCAATCCTCCCATCGTTGGTGTGTTTGCTTTTGCTTTTGTCAATTCGTTAAGTGCAGCGTGATGAAATTCAGGTCTATCACCGATTTTTTTTCTCATAAGCCAGCGAATAATTCTGGGGCCAATCACAAAGGCAATCAACAAACTGGTTAAGATAGCTGCAACAGAACGAAACATCACGTTTTGATAGGCGTAGAAGCCTAACCTGTGAGTGAACACCTCGCGTAACTGCCATAACAAATGGTATATCATCTTGCATCTCGCCTCTGAGGCTGGTGATTTGTGTCTAACTTCATAAGAAGAGTTCTTTTAGTTTTTCGATAGTCATCTCCAGCCTTGCAACTCGCGAACCTTTTATTAATATTATATCGTAATCTTTTATTAATTTATGCAGATTATTACAAGCCGAAAAGGTATCTTCGAAACATTCTGCTTGTAAGTGATAATCGACCTTTCTTTTTGCAGCCTCAGCAGCGATTTTTGCGAATTTGCCGACAGTTAGCAATAATTGCACTTTAGCTTGTGCGATAGAAGTACCTAACTTGTTGTGTAAAAGCTTTGTTTGTTCTCCCAGTTCAGCCATATCACCGCAGATAAAAACCAAGCGGCGTTTTTCGGTCGAATTGAGATTAGGTGGAATCCCATTTTGCGACTTGTTGTAGAATGCCAATCTGGTCAAAATATCGAGGGCATTTTTCATTGAGGCGGGGTTTGCATTATAGCAATCGTTCAGTACTGTCAGTGTTCCGATTTGCATCAATTCAGTTCGCATAGGAATAGCAGGCAGGGTCTTTAGGGCGTGAGCAAAATCATCAATGTTTATTCCGAACCGGCTGCAAACAGACCAGGCAGCGAGAGCGTTTTCGACGTTGCCTTGGCCGGGTAACGGCAGGAGTATCTCCGTTCCGTCGATAGTGAACCGACTATTAGAGGCATTATGAGTAATGTTGTGTGCTTGTATATCGCACTGGTCTGATTTGCCGAAAGTTATAATCTGGTAATTGGTGATTTGTGATTTGTGATTATTTAGCCATTTAACCAAATTGGTGTTGATAATCAAGGTGCCGGGGGGGCGCAGTCCTTCGGAGATGGACAGCTTTTCGTGTATAATAGTTTGCAGGTCGCCAAATCCTTCCAGATGTGCAGGGTAAACATTGATTACAACCGCTATATCTGGCTGAGCGATTCGGGTCAAATAAGCAATCTCACCGGGGTGGTTGCTGCCAAGCTCAGCGATAATTATTTTATCTTCGGGTTTTGCAGCAAGCAAAGTTAGGGGCAGACCGATATTATTATTAAAATTTTTTGGTGCCTGAAACGCACGATAATGCTGACTTAAGACATTATAGACGATTTGTCTTGTTGTTGTTTTGCCTACCGAGCCGGTTATCGCAACGACCTTGAAATTGCTTTGCTGACGGTATTGCTTAGCGAAATCGCCGAGTGCTTTTACAGTGTCTTCGACTTTAAGTATTGCTCTGGGGGGCAATTTAGTATCTTTGAAGTTTTTATTGACAACGGCACAAACGGCACCTTTGCTGAAAGCATCAAGTACGTAATCGTGGCCATCAAAATTATCGCCGGGGATAGCAAAGAAACAATCACCGGTTTGCGTAGTTCGTGAGTCGGTGCTTACACGTGTGAAAAAACGTCGCTCGTCGCTCATCGCTCGTCGCTCGTGTGCTTTTATTATTCTGGTGAGTTCTTTAATTGAGAATTCTTTCATCTTCGTTTTTTCAGGAACTCCTCGGCAATATCTTTGTCACTGAAGTCAAATTTTTGCTTTCCAATTATCTGGTAGTTTTCGTGGCCTTTTCCCGCAATGAGCACAACATCATCTTTAGCAGCAACCTTCAGGACTAACTCGATGGCTTTTTTTCTATCCGGCTCAATTGTAATTTTCTGCGAATGTGGGTTTTCAAAGCCGGCGACGATTTCCTCGATAATAGCCATAGTTTCCTCTGTTCTGGGATTGTCGCTGCTAACGATGATAAAATCGGCTAATTGTTCGGCCACCTTTGCCATACGCGGCCGTTTAGTTCTATCTCTGTCTCCACCACAGCCGAAAACGACCCGGAGCTTACCCTTACATAAAGTTCTTAGCGTAAGCAGAACATTTTTCAAGGCATCGTCGGTATGGGCGTAATCGATAAATATGTGACTCGTGACTGGTGGCTCGTGACCCGAGCAACTAACTTTTTCCAGCCGGCCTGGTACGCCCTGCAAGGCCGAAAGGCCGACTGCTATCGTTTCCAAATCAAAGCCTGCCGCGAGGCATAATCCTGCTGCCGCCAGGTGGTTACCGACATTAAATCGACCCAGCAAAGGGGTTTTTACTCGTGACTCGTGACTCGTGACTCGTGACTCACGATATTTTAAAACAAACACTGTTCTATTTACGTCCATTGATTCGATGTGGGCGGTTAAGTCGGCTTGTTCATCGACAGCATACCACAAGATTTTGGCGGTGGTTTTTTCGGCGATTTGTTTTGCTTCCGGCGATTGCTTATTCAGGACAGCAGTGGCGTCGGGCGGTAGAGATTGAAAGAGTTTTGTTTTGGCTTTGAGATAATCGGCTTTTGTTTTGTGATAGTCTAGATGGTCTCCGGAGAGGTTGGTGAAAGCGGCGGCTTTGAATTTTATGCCGGCGAGGCGATTTTGAGCGAGTGCGTGGCTGCTGGCTTCGATGACCATATATTTTAAGCCGGCTTTTAGCATTTGCTGCTGCTTGTCGGCAATTGCCAAACAATCAGGAGTAGTCAGGTCCGCTTGAGAACTTACCGAGCCTGTGTCATAGAAGATTGTTCCGATAAGGCCGCACTTTTGGCCGGCATTTTGTATACAAGAGCGTACGAGAAAGGCAACGGTTGTTTTGCCGTTTGTGCCAGTAACGGCGAGATTGGTTAATTGTGAAGCTGGATTACCCCTCGCTGCCTGCGATAGAAAAGCTGCTGCTTTTGTGGAATCATCAACAATTATGACTTCGTGGTTGGTGGTTGGTGGTTCGTGGTCAGCTTTGTATTTTTCTGCAACGATATATTTGGCTCCGTTTGCTATGGCCTGGTCAATGAAGCTGTGACCATCATAGATTGTGCCTTTGACAGCCAAGAAGATATCCCCGGCTTTAACAAGTCTGGAATCGGCACAAAGACGCGGAGCGTTTTTTGAAGAAATTAGATTTAAGAGCTCGTCAAAAGTCATAAACTTTTATTGTAAGGAGTTTTTGCTTATTTTATCGGCAAAAGTAGATATTGCGATGGAAAATTGTATTTTTATGCTTATACTTGCCATTAAAGATGGTTTTTAAGAAATTTTGAGGGCTTTATGGAAAGGATTGGATTATGAAGGTTTGGTATATAGTCGGCATTTGCTTTGCTTTCGTGGCGGCAGGTCCAGCGAGAGGCCAGGTTAGCGAAACGGAGTATTTTGCGGTATTTATGGAAGGCAGAAAGGTAGGCCATTCGACACTGAGCCGAATAGTGGCCGACGGTAAAGTAACAACAACAGAGAAGGTAAGCCTGACATTTAGCCGGGCGGGCGTTCCGATAAGTATCGATACGACAGAAACGAGTATCGAGACTATTGACGGGAAACCACTGGGTTTTGAGATGATTCAGGACATAGGTGTTATGCCGATGAAGATAAGGGGAACCGTCAGTGAGAACGGGATGGTCGAGATGACGGTCAATATGATGGGCAAAGAGCAGAAGAGTACATTTGAGTGGCCAAGGGGTGCGGTAATGGCTGAGGGGATACGTTTGTTGGAACTGGAAAAAGGGCTTACGGAAGGTTCCGAGTACAGTGTGAAAGTATTCAGCGCGGCAGTGATGCAGGCGCTTGATACGGAAATATATATAGGGGCGAAACAAGACGTTGACCTGCTGGGGCGTATAGTTCGCCTGACAAAGGTTACGACGAAAATGATTGTGCCAGGGGCGGGTGAAATTGTCAATACCAGTTATGTTGACGACGAGCTACGTCTTCAGATGAACGTTACGCCTATAATGGGAATGCAAATAGAGATAATCGCGTGTCCAAAGGAGTTTGCGCTTGGAGAAAATGACGTGCTTGAAGTGATAGGTAAGCTGTTTTTGCCGAGCCCTATGCGAATTGAGAACGTGAACAGTGCCAAATCGATTAGTTATCACCTGAGCTCTACGAGCCCAGGGGAGAAATTGGCAATACCGCCTAATGACAATCAAATTGTGGAGCAGGACAAGGATGGCGGAGCAATTGTAACTGTTAAACCTATCGCCGCACCAGAAGGGGCGACGTTTCCTTACAGCGGCAGTGATAAGACCATTCTGGATGCGATGAAACCCAACAGATTTTTACAGAGCGACCGCGAGGAGATAATCGAGCTCGCTGAGCGTGCGGTCGGCGATAGCAAAGATGCGGCTGATGCTGCCAGGAGGATTGAAGCGTTTGTGTCCGAATACATCGAGAACAGGAACCTGTCGATTGGTTACGCATCAGCGGTGGAAGTCGCAGCGAGCAGGCAAGGCGATTGCAGCGAGCATGCGGTGCTTACGGCGGCGATGTGTCGGGCGATCGGGATACCTGCGCAGGTGGTTTCCGGAGCAGTGTACGTTCAAGACTGGCCAGGTTTTGATGAGGGTTTTGGCGGCCACGCATGGGTACAGGCTTACGTTGGTGGCAAGTGGGTAGGTCTTGACGCAACGTTTAAGGGTGCGGGCCGTGGAGGCTACGGCCCAGGGCACATAGCATTGGCGGCCGGCGATGGAAAACCGGAGGACTTTCTTGACCTCTTAGGCACATTAGGAAAGTTCAGGATTGACAAGGTAGTTGTTGAAAGAGGTGAGTAAAGGGCATTTCGATGAAAGGAGTTCTATTCGAGCTGGATGTCGGCCAAGACAAGCTCGACATTGGTAGAGCCATTATAGGTGTTTAGCTGGGGCTGATAGGCAACATTAAAGAATTCTCGTTCAAGCAATTTCTTCTCGAATTTACCCATACCGAAACCGATGCAGCGGACCGTATTCGTATTGTCGGTTATTGCAAGCTGCAGGTGGTTACCACCTATGCCCACTATTCTTGGCGAAGAAGCGAGGCGGGCACCTTTTGTTGAGAAAATCGGCTGGGGATTGCCCTGTCCAAAAGGCTCAAGCATCTGCAGCTCGGTAACGGTCTCCTTTGTAAACTCGCTCAATGGAACAGCCGCATCTATGTGCAGTTTATCAATGAGGTCAATTTCTTTTAAATTTTGCTTTGTATAGGTTTCAAATTCAGCGGTGAACTGGGTGATTTTTTCGGCTTCGATAGTTATCCCTGCTGCCATTTTATGGCCGCCGAAAGTAATAAGATGCTGTGAGCAGGCTCTGATTGCGCTGAGCAGACAGAATCCTTCAATCGAGCGGGCGGAACCCTGAGCAATTCCATCTGCAGCCGTGCCGGCGTTAATCGGGTCGGTGGTTTGCGACTTGTTGTAAAACGGCAGGCCAATCATAATTGTCGGACGATGGTATTTGTCAACTATTCTTGAGGCCACTATTCCTATTACGCCTGTGTGCCAGTTTATGTCTGCAAGGACAATACTCTTTTGGTCAGGGCGGTCGAGGCCTTTTTCAGCTATCATTTCACAGGCCTGCTCGAATATCCTTCGCTCACATTGTCGCCGCTGTTTATTTTGCTCTTTGAGATATTTAGCTATTTGCATCGAGCGAACCGGGTTATCTGTTGTCAGGAGGTCAACTGCCAACTGCGCATGTCCCATTCTGCCTGCTGCGTTGAGCATCGGAGCAAGGTGAAAGCCGATGCTAAAACTATCGAGACCTTTTCCTGTCAGGCCTGCTGATTCAATCAAGGCGTGGATGCCACAGAGATTGCACTGCGACAAGGATTTGAGGCCGTAGCTTGTCAGAATTCTGTTTTCGCCGCGAAGGTCGACGATG
>Ga0209636_10008640_pt1 | contig 10373 bp, 9 predicted proteins | sample DeeMarSWOR152_54_FD_187464 | JGI IMG/M metagenome (GOLD analysis project Ga0209636, IMG submission 187464) | Marine sediment microbial communities from White Oak River estuary, North Carolina - WOR-1-52-54 (SPAdes) (version 2) | ecosystem: Environmental > Aquatic > Marine > Intertidal zone >... | reverse complement strand
AATATGGTGTTCGACATGGTGGACCTGAGCTTTCAACCTTTCAGGAGAAATTTCAAATTCTTCGGCCAGTTGCGCCTTGATTTCCCTCACTTTCAACGCGTTCTTCAGGCGGTCTTTCACGAGATTCAGGGAGGGGTGATTCCGAAATGCGAAAAGGGCCTTGCGGAGGAGATTCGCCTTTGGATTCCGGTTCAGTGCGATGTGCTCTATTTTCTCGAGGTCAAGCTTTGCTTCATCCAAACAGTATTGAATCGCATCGCGGGGAAATCCTGCCCAGTGCTTTATTCGTCTGAACCGTTCCTCCTCTGCAGCGGCGATGAGTTCTCCGTCTTTCAGTATGCACGCTGAAGAATCTCCGTGGTATGCATTCATTCCAAGAATATACATGGCTTAAGTCTATTATAGATTTATGTCATAAATTTCTTCAATTATTTCTTTAATTCCTTTTTGTTCCTTTTTGGCCTTTTTCTTCATCTCATAGATCTTAGCATCTACTAAAAATCTGTACCAGAAACCTTGGAGGAAATGCCATACCAATCCTTCTTTTCCATCTAAAAAACCAAGCCTGAAGAAATACCTATAAATAAAATATAGAAAAGGTCTAAGGAAAAGCGGGATTTTGGCATAAATTTCTTCTTTTAGCCATCTTGTTCTTTGTTCTTGGGTACCAGAGAGCTTTGCCGAAACTGTATTATAGCTCAGGAAATTGTATTTTAGATTTAGTATATCAATAGCCTCTCGGGTTGCATAGCTGTTGTGCTTCCCAATCCACCAATGAAGGTCTTTTTGATTTTCATCAATAATATCATTTTTTAGGAATAGAACTGCTCCTTCGGTTATTTTCATGTGCTCATCCATCCATCTTTCCTCACAGTAGGCTTTCCTCTTTCTCCATATTCTCAAAAGCCAAACAGGATAATAACCGCCGTGCTTTATCCATCTGCCCATAAATAAGACTCTTCTTTTCAGATATATCCCTGTTATGTCACGATTCAAAGTCGGTAGTTTCTCCAAAAGCTCCTTTCTTAGTTCCAGTGTCACTCTCTCATCCGCGTCAAGTCGTAATATCCATTCGGTTTTAATAGGTATATGTTCCAAAGCCCAGTTGAATTGTTTTGCGTAATTTTCGAAAGGATGATGATAGATGTTACAAGCAAATTTCTTGACAATTTCGATGGTTTGATCCGTAGAATAAGAGTCTACGATGAAAATAGCCTCTACCCATCCATATACGCTCGCTAAACATCGCCCTATGTTCTTCTGCTCATTAAAGGTAGGGATAATAACAGAAAGAGAAAGTTTAGTCATCTTCGTGCTATCACAATCATAGATTTCCATAAAAATGGCAGTCTTCCTGAGCCACGAAATTCCAGTGGCTTCATACCTACGCTTTCGAGAAATCTGTAAAGTGTTTTCTTTGAGAAGAATTTTATATGCCCGCCCTCACATATAGGGTCAAAGTGGGTATCAAACTTATTCAATAAGGAGGTACTCAAATTCTTAATATAACCGTGATAGGGCGTTGTGATTATCAGATGGCCACCCTTTTTGAGCCAAAATTTTATATTTTCCACGTACTTTTTTGGACTATACATATGTTCGATGACTTCAACAGACAAGACGATGTCGTACCCCTTCTTGGGGAAAGGACTTGGCAACTCTATGCAGTAGGCATTATGAACTTCAAATCTATTTTCAATCTCTTTGACAATTCTCCTTGCTATTTTTATGGCACTTTCAGAGACATCAATCCCCCAAATATTCTTATAGTTTTTATTATAAAGCTCAGATGCAATATATCCGCCCCCGCAACCAGTATCAAGTATCAAAGCATCTTTTGGGACACTAAGCTTAGTGAGAATTCTATGAATGCTGGGTAGCAGGTAAAAATGGGACTGTGTTTTGGGATGTTCCCAATTGTGAATGCTGATAGATTCTTTATTTTTCATTTCTCAAGATTTCTTGAAACTTGCATATTACTGCATCAGCAATGTTATCTATATTGTAACACCCTTTCACAAGTTTCTTTCCTCGAAGGCCCATTTGAAAGGCCTCCTTCTTGTTATCCAATATCCTTGCGAAAGCCTGATAGAGATCTTCATCGCGAGGTTGGATAATGAAGCCGGCCTTGGCGCGTTCCACATCTAAGAAATTGCAGTGGTTCGTAATAATTACCGGAAGACCGCAAATCATTGCCTCTAGGATAGCCATACTGAACCCCTCAGAATAAGAAGGAAGAGCAAATAAATCGCTGCCCGTAAATACCTCTAGCTTCTCCCTTCCCTCCACCATTCCGGCAAATGTTACCTGATCAAAGACTCCTTCGTGTTTCAGCCATTCTCTCAGTTTCTTTTCACACCCATCTTCATCAACGCCCGCGATTAGCAGGTGCACATCGTTCCTCTTTCTTGCGAGTCTGCCATAGGCTTTTGATAGGATATCCAAACCCTTTATCCAATGAATTCTGCCCAAGAAAAGTATAACCTTTTTGTCTTGGAGATAAGGGTAACGTTTCCTCAGCTTTTCTCTCTCTGGCAGATTGTTAAACTCAGATATGTCGATCCCATTGGGAATAACAATCGCCCGGTTTTTCAAACAAAGCAATCTGTGACACTTCTCTGCCTCATCTCGGGTTAGGTAGTGGACGGCCGTTGCACCCTGCAAAGCCCTTTTCACAGCAATATGATAATAAGGCACTTTCTTCCAAAATTTCTTCCTGGCGGTATATGGATATAGAGCACCTTGGGGAGAGATAATATAGGGCTTTCTGTAGTGTTTGCAATAATGTGCGGTCGCTACTGTGGGGTAGTTCCAAACAGATACAATATAAATCAAATCAAAAGCTTTCAATTTCTTTTTTAAGGTTTTTGTCATTGGCCAAGAGAACTGCCATCCTGTCGTTCCCATAAACTCGAAGAATTTTGTGAATGTGAAATAGGTAACCTTCACCCCTTCAAAATTAGTCTCATGGTTTGGAAGGACTTTCTGATCTAAACCCACATTGGTGGTATAAACAGTCACATCTATACCTTTCTCCACCAGGGCATTATTCAGTGCGCGCAAAGAAGCAATAGGGCCTCCATATCTGGATGCTGGATAATAAGAAGGTATTACACAGAGCAGCTTCATTTTATTTTTGCATCCGGAAGCAAGTTCATTGCATGTATATGGGCCTCAGCAGAATGTATTGAGGATATTTCCTAATTTTTCGATTGAGAATTATTCATATTGTTTTTAAAAATTTCCCCTTTAGAATGATTCACGTTAAAATCGTCTTCGTTAGTAACTAACTTAAAATCAGAATTTTTGTGAAATAAAGCAGTAGGTAACTCGCCTGTGTCGTTTGTCTATTTACCCAAAACGTAATTTATCGCCTTCAAGTACATTTGTCCTGCACTCTCTAGAGTAAAATCTCGGATAATTTCCAGCGACCACTTTCCCATTGCATCCAGGTTGAAATTGCCGTTTACAATACTTTTCATAAGCGCAAAAAGCTCATCTTCCTTATATGGATCGAAGGAAAACCCGTTCCTGGCATCATGGACTATATCCGGGTAACAACCGCATCTATTGGATGCCAAAATGGGAAGCCCCGAAGCCATCGCTTCATTAACAACTAACCCCCAGGGTTCTGAAACACTAGGTAGTATAAACACATCACTTATTGAATAGAAAAATGGGAGTTCATCTTGTTGCTTAAAACCAGGAATAAGTATATCCCTCACCTCATTCTTTGTTATAAAATTGTCTATCGGCCCCCTTAGAGGACCATTGCCTACCAGAATTAGGCCCCAGTCCTTTGCCCCTTCCCTCTTTAGCTTTTGATACGCTCGTATTAAAAATAAAATGTTCTTCTCCTTAGAGAGTCTACCTACAAAGAGAAAATTCCTTTTGGGGATGCCAATTTTTTCACAGATTTCAAATCTATTGCTTCTTAGGCATGTAACCTTTCTTTGATAATAAGGAACATCTACCGGGCCCGGTCCTTGCTTTATGAATATTTTTTCAGATTCCATTCCTAGACTGATCGTGTAATCTCGATGTCTTGTTCCATCTACAAGAGCAGCATCGCAGTTAGATACTAAAAGTCTCTTACAAGCCTCCTTAATTTTGGATCTTTGTTTATCTAATGAATGTGACTCATTTATTAAAATTATTCTTTTCCCATTTCTCTTTGCCCATAAAAAAGCTGCCCAATAAAAAAAATAGTTGTAACCCCCAATGATAACGACCTTTGGATCATAAACATCTAGTGCCTTATGAATTGCCAGAGCTGCTTTGATAGGATTTATGTCCTCTATAAATCCCTGAAAAAAAACATCATAGCAGAAACTTAGTTGTTCTCTATTTAATTTCCATTCCCTGGTCTTATCGATCTCGGCTAAGTAAAAAACCTTAAAATATGGAAATATTTTGTACATAGCATTAAATAGTAAAATCTTATAAGGAGTTTGCCAGTAGTTTTGGATTATTATGATATCTGTATTCATTGCAAATATTAAGAAAAAATCAGGGTTTTATGGGGTAAATAACCTTTTTGTGGTAATTTATTTGAATAGGCTCTTGAGTAATTCTTGCGCACCTGATTACGACGTAAAGGGGAATGGCCTGCATTGCGTAGGCCATAGTGATAGCAAGGAAATCTCCACGGACCTCCATAGCAAACACGGGTAAACTATGTATAAACAATAGCTGAAGGCCTATGTTGTCGGCATGGGAACGTGAGAGTCTATACCACCAGCCAGCCAAGGCGCCAAAAGCTAGCATTCCTAAAGGTATTCCCAAGTAGCCAAAGTTACCGTAAAGTTCACCTATAATAGATGCAGAAACACTATTCCCTAGTATGTTTCCTTCCAACGTGGTATACAAACCCTCAACGCCTATTATTTCATCCATGTAAATTGAGAATCCGCCTGGTTTATTTGGCCACCATTTCCGCGGAATAAAATTTAAAAATAGGGCATAATAAGATGACCCGTAAAGATAACCGTATCTACTTGGTATTGCGTCAATGACTTCAATCGGGGAGAAAAATTGATCAAGTCCTCCTTCAACTAGTGAGTTAAAATTCAAATAGTTGACTTTTCGCCAATTTAAATCTTTGAAGCCAATGTGCCTGTATTGTGTCATTAGCGAAAGAGGCACAGCTGTAACTACAATTGCGATAAGCAGATATCTTGTATTTCTAGTTCTTTTTGTTGATGTTAATCCAAGCCAGTACGACAGAAATATACTGAACAGCAACCAAATGAAGTAATAACGGCTGCCAAGTAAAAACTTTATGGTTAAGGCAAAAAGGATTCCCGTCGATAAAAGAATTTTGTGTAAAAGTGCGCCCCATTTTTTTGCCAACAAAAAACCTGCGAGGATGGCTCCGACAGCGACAAAGTCGCCTAACCATGCAAAGTATCTTAGATTTGAATTCCAAAAAACAAAGTCACTCCCTTCAATTTGAGCTCGACTTGATAGCAGTTGATAGATAAGAGGTACGTTTACCTTAGACGCGACATAGAGGGTAAACACCAATCCAATACCCTTCAGAGCTAAAATGACTCTAAATACTCGCTTTTCATTTAAGATACCTTTAGTCGATTGCAGAAACTCTGAAAAAACTTTGCTACGTTCACCCGCTCTGAAGCCTAAGTTGAAGAAGACAATCCCGAGAGTAATAAGTCCTGAACAAAGGAAAATAAGCGCTGGGGGATATTGCTGGTATTTTCCTGCATTTGCAGTGGCTCCTATAGTAAAAAAAGTGAGGAATCCGGTGATTACCATAGTCTTCGGACTCAGCAAGGAGAATCTAGATCGAAGCACATCTGACATAAGAATTAATGCAATAACTGTTACAGGTCCTATCATGCTTATTGGTGCTAATGAGATATCTCTTTCCCTCCATGTCCAATAAACAAACATAACGACAGAGAAGCTAACACAGCTACAAATCAAATAGCGCTTACGTTGAATGTTGCGAATTACGGTATTTTCGGCAATGCCCATTATTCCAAACTTCCTTTTTCCCTTAGTTTCATAGATATCTTTTGGTGGAAGGAAATCATTTCACTCATTTTGAACGGTAACTGGATTCAACTGCGAAATATTCGCCTTCTAACGCCTTGTAACAAGTAGTCCCAGTCACCCAGTCGGGCATACCAGGCAGCACGCCTCAGCAAAAAAGCAAAGCGAATCAGCTGCAGCAGAGGAGATGACATTTTACCGATGCCCAAGCTGCTGAGATATTTGGCTTTGATGGCGGCGACTTCACCTTTACAGGTGACGTTGCGGCTTGAGTGCGTCAGAGATCCGGAATGGACACGATACAGCCCTAACGTCTTGTGCAAGAAATGGGGTTGTGCGACACACGACAGACAAAGGAAGAAATCATAGTCAAACGCATAGCGATACTCTAGTTTGATTCCCCCTGCTTTGTTAAAAGCAGAAGGAGTAAAGAAGGCTGCCTGGTTATGCATTACCATTCCTTCAAATAGAATACCTAGATATTCAGTGGGTGCAAAGCGCAGTTCTCCGATCTGTTGGCTATGTTCATCAATGAACGCGAGGTTCCCAAAGGCAAATTCCACATTTGGGTTCTGCTTGAAAAACTCGCCAACTGTCCGCAAAGCTCCCGGCAGGTAGGCGTCGTCGGCGTTCTGCCAAGCCATAATTTCACCGGTGCAGTGAGCAAAACCTCTAGATAGTGCGTCTGCCTGTCCGCAATCTGGCTCGCTTACCCAATAAGCCAGGTACTTCCTATACTTTTCTATTATCTCTATACTGCTATCAGTCGAACCACCGTCAACTATGATATATTCAAGATTTGGGTAGTCTTGGTTTAGGATACTAAGTATGGTTTCTTCTAAAAATTCAGCCTGATTATAGGAAGGAGTGATTATTGAAATTCGAGGCCAGGACGAATCTCTGGCCAGGATAACTTCCTCTTCAAAAGTGGATCTTGAAAGAAAATGCTTAATCTCTTGGGATGAATTTTTTTTCATATCATGTATGTGGATCAACTCGTCTATTTAATATTTCATCGGTAATCCATCCGGCTAGGCGTTTTCGCATTGGATGACGCCAGAAAGGAACAAAGATGACTATGGAAGATGAAAGAATAAGCAAGCCGATTAGCGGGGCAGGATTTGGGACATAATTAAGTTGAGTATGGATGATGAAAGCAGATAATGTTGCGATTAAACATGCTCCAATAATTTTCCTACTTGTTTTTGGTATCAGTTCCATGAAAGGAAGTTTATGCCTAATATGGTACGAAATGTAGATTAAACTGCTGCCTAAACTTAAAGAAAGTATCCACGCGACGACAACTCCGATGCCGTTATATAACATGCCCAATAGAAATCCTAAGCCAGCATTTAGGACTGCAATAACTACATGGCCTATTACATTCCAACGAAGTTCCCCAGTACCTAAGTTTGTGAAATAGGCAGGACCAGCCAAAGTGTTTAAGAACCAGCCGATCCCAAGCAAAATTGTGAATACTACGAAAATTTGTTCATAGTGCCCAATCCATAACTGCGATATGACCGGTGTCGCAATAATTATGAGTGAAAATAGTGGTAATGAAAGGTAAAAGATCAATTGGTAGGAGCTCAGATAAATTGATCGTATCTCCTTAGGCAGTCTCTCCTCCAAGCCTGCAATGGCAGGAACAATCGCTTGATTGGCAGATATAAGAACGGCACGAAGCTGCATAATGATCCTGCTGGCCATCTCATAGTATCCAACCATAGAAAGCCCACCAAATTTGCTTAGAAGAGCCTTTGTGATTGGATCGTAAAACATGGCGCTGACCGATATTGTTTGGAAATTTATGCCATAACCAATTATTTCGTTGAATATATTTCTGCTCCATTTGTAAGGGAAAGAAGGAAGCAATGGAAAATATCTCTTCAGTAATATCCAGCTAAGAATAAACATCATAACGTTTTGCGCGACCCGTGCATAGGCCACTCCCATTAGTCCGTATATCGGGGCGAGGATGAAGCATGCTAGTAAATTAGTCATTGACCCTCCTAGAATAAGTAGACAACGTAAATCAATCCGCTGGCATCCATCGAGACTGGCGTAAAAGACGTTTGTAATTACCATCACCCATAATGCAAAGAAAGCGTAGGGTAATATAGCAACCGAGGCTGGGAGGAATGAATCCGCCACGATGAGGCCAAGTACCCATTTTGCAATTGGATACCCGATTGACAGAACAAAGGCAAGAAATATGGCAATGGAAAGGGCAGCAGTTTGAATCACCGCCGAGGCTTTTTCATTTTGTTCCTGCGCGATATATTTGGCTACAAATTTTACTACACTTCCAGAAAACCCAAGATTTGCAACTTGCGTTGCTGTTGTAGTTGCAAGGACTAGTGACCAGATTCCTAACTGCTGAATGCCTATGGTTTTCAATAGAAATCGATAAAGTATAAATAATATCGTAGTGACCCCTATAACCTGAAGTACTGACATTATCGCGTTTATAATAATCTGCCTTTTTTTTCGCATTATATTTCTAATTAGCTCGGCATAAAAAGAATATTGGCAGACCGATATTGCTCATTCCTAACTGTATGTTTCATTATCTTTCCATCGTTAAATTCATAAGGTGTGTAATTTCTATCCATAAGAAAATCTATGGAGCTCTTACTAGATGGATAAGTTTGCAAATCCTCATCCCCAACTTCAATTGACACGATTGGACGAAATTTATCAATAGTTTCTTGCATGCTAACAAGAATTTCGTATTCGGATCTTTCTGCATCTATTTTGACAAAACTTGGTTTGATATTTTTAATTTCTACATATTCATCGATTGGAATAGCAGTAATTTCAAATCTCTTATGAGTTAAATTGGACTTAATATATCGTGGTAATCTTGCCTCGTACATAGAATTGAAAGCAGAATATCGGATCCCATAATCATTTATTGATACAGTTTTTTGCTCTGAAGAAACTGCATTTCTGTTGAGGATTACATTGTTCCTATTTGAAACATTAGCCCGTAAAATGTCAAAAGAGCTTTGCGTAGGTTCAAAAGAGTGAATTTGTCCCTTGTTTCCGACAATAAAAGCGCCGAGCACAGTAAAGTAGCCAAAATGTGCTCCTACATCAATGAATGTCATGCCAGGTTCTAAATACTCCAAAAGCATTCTGGTTAAATCTTCTTCAAAGAATCCGTAACGATATATACTTAACGAAACCCGTTCTGGGATAACTACAAGCATTTGCTCATCCCAGAAAGTGTTTGCTTTCAAAGAAAAAGACTGTCTGAACCATACGGATATAAGTTCCAAGAATTTAGAATAAGCAAGTTTCGTCGGAGACTTCAGCAATCTCTGAATGCGGGTGCCCTTAGAGAGATGAATAGCTGTTTCAAAGGATTTAATCAGGGCCTCAGGTCTAGTCATTTTATATTTATTGAGAATTCATGTGGAAAATTTCAAGTTACATAGGTACCAGCTTTTTTAACGAATACAGCATCAATAAATATCACATGACCATTGTTAGCATAATTTTGATTCAAATTTCCCGTGTATCGATATCCAAGATCACAAAGAAGCCATGTAATGTCTTCAAAAGTTGACTGGCCTTGGTACAATTGGTCCAAGCAGACTTCCAAAATACAGGCTTTTGCATTAGTGAATGTCTCTCTTCCCCCTCGTATGACCCTGTCCTCGTAGCCCTGCACATCTAATTTGATAAGTATTTCAGGTTTGGGGGGAGTAACAAGTTTCTTGACCCAATTGTCCAAAGTGGTTATTTTTACTGGAATAGGAGCTTTCTTTTGAGTAAATGGATAAAGGGTTTCACATTCGTTTGTTGTTCTGAGAAAAGAGGATGAAGGACTATGTTTAGTATGGCTAAATATGTCCAGAGTACCTTCCCTATCACCAAGAGCAAGATTGAATGCTTTAACTCTTCCATTTGTTTGTTTTTCTGCCCACTGGTTTAATTCTTTGTAAGACTCTGGAAGAGGTTCAAAGCAATAAATGAGAGCCTCTGGAAACAGGATGGAAATATCTCTTGCAAATTGCCCTGTATTTGATCCGACATCGATTATTGTCCTAATAGGTAAATTCCTTATGCTTAAGAGTGTATAAGTTGGAATCTTGGATTTTTTGACAATATCACAGCCGAAGAGATTAAATATCTTTTTAATAATTCTTTTTGAATAGCTTAACATCTCAGTAAATACCGGGATTTGTTTTCTGAAATCATACGGATCGGACAAGGGAAGAAGAAAGAGTCCTTTCTATTCGTTACCCTCGCCATTCCAGGTTGTTAGGCCCTGCTTTTGTCAAATTCATTTCCATACCAATTTCTGGTCTTCTTTATTCCTTCTTCAAAGCTCTTCTTGGCCTTGAAAG
>Ga0209636_10008639_pt1 | contig 10373 bp, 17 predicted proteins | sample DeeMarSWOR152_54_FD_187464 | JGI IMG/M metagenome (GOLD analysis project Ga0209636, IMG submission 187464) | Marine sediment microbial communities from White Oak River estuary, North Carolina - WOR-1-52-54 (SPAdes) (version 2) | ecosystem: Environmental > Aquatic > Marine > Intertidal zone >... | reverse complement strand
GAAACAAGAATCCGTTAAGGTCAGGGATATACTTGACAGATGTTTTTGTAATGAAATATCTTTGAGGACAAGGATGCTAAAATATTGATTTTTCTCGGTTTCAGCGACCAGCAGATCGGGACCGCACTGAATGGGTTACCCAAAGACGCCGGTTTCGCCCCCATCTTCTGTGGTTTGACCTAGCATAACATCAATTGGCCGTTATCGGATCTTATCAAAGACCTTCTGGCTGAACAAATATATTGGTGGAAAAAAGCAAAAGAGAAACAAGATTAAAGGAAAGATCAAAATTCAGATCAATAACATGAAAATAAGTGAATAAGGGGAGATCTTATGGTAAATAATATCATCATTGGAAATGATATAGCTGGCGTAACAACTGCTGAAAAGACCAGAAAAATAGATACGTTTGCTGGAGAAGAATATGCACACTAAGTTGATACCAAGCTCCCAAATCCTTGGGGTTTGTATAATAATCACGGAAATGTTTGGAAATGATGCTAGGATTATTGGCATATTGACTATAATGGAGTGCCAAATGATTGGGGTGTATAGATTGAAAATTCCGGGGAGCCACGGATTCTCCGTGGCGGCAGTTTCTACTTCCATGCTTACGCCTGCACTTTGCTAATTGGGACGACAATTACCCCGCCGAGAGCAATGGCCACACTGGCTTTCGTCTTCTTCTCGAAGCCTGAATTATCATGTGCTTAGCCCTAGTAATTAAAACATAGTTACCAATCGCTTTTTTACCATTTGACCAGTTGAAAGATTAAGGTAGGAGAAAAGTATCTAATTCTTTCAAGGAAATCCGATGGTAATATTGTATTTTTTGTTGAAATATATTGATAGTGCCCAATGCCCACCGGATATAATATTTTAGTTTCGTCTATGACTCTGCGGTCGCTGATGCGACCTTGCTGAACCCTGATGGATTCGGTTAGATAACACGCGGATACCAGGCACCGCTTCGCTACGCCCAAATTTGCGTTCTTAGGACGCAAGCTTCAGATACCCACCGGTCGTTATATGAAATTCCGAACCCCGCTGTTAAAAGCAAAAGGCATTTATATAGTCTAAATTTAACTTAAAATATGGAGGTCGATAAAATGGTTAATACCTTTGATTGATTGAAATAAGGACAAGGGACACGGAAAAATCGGCAGCGTTTTATGAAAACTTGTTCGGTTGGAAAGTAATTGAGAAAGAGACTGCAAATGGGTTAGATGTTTGGATTTTTGATATGGGTGGTGAACCACGGACACAAACTTTTCGAAGAGGGGGAATATGGTTTAGACCTGAATGTGAACCTCTCAGTATAATGGTCTACATTGTTGTTTATGATACCAACTCCATTTTAAATAAGGTGACGGAACTAGGAGGAAAGGTTATAATACCAAAAACACAACAAGGTCCTGTGTTTAGAGCGTGCTTTACAGATCTGGATGGTAACCTGTTTGGACTATGGGAAGAAAGAAAAGATGAAAGATCGTTGAAAAAGCGGGAGTCGGAATTCTGTAGATTTACTTTGCAAATCCTTGTCTCGCCTTCGGCTCAGTCATATGACATGCTCGTTAAAAATATACCAAATCTTTGAAGGGAGTAGTAACTGTTATTTTAATGCATTCTCTACTGCATATTTTGCATGGATTGTCGTTGTATCAAATAATGGCACTTCCACATCTTCTTGTTTTATTAGTAATGGAATTTCGGTACATCCCAACATTATTCCTTCTGCTCCGTTTGAAATTAAGTTCTGAATTATCTTTTTAAATTTCTTTTTTGAAGATTGGTTTATTTTTCCTAGACATAATTCGTTATAAATTACCTTATGAACTATTTGTCTTTCTTCTTCATTGGGAATAATGACTTTTATCTCATATTTATCTATTAACCTACCCTTGTAAAAATCTTCTTCCATTGTAAATTTTGTTCCCAATAAACCAATCTTATTAATCCCTTTTTCCTTGATTTTTTCTGCAGTAGCATCGGCTATATGTAGTAGAGGAATTTGGATATTTTTTTGAACCTCATCTGCCATTTTATGCATTGTATTTGTGCAAATTATTACAAAATCTGCTCCGCCCTTCTCAAGATCTTTTGCAGCTTCAATCATTAATTCGGTTAGCTTATCCCAATCTCCCTGATGTTGTAATTTTTCAATTTCTTCAAAATCAAAAGAATACATTAAACTCTTGGCTGAATGTAAGCCACCCATAGTTTCTTCAACAGTTTCATTGATGATTCTATAATATTCTTGAGAGGATTCCCAACTCATTCCTCCAATAAGACCAATTGTTTTCATACGTCTACTAAACATATTTGTATTTATAAAAAACGTTATCAAGGAAGTTTTTGCGTAATTCTCATATCATTAAAGTGATGATTGCGATGGGTGAAAATATGCAAAAATTTGATGTGATCATCATTGGGGCTGGCCCCGCGGGCTTAGCAGCTGCTATTTATACGGCGCGAGCAGCTCTTTCGACTTTAGTGATAGACGAATCGTCAGCTGGCGGTCAAGTGAAGACCACATATCAGGTATCAAATTATCCCGGCTTCGTGGAACCCATTGCTGGGCACGAGTTGGCAGGCAATATGCGAAAGCAAGCAGATAAGTATGGCGTCAAGTTCAAGCTGGCAACAGAGATAACTGCTCTCCATCTTAGCAATCAAGAAAAATGGATAGAACTTGACGGTGAAGAAAAAATTACTGCTGATTTTGTAATCATCGCTACCGGTTCATCTCCACGAATGCTTAGCATTCCAGGTGAAAAAGAGTATACGGGCAGTGGTGTATCTTATTGTGCCACTTGTGACGGCGAGTTCTATAAAGACAAAGATATCTTTGTGGTTGGAGGTGGAAATAGCGCCATGGAAGAATCCTTACTACTCTTACAGTTTGTAAAATCCATTACAGTCATTCATCAATTTGATGAGCTGCAGGCCGAAAAAATCACAGCAGATAAGGTAACCTCAAATCCTAAGGTTAATATTCTGTGGTCTCATGAGCCCCGGGCCTTTTATAAAAAAGAAAACAAAATGGTTGTAGAAGCGGTGGATCTTAAAACAAATAAACTTATTAAATTAGAGCGTGATAGTATCTTTATATTTGTTGGGCTTGTCCCTAATAGTACTTTCTTAAAAAATATTCCAATACAATTGACGGAACATGGTTATATTATTACGAGCCCACAAATGGAAACTAATATCAAAGGCGTATATGCCGCCGGAGACGTTCGAGATAAAAGACACAGACAGATTACTATAGCTGTTGGTGAGGGAACCATAGCCGCGTTAGAAGTTATAAAGCATAAGTTAGATGAGTTAAGTAAGTTCTAAGGGATTCTTATTTAAAAATACCAATATTACTAAGTATATTTAAATCAATATAATTTGTATTGACCAAATTATAAATATACAGATCTGGGATAATTTTGTCTAAACGAAAAAAACGTCGTGGTAAACGTCGTAGCCGAACTAGAAAAGATAAACAAAGAAAACGTCATAAGAAAAAAGGTAAGGATAAAGCAAAAAAACCAAAAGCTAACATCTCGTAAAAAGAAACGTACATTAAATGATAAGAACCGCCGTTTGAAAGCCGAATTTAAGGCGCGTTAACGTAAACAGGATATCATTTTTGTTATTTTCATAATTATTTTTACAGTAAGTATGTTTGGTGGTTATTATCTCTATTTGATGTACTGGGATGCTGGTGACAAGGAGGCGACTAATGATTTAATCGAGCCAAAGAATGATAACACAGGAGTTCCTGATAACGGAGACGATCACGTCGAGCCTAATAAGATAGAATGGAACATATATGATGAGGGATTGCAATTATCTAAATTCAACAATAAACCAGTTATGATTGATTTCTAATTTCTATTTTGATGGGTGTTTTTGGTGTGATGAATTAGACAAAAATACTTATTCTGATTCTAGAGTTATTGAGAAAGCAAAAAGTTTTATTTCGATAAAAGTGGATATATATGAAGAAAATATTTACAATCCCTGCCGAAGCTACCCTATGCAAAAACATACATACTTTACTTCCCAGTGCCAGAAAAGTATTACAAGCCTGATGTTATAATCAAGATATCAAATCCCCATGAATTGATGCTAAGGGTAAGAGAACTAACAGCCATTACAGGAGATTCAATTGGAGGCTATATGAGCGGTGTGGTGGCAATGTGTAGTGAGTGCACTGCATATCCTATACTTACCAGTAAACCCAATATTTCTGTAGGCTGTACAGGCTCACGACCTGGTGCAGAGTTAAAGGTCAATGAGCTGTTTTTTGCGTTACCAGCCTCATATATATCTTGTTTATAGATTTTAGATGGAAGGTAAAGCGAAGGAATGCGCTCTTTGTATAGTAAATATGATAATTTCGTTAAAAGAATTTGTATTTAATATAATATTTTAATAAATCTCACTATGGTATTACTATGAGAATCAAAGACTTGAACGAAGAGATAAGAACATGTAGTAAGTGCAGATTATCTGAAACGAGAACATATGCACTTTGTGGTGAAGGAAATTTAAATGCTAAACTTATCATAATAGCTCAGGCACCCGGTGAGACTGAGGACCGAGAGGGTAAAATGTTTATTGGGCCATCTGGGAAAGTCTTTGATGAGTTATTGATGATGGTAGGTATCGATAGAAAAAGGATATACATTACAAACCTAATCAAATGTATGCTACCAAAATACCGAAAACCCAAACTAGATGAGATCGAAACCTGTGTGCAATATTTAGATAAAGAGCTCGAGTTGATAAATCCAGTTATAATATCCACCCTAGGTTATTTCACCGCTAGATATATTTTCGAAAAATATAATATAGCTTCTGAGCTAGACTTTCCAGAGGTTTGCGGTAAGATTTTTATGTCAAGGAATAAAAAGTTCGTACCATTACAGCATCCTACGGCTCTGTTATTTAATGATTCACTTCGAGATGAGTTGTTTGAGGAGTACAAAGTGATGAAAAGATTATTAGATAAAGAATAAATTATCAAAATGATTTGAAACTTAAGTTATATGATGAGAATACACTAAATATCTAATACATTGAATAAAATCCATTAAAAAACAATGGAGGATATAATAATGACTAAAAAAATCTCGGAAGAAGATGTTCGACAGACATTAAGAAATGTTAAGCATCCAGCGATTGATTGTTCATTAATCGAGTTAGGTATTATCAAAAATATACTTATAAAAAATAATAAGGTAATGATAACTTTTGCATTTCCTTTTGTAGGAATACCAATAAAAGAATATCTTGTGAACAGTGTGCGTGAGCCAATAGCGAAGTTAGGAATAAAAGTTGAAGTGAAAGAAACAATAATGACTGATGAGGAGCGCGAGAATTTTTTAAAGCTGGAAGGTAAATACTGGACAAGTGGCTAGTAGCTTTTTTAATATGAGGGTTAAAATAATGAACAAATCAGAAGAAACCATTTATGATAAAATAGAATATAGGCTTTTTGAACTAATAATACAACGGGTAAAACTGGCAAAATGTATATTAGACATTGGCTGCGGCAATTGTAAACTAGTTAATATACTAGCTAAGCAAACGACAAGTAAAATTATTGGTGTGGATATAGATGATAGTGGTTTTGCCAATGGGATATCCGATGCAGAGGTTCTGGGTGTATCGAAGAGAATTAAATGTATTAAAGTGGACGCACAATTCCTGACTACCGTTATTGATGAACAATTTGAAGCAGTAGTATCAGTATATGCACTTCATGAGTATGAAAAGCCGGAAGAAGTGCTTCAAGAAGCACATCGGGTTTTAAAACCTGGTGGTAGAATCATTGTAGTAGATTTTCTGGAAGGCTCAACTGCACAAAGATTATGGAATGAGGATTATTATACGGAAGGACAAATTAGAAATTTGTTACAAAAGTTAGGTTTTAGAGATATTGAAACAGTGTTTCCGGAGGGGCGTGAATTGGTATTAGTTGAAGGTATGAAAAAACCTATTCATGGTATTAGATGAGGTTTATGCTATTTCTAGATATCTAATCTTGGCAACAGCCCAGCACCCTCCATGATTTCCAGCAGCTTTTTCTCTCATTATATCGCTATTATAACACCAGCTATACCCATAATCTCTCGTACCTGTTGGGTACTCTCCTGAGCCATTTTAATTCATATCCATATTATGACCCATATTACAGCCACGCACTCTACGCCGAGCTGGAGCCTGACCCAGGAACCAGGATAGACTCTTGGGTCACGAGCAAATCTACCAAAGTCAAGTAAATATAACGAATCTTAATTATGTATTTAAATATGGAAAAAAAATCCTTCGATATAACATTGGGAATAGAAATAATATGACACAGAAAAAAAATAAAGATATATCCCATATTAATCTGTTAAAAATTCTATTACTAAGTGGAATGACTATATTCATGATACTCCTGAGCATAGTGTTGATTAAAGAGAATATTGGGACATACGTTCAACTCTTTGTGGTAGTAATACTGCTCAGTATCATATGGTATCTACAGTTATCAAAAAAAGAATGAAAAAATACAAATAAAAAATATAAGTAAAAAACCTATTTTTCAAAGACTAAAGAGTATAATTATATATATAGCGGTTATTTACATTCAAAAATAGCTCAATGCACAAAAAAGGGTTGGTTGAAATATGGCGACAGAAAGAACCGAGGATTATTTAGAAGCAATAGATAGCATTATTGGAAAAAAGGGATATGCCCAAGTAAAAGATATTTCTGAGATTTTGGGAGTTGGACCTTCCAGTGTCACGGAAATGTTTCAAAAATTGAACAAGGCAGGTTATATTAATTATGAGAAATATGGTGGTGTTACTCTAACAGCCAAAGGAAAAAAGATTGCCAAAGAAACAAAAAAGAAACATGTTATATTACATGAATTTCTATTGATATTAGGTGTGGATAATAAAATTGCCGATGAGGATGCTTGCAGAATTGAACATGTATTGAACCCAGAGACTTTAGATAGATTAACTAAGTTTGTCGAATTTATGCGTATGAAAGAAGAAACGCCTAGATGGCTGGATCATTTTAACTATTTTTTTAAAACAGGTAAATACATCGAGTGTACCCCGGCAACTCGAGATAATTGTCCAGTGCATGGTAAAAAATCTAAGTATTGATACTCAAACGCGGAAAACTTGTATACCTAAGCGTCGGTGCGCTATCTAAATAACTTTTTAAGCATGATTGCTAATTATCCAAAGCTATGTAGAAATATGGATGTGCATAACATAACATCAGTAGAAAAGGTACAACAAACTCAATTCAAGATCGAGCTTGAGCTTATCGATAAATTACAGTTTAATGTAAAATTTGATCTGCCGGACGCTTCCGATTTGGTCATGGATGAGCCACCAATCTTTGGAGGTGATGGTTTAGGACCCAATGCTTCAAGAGCTATTGTAGCGGGTGTGAGTAACTGTCTCAGTGAATCTCTCACTTTTTGCTTACGAAAAACAAGGGCAGATTTGAAAGGTATGAAAACGATTGCCCAAGGGACTATTGGTAGGGAAGAAGGTTTACTGAGATTACAAAAACTAGATGTTAAACTTTATCCCAAATTTGGCACCGAAGAAGATCTAGATAAACTTGAACGATGCAAAGGTCTATTTGAGAAATATTGTATTGTAACTGATAGTATACATAGAGGCTTGCCAGTTAATATTGAAGTTGTTCCGGAGATTGATAAGCATAAATGATTTTTTCCCTCAATTTTTTCATTTATTTTCGTATTGTCTACGAATTCTTTTTATAATTCCCAGCACAAAATTTAATCCGGGAACTAGTTCCATATACTTTTTGTAATCTTCACCAAATTTCCAGATAAGCCCGGAATCGGCTTTTAATGTATCGTAGTACATTATAATGACTGCAATTACCCCCGCGATTAAACTTAACCAATGCTGGGTGAGCAATATTAATGCAATATTAAGTAAGATACCTGCTAAATATTGTGGATGTCTAACAATTGAATAAATACCAGTGTCAACTAATTTAGTAGTGTGAATGTAAGTTTTTCCTTTTTCGACCCCACCTTTTTTACGGAATGTGTACATTGGTAAGAAACCGAATATTATGGTTAGTATCCATATAAACCAGCCTATATAAACGAGAAGGTCAAGACCCAAATGATTATAGTAAAAAAAGAAGAAGAGGATAAGTTGAAAAATGATTAAAACAGTATAAATGGATGATAATATGTAATCTTTCCAAGTAACTTTTTTAGATCTCTTTTTATCCATTATTATGCTATCACCTATTTTTACCTCTCATCATCCTCGTAATATTGAATTTGGAGCAAATATATTGCTAAATATATTTTTAGCCCCGAACATATTCGGCATAAATTAAACGGGTTTTTAGTCTGTTTCCATATTGAATTATACAATTTAATTTGGATTTATAATTAAATTGGAGGTAAAATTATGCAAGGTGGCCAGGGTAGAGGACAAGGTCGTGGTCAAGAGCGAGGTATGGGCCAAGGTCGAGGTGGTGGTGGTCGCGGGCGTGGCGGCGGTTCTGGTTTGGGACCCGGTGGTGAGTGCATATGCCCTAATTGTAGTTATAGGGCGCCGCACCAGTTGGGAGTACCATGTTACAACCAGCAGTGTCCAAAATGTGGTACAATGATGACCAGAGCGATGTAATTGATTTTCCCTAATGAAATCAAAATTGTAATGAAAAAAGGTGACTAAAATGAAAATTGCAATATCCTCCATGGGGCAAACTTTAAACTCGCATCTTGATCGCCGTTTTGAAAGATGCCCATATTTTATAATTATTGACACCGAAACAAAGAATTTCGAATCTGTACTAAATAGTGGCTCAGTACGAAAAGATGGAACCAGTTCTAGTGCATTAAATATAGTATTAAGTAATGGTGTTGAGGCGGTGATCACGGGAGACATGAGGTCCGGAGCATTTCAAATATTATCTAATGCAAATAAGAAGATTATAACTGGCGTATCTGGTAGAATTAAGAATATCGTAGAGGAGTTTAGAATTAACGAAATCCAAAAATGTCCATCATGTCATAGTGAAAATCTAATTCGAGATTATGAGAAAATGATAATTAAATGTGAAAATTGTGGTTTGGAAACTTTAGTAAAAATGTAACATTTGGTGAGTATGATTTAATTGCAAAAATATGGGCAGAGAATCTTGAGAAAATGGGTCAAATAATTATTGAAAAAATTAGAGAGTCAAAGGTGATAAAATGACAGATGTCAGAGATTGGCCAAAAGAACCAATAGCTGTAACAGATGATAAATTTGAGGATACTATACAAAAATATCCGTTAGTGGTCGTCGATTGCTGGGCATCATGGTGCGCACCTTGTAACATGATTGCACCGATAGTGGAAGATCTTGCCAGGGAATATCAGGGCAAGATAGTGTTTGGTAAATTAAATACTGATGAAAATAGGGAAACTACGAGGAAATTTAACATTATGAGTATCCCAACATTATTGATATTCAAAATCGGAAAACTGGTTGACCAAAGTGTAGGTGCGCTGCCCAGGGAGATATTAGAACCAGAAATTACAAAGCATTTGTGAGGTGAATAATTTGGAAGAATGTGTGCTTTGTAAAAGAAAGGAAGAAGATTTAACATTACTTTCTGCTAACCATAAGGAATTAGGTCGCATAATGGTCTGTCAAGATTGTTGGGCAAAGCTTTACGGAGAAAATCGTATGGTTTGCGACACAACTAGCTCTGGTGGTACTTGCCCGACATGTAGGTAAAAAAACGCTATATTATCAACTTAAAATTTAAAAGTTGTGCCATAGGAGATTAAGTGCAAATGCCCACAATAAATTTAGATCTTTGTAAAGGTTGTAGAATATGCGTTGATGCATGTCCAAATAACGCGATCACAATAGAAAATAAAAAGGCAGTAATTGATATGAATTTATGTCTAGGCTGTGAAGTGTGTATTAGTTACTGCCCCAACGGCGCAATCACTTCTTATAGAGTAAGAAGAAAATATCCATACCCTTGGCCTATACCTTATCCACAGCATTTACAATATTTTCAGCCGCACTTTTATAGAGCTTATTACCCGCGATTAAGAAGGAGGCAAAGAGGTTGGAGATTTAGATAAAAAGTAATATAAAAATTGAATAATGAAGAGGTGAAAAATATGGCAAATGGAGAAGAGCAAGTTAAAACCGAAAATGAGGGCGCAGCTCCTGAGGTTGAAAGTGAGCCTATTACTCCTGACCCAGAGTATACTGCGTTTCTAGTAGAAAAAGGCGCTGCGACATTAAATCTATGTTTCCAATGTGGCACATGCACGGGCAGTTGTACTTCTGGTCGGTTTACAGCAT
>Ga0209636_10008638_pt1 | contig 10374 bp, 14 predicted proteins | sample DeeMarSWOR152_54_FD_187464 | JGI IMG/M metagenome (GOLD analysis project Ga0209636, IMG submission 187464) | Marine sediment microbial communities from White Oak River estuary, North Carolina - WOR-1-52-54 (SPAdes) (version 2) | ecosystem: Environmental > Aquatic > Marine > Intertidal zone >... | reverse complement strand
TCGGCGGTGACGATGAGCTTCTCCCTCTCGCTCACGTAGGGCAAGACCATCTCCATGATGGGATCGATGACGACGAATCTGTAGAGCAGGTTGGGGTCCTCTCTCAAGTGGTTATGGACCTTGTTCTTGTTCAGTATGACGAACCCGAAATCACGATCCGTTTCGCAGATTTTTTCGAGGATGCTTATGCGCACCACGTGGCTGGCCTTGCTGAACTTCAGTTCGTCGTGCCTGTACTTTTTCCGCTGTCTCAGTTGTTTGAGCAGACGACTGAGTCTGATGTTCGGTTCCCATTCATTATAGGTCATGAAGAAGGATACGACGAAAAAACGCGTGGCCTTGGAAGAAAAGCCGAGATCCCCACATTCGTCGATGTAGAGCTTCATCTAAGTGAAACAACGTAATCACAATATAAAATTAAAAATAAAGTTTGCGTTGATGTTGCTAAATATGGGGAGTTGCTGAGAGCGTGGCTGGAGTCGGGTATGAAGGATGGCGGGACTGAGATGCTTTTCGCAGGGGTGAGGAGGAGCCTGGGCGGGATCGCGGCGGACGTTGGGCTGATGGTGGATGTGGCCCGGAGGCTGCGGTCCTTGGACAGGTGGGAGGGGAGGGCGAGGCTCCCGGGGAGGCTGGGGATGCTGGCGAGGGAGATCGAGGAGAAGGCGCGCCTATATAGTAGGGGATCGTGATCCCTGTGGTTCTTACTTGAATTCGTTGCTTAGTAGCACGTTTTTGTGCTGGATCGAATCCGGGTTTCGTCGTTTTCGGGTTGCTTTTTATGGATGGTATGGTTTTCACGCGTAAACGGTATGGCCTCCCTAGGTGCTGGATATATTTTACGTCCATTTTTAGGATAAAGGCCTTAGGAATTCAACATTTTATCCTAATGTTGATTGCGTAACAGCTCATGTGCGGGCAGACAACCTCTGCTAGGCGAGTTAATATTTAAGGTTTGCAGCTGAACGTCTAACAATAAAATATCAAATGTCTAATTTCATTTCTATATATAGATCATTTGTAGTTTTATATGGTACTTCAATTACAATGAAGTCCTCCTGCTCTACTTTCGGTTTTTCATTTTCATAGAAAACCAATAGGATGTTGTGCATTTTTCTGTTCCCAATAGATTTTAAGATATATTGTAAATTATTGGCTAGTTTTGTACGGCGACCTGATTTGTCATGAGTATACGGAATATATTTACCAAGAAACTCTCGTTTGAACTCTGGATTATTATTGTCAGCAAATTTATTCCAGTATTCTCCCGTTTCACCTTTTCATTTGTCCTGATACCACTTCAGGATCTTATGTCGCTTGGTTTGATTTTCTTTTAAACCAAGAGATATGTCGCTACTGCCGTCCCATTTACTCTCAATTAGATATGCATTTTCATGAGTAATGATTATGGCATCGAATTCACCATAATGTCTGGTTCTTCCAAAACTTGGATGGTAAAAACTGTACAATCTTCGGGATTAGATTTATTGAGTTTATTAAGTAACTCACTCTAATTTTCCCTAAGATATTTTAAAGATAGGCCATCTTCACCATATACAAAATATTTCATATTAATTCATCAAGTAAATTCATTATGTTTCTTTTAACGCTTTAATCCATTCATTAATATGAACACCATAATTTCTTATTCTTCTCCTTAGCAAATCAAATCTATTAATAGTAATCATTTGATCTAAATCATTTTGAAGTTTTTGCATTATTTCTTCAAGTGATAGATCTAATATCTCATTTTTTTCAGCCAATTTAGCGTTCATTACGTGTTTTATTAAATCTGGAACGCCCATGTCTGATATTTGAGTTCCTTCACAAATTGGACACCTACAACGATACGGTTGATTGTAAAGTATATCTGTAGCAGATTCTAAACTTAACATTCTATGTAAGGGTTGTACATAATAACGAGTAGGCGCTGGACCACTTTCTACATATGGATCTCGAGATTCACTAATTCCAACGCCATGTACTAAACCATCTAAAAACCCTTGAGTTGAAAGAATTGTAGAAAAATGTCCACCAAACATATTAATTAACTCTTTTTCACCGATTTTTTCTTTGAGTGAGATGTAAAGATCTTTAGCAAATTTTAATATAATTCCCTTTTCTTTAATTTCATTAAAATCAGTAATCCATATAAAATATCCATCAGCATTTGCTTCAACATATCTATTGGTTATTACGTTCAAAATATCATTATTAAATATTAAATCGTAATAAATGGGTATTAAACCATAAATGGGTATATCTGTGTATTTTTTAGCTAATTCAATTGAGTCTATATTGATGTTCAACTCTTCTCCAGATTCAATTATAAAATATGGAGGAATAATGCAATAAGGTTTTTTTAATTTAGGAGGAGGTTCACCAGAAAATAAAGAGATTAGCGATCTCGTTTCTCCCGAAAGATCTATCATTCGTCTTTCTTGATATTTTACTACATTTTGTACAAATTTATCTAATCTGGAAGAATCTAACTCATAAGAATATATCTTATTACCTTCTATGATTAAATCTTCAATTCCAAATAAATCCACTAACCTTTCAAACCACCTTTTTGAACTGCACTCATATATGTTATCTAAATAAAATCTATATGTATTTGGATCTACTACATAATTTATATTATTGTTAATAATAAAACCAGAAGTTGCGTTTTGAAAGGTTTCCAAAACATGAGCATCAATAACCAATCCAAAAATTTCATCAATATGCTCATTTATAGCTTCTCTTTCCCTCATGACACTAAATCTTATGAACGTTTTCAAACGTCATTCACACTCTTGCTTATTTAAAATATCTTTAACTTTCGCAAAAAGATTTCTCTTCCTATTGGAATTTAAATATATTGATTGGTGAGGTTTCAATTTCAAGACTACTTTTTGGTTAACAGATATTAAGCCAATGCCCATTTTTTTAAGGTCGGGCAGGTATTTTTTTTCAACTCGAGAAACATAGGATTCAGGGAAAGCAACAAAAACATTATCTGAATAATATAGTCTAGTAATTGCTTGATCTAATGTTTTCTTAAAGTTGTTTAATTTTACTTCTATTGATACAATTTTTTTATCGTTAATACCAACTATATCAAAAATTCTTGGATGGAATCTACCTACTGGTACATTATAGGCAACGTCATAATGTTCATCCATTAAATATTTGCCAATTATTGGATATAATTGATATTCGCTTTTAAGTTGTTCCAATTTGAACCCCTTTCATATATAAACCTCGTGATACCAATTTTAATGATTTAATAGTTTCTTCGTATTTTTTTTTATTATTCCGATAATTCACAACATTTTGAGATATAGATAATGTAAAAAAACCAATAAAAAAAATAAATATTTGATCCAATCTATATAGTAATATAGCATTTTCTAATATTTTTAGATTAATCATAACTATATAAATAGTGCCTATAACTACAAATAGTAAAGCTAATAGAATTAAACTAACCCGAATTCTTCGTTGGCTTTCTTTTATATGAATTAAATAATTATCGGCGTTCATAATTTCTTTAATTTCTCTATTATAACCTTTTATAATTGTATCAACAAATGAATAATCAGATAATTTTTCTTTATCAACATTTGATATGTTTTCAGAGAAGAAAAAATATGTATTGTCTTTTTCAATATCTTCTAATTCATTTTCAAGAGTTGTGAAAAAAACATCAAGTTGAGAAGAGATAGCAAATATTGCGGATCCTATGATTACACCGAGAGGGCCTAATATCTCAATCATAGGTCCTTACCTCAATACTTTATCACGAATCTCAGATTCTACAGTATACTCCTCATAGTTTTTATACACATATTTTAAAATATTATTCAATGGTGCATTGTTCCATTGTTTTTTAATGTTTTCTATATCCGCCATTAAAGAAATTGGAATTTTATTACTGTTGATAATATTGTTTACTAATTCGTTTCCTTTATTTGTAATTTTGTATATATTTTTATCTCCATTATATTCAACTAAACTAAACATTAATAGCGTATTAAAATCATCATATACTTCTTCACTAAATGGTCCAAATCTATCGGCTCTAAATGTGTACTTTTTAGAAGTGATTCTTCGACCTGGCTGCGTTAGTACTTTTTGTGAGATTAAGAATACTAATTTTTCAAGTCTAGTTCTTCCTTCAATCGGTTGTCCATTTACAGCATACAATAAGAAAAGAAGATAAATCATACGAGGTAATTCTTGTAACTGCATGAACTGCTCCTCCCCAAGCTTATAATTAATATAATAATATTTAACATATGACGTTTTTTAAGGCTAAAGCGTCTTGTGCGTACATCCTAAACTTTATGGATGTTATATATCTAATAAAGCAAGCTCAGGATCTTAAAGGAGAGTGGTCAATGTAAGTGGGTTCGCATTCGTTTTGTAATAATATAATTATATCTTATCTAACAACTGAGCGTAGAGATATTTTTTAATTATTACCAAGTAGATTGTACATTTTCTCTTATCTCCCAACTACACGAACATGGGTTCACTTTATTACCATATCTGAAAATGTCGCAATTGACATAGGGTGAAAAGTGATATGAAAGATCTTGACGAAGTCATTTATCTCAGTATTCATGGGGCATAGGAAATATTCCAGAAATGAATTTAGGAGAAATTAGAAAACTTTTTGATCTAATTTCCGATAGTTGCGACTTGGATCTAATTCTAGGCCTGAATGCATTCATTGAGAGAGCTTATGTATGGTCAGAAGGATACAATATTTTGATAAGATACGATGCTATAAACGAAGATAGTTTTGAACGTTTTATCTCCATACTTAAGGGTCTCAATAAACTTTGGAGGCTTGTTGAACGTGCAGATGAACCATTCTTTTTAATTTATAATCAAATATAATTTATGAAAAAAGTAGGTAAAGGTTCGTAAAAGATTCGATATGGATTCTACGCTATCTAATAGCTAGTAATTTTGTCAAGTAAATCCCACGCTATTTCTTTAAGTTCATCAGCTCTTTTCTTCATCTGTAAAATATGTTCATTTTTAGATGACTTTTTGAGACATTTTTCCCATATGTGTTTTTCAAAATCATCTATTTTTATGAAATAAGACTTGTTGGAAAATTCTATTAATATTTGTTTGTAGTCATGTTGATAAAATACTTCATTTAAATAGTTATGAAGTTTTCGATTAGTCATTATTAGTTCCACAATTTTGTGTTGATATAAATCAATACCAGACTGGTTGAACATTGCTTTAAAATTAAAATTTAAATCAATTATTGGTGCAACAACAGGTTTTATTTTTAAATATTCGACTAGGATTTTATTTAATATTATTCTTATTTCTTTAATAGCAAAATATTCTAATTTTTTGAATTCTTTCATTTGAGAAACATTAAACATCTATATATTCATATAATTCCCATGGCATATTCATTTTGTAGTATGTTTTTGATAAAACTTGTTCAATATCATGAGTGGATGGACAATTATATATTTCAAGTTCGTTTATTTTTTTTTTTCTAACATAGAAGATATTGGAATAAATATTTCCTCAATCAGCTTTTCTTTCATTGTCCAAGCAATTTTAAAAAGATTAGCAACTTCGTAGTGTTCCATGCGTATCTTACTAAAATTCAATCTTTTCCAATATCGCTTATCAGAAGCCATATGAGGAGGGTTATCGCTTTTAGGGATATCTATTAAAAATATAACTCTAAGTGAATTTTTACCTTCACGAATGGGTATGATTCTAAGCTCATTAATATCAGGCCTAATTTTTGCTATTAAATTATCTTCTAATTTTTCTTTTGTAAGTGTTTCATCACCCCAAGTTATCTCTTTAGGATAGATTTTTAAATTTCTATTTTTTCCTACTCTTTCTTCACTTACACCTAGGATAATTAATCCTCCTTCTGAATTTGCAAATGCAGACACATCTTTAGATAATTCATCAAAGTTAAAATAAGAATTAATGTCTGTGTAGTCAAGATTGATATTTTATTCAATTCTTTTTTTTTAATGAAATCATTAATATCTTTTTCTGTTATGAGATTTGACTCTGTTTTAAAAAACTTCTCGATATATCCCATGATAAAAAAATGAAAGTTAATAAATTTAAAATTTATTGTTAGTTAACGAATATTCTTAAAAATACATGCATTGAGAAAAGCTACTCATCTACTTGGAATTTAGCGAATCGACTAGTGCTTTTACATCTCGAATATACTTCTGTAGGTCTATTTCGCGGACAGGGATATGATCCAAGTTCAAAGCATAAATCGTCGGATGAACTTGTTTGCGTGTTAATTTACACATTAACCCTCTAGAAAAACCTCATTGAGCTTGCGAGTAATTGTCTCGACGACATGTTGTGCGAACTGTTCTCGAGTCATCTTCGGATAGTAGACCTTGTTACGACTACCATTACCAGTCCTCTCTTCGTACTCCAAGATACCCTCTTCCACCATCTTATTCAGGAACACTGTGATTGATGCCCTTGACATCATAAGTTCACTTTCTCCTGTTTGTTGTAAGAATTTGTATGCTTGGCCAGTGGAAATACCGGTTCTCTCTTCGATGTTTGACTCCCATGTGTGTACGAGCAGAGCTACCTCATAGGGTTTGAACAGAGTCTGCAATCCCTTCATGGAGGTGTCGAATATCATGTTGGGTTACTTAACTATCATACCACATTAAATGTTGTTGGTAATATGCCAGTATTTCTAGAACATGAGGCAAAGTGAGCTTGAGCTAACAACATTATATTTTCAAGTAAATTGTTAAATAACATTGGATATTAGAAGGTAAAAGATTTCTTTTTTTCTAACTGGTTTCTCATTTTATAATATTAATAATAACTAAAATAATAAATACATGTGGCTGTTAATATTTTTTAATGAAAATTTTAAGAATTCGGTTTTTTTTCGATCATTCGAGTCCATTTAAACGAATAATTTCAGAGGAAATTACAATATATAATGATTCAACAGAGAATGTAGATAAACTTATCATCCCCCTCAGTGAATTTAGAATGGGTTTAAAAATTTATGATGCAGATAATTATGAATTACCCTATCTTCCAAAGGAATTTATTGATAGAAAATTAAGAGATATCATTGATGATCCTGAAAAAATAGAAAGTATTTCTCCATTTTTTAAAGATAAAGCTATATTATGGATATCATTACCTAATGATAGAAAAATTAAACCTAATGAATCTAGAATTTTAAAACTTGTATATCATGATAGCAAAAATATACCAAGCAAAATTTTATCAATTTTTAATATTCCATTTTACAGAGAATTTAAAGATGTTAATAAAGCAGAAGATTATGATACTTTTTATATTATTCAGAGTTCTTTAGGATATAATATAAAATATAAATTAATAGAAGGTATCGCAATACCTGATATATATCAAAATGTTACAGATAATTTTATATCGATTCGAATTCCTCATACAGGTAATTTTAGATTCTCATTTAATTATAATATACTCCTTAATAGAGCTGATATGTGGTTTTGGAGATTACTTACTTATTCACTTTATTTTCTTTCATTTTTTTTATTAGATAGTGTTCGCCCATTTCTTTTTATATGTTCATTAAGTATTGATTTGTGTAAAATATTAGCTCCCATTGTAATAACTTTGTGCATAACTTTATTTTCTCTAATAAAAGATCCGATAACAATAAGAATTAAATATCTATTGTTAATACCGATAATTTTAAATTGTCTTACGTCTTTCTATTCATTAGTATAAAAAGTGAGAAAATGACATCAAAAAAAGAAGAGGCGTTTGAAGATCTTAAAGCATCTTTAGTTATCTATTCCCCTAGAGATACTAATTATAGTAGTGAAATAAATTTAAAACATTTTCTTAAACCAATAAATAATATAATGAATATCATATCTAAAAAAGAATTGATAAAAAACATATATAAAAATATATTTAAAATAAAACCTGTAAATAAACAATATTTAACTATATTTAATGATGGATCCAAATATTATATACGTATGAGTACTTTTCCAAAAAAAACATTTATAAATTTTGATATTATCAATGTTAAACCTGTGAGAAGATATCGTAAAGGATCCAAGTATGACCCCATTCTTAATGCATTTCTAAAAAATACAAAAACTCTTGTGGAAGCTGATATAAAAGCGACTGATGTAAATTTCCTAAAAACTACATTAAACAAGAGAATTGAAGATAGAGGATTGAAAAATGTAAAAGTCTCTATTGAAAACAATTTTGTATATTTAGAAAAGGTATAAAAATGTATATGTAAAAAATACATATTTCTACAGAAATCATAATTTGTTATTGATATTAATATATCTCACTTAAGATTCACTATTCAGATCCATCATATTCTTATTCAACATTTTCGTCATTAAAAATGGATAGGTTCATAACATACATAATGGTATGGATCAATATTAATTCAATTATCTTAGATCAAATAGGATTAAGGTGAAGTGATGATGAAATTATGGTATATCTATACAACAATGTACGTCTTGACTCAATCCGTATATAGGCCTACCATAACATTGAATTTTATTTATGTACAGGAAACTGGCCTATAATCTCGAAACTATGTAATATACAAGGACCCAGACATCCAGCTGGGATTCTAGCAGATAGATGCTAGGATCGATAAGATAACAAGATTCAATCTAGCACATCTGGTCTCGATGAGTTGAGGGTATATAATAGGATGACAATGGAAGGGATAGAAATCCAGACCATACGAAAACTTGGATCCAAGAGTAAAATAGCAGGCCTGATGTCAGCCCATTCTCCCATTTAATCTTTAAGTCGATAAAAATCAAATCAGGAGTTGGATTTAATAAGGAATAATTGTACCCGGGCTGATAGCATGGAGAGTTGGGTCTGCTGTCAATGTGGAGCATCTAACGAGTTAAGCTCTACTTGCGAGTGTTGCGAGCATGAACGATGTGAGCTCTGTGAATCTGAGATAGACGAAGACGATTATGATTTCTTCGATGTAATTCTACAACCTAATTAACATATATTCAATCTATGTCGATATGGTAAGATGATGTTTAATGAGATTTAATTTTATATTTCAGAAGGTGGGTTACTGCTGATCGTTACTCATTTATCGGGTTTTGCTTCATGTTACTACTCTTGCTGATAGTAGCAAGAGCAGACGAAGCACGCTAACGACCCCGTTCTTATCTTATCGATCGCCGTGCTGCACACAGGATACGGAAATCAAAGAAACATAAACAAAGTAAGTTTAGGTAGTCTCTCCCCCAGAACCCTTCGGAGGTACATTAGGAAGCCCCTCCAAACGCCCCGATCTCCCTGTCCAAGTAGCCCCTGGAAGGCCTCCTTCCATTTCATGGCTGTTCGTCTGAGAGCGGCTCCCGGACTGCTGTAGGCCCCCCGCTCCGCGCCTTGGCGTACACGGGCGCCGGCGCCCCTTCAGCCCGCGAAAGGTTCGTACCCTTGAACTGGCTCATGTACAGGTTGTAATAGAACCCCCTCTTCTCCAAGAGCTCCCGGTGGGTGCCTCTCTCGATGATCTCGCCGTTGTTGATGACGAGCACCAGGTCGGCGTTCCGGATGGTGCTGAGCCTGTGGGCTATCACGAAGCTCGTCCTCCCCTTCATCAGCCTCAGCAGGGCCTCCTGGATCTGCACCTCGGTCCTCGTGTCCACGCTGCTCGTCGCCTCGTCGAGGACCAGTATCGCCGGGTCGGCGACGACCGCGCGGGCGATGGAGAGGAGCTGCCTCTGCCCCTGGCTCAGGTTGCCCCCGCCCTCGGTGAGCTCCGTCATGTAGCCCTTGGGGAGCCGGTGGATGAATCCGTCGGCGTTAGCCAGCTTCGCGGCCTCGATACACTCCTCGTCTGTGGCGTCCAGCCTCCCGTACCTGATGTTCTCCATCACAGTGCCGCTGAAAAGGAAGACATCCTGGAGCACTATGCCGAGCTGCCGCCTAAGGTCGTCCTTCCGGATCATCCTGATGTCGTGGCCGTCGATGGCGATGCTCCCGTCCTGGATGTCATAGAACCTGGAGAGGACGTTCACGATGGTTGTCTTCCCGGCGCCCGTGGGGCCCACCAGGGCGATGGTCTGCCCGGGCTCGGCCCTCAGGTCGATGTCCTTGAGCACCGGCACGCCCGGGTCGTACTCGAAGTCCACGTCCCTGAACTCGACCTCGCCCTCGAAGCAGTCCACGGCCAAGGCGTTCGGCGCGTCCACCACCTCCGGCTCGGTGTCGACCACCTCGAAGATGCGCTCGGCGCCGGCGAGGGCGGACTGTATGCTGTTGTAGAGGTTTGCGAACTGACGGAGGGGTTCGGTGAACCTCCGGCTGTAGGTGATGAAGGCGGCTATG
>Ga0209636_10008637_pt1 | contig 10375 bp, 8 predicted proteins | sample DeeMarSWOR152_54_FD_187464 | JGI IMG/M metagenome (GOLD analysis project Ga0209636, IMG submission 187464) | Marine sediment microbial communities from White Oak River estuary, North Carolina - WOR-1-52-54 (SPAdes) (version 2) | ecosystem: Environmental > Aquatic > Marine > Intertidal zone >... | reverse complement strand
GATCGTCTCTTGTCTTATAGTTTCTGAAGCTTCCTTCATCCCACGCTCCAAAAGCTGCAACGTCCTCAGCAACAAATCTTCTCCAATGTATGGATTGCTCCCCGGCAGAGATTTTCCAAATTCTCATAATAACCCCTCAGTCTTTTCTACACGATTTTGTCATAAAGCTTTTTGCGAGCGCATATCCAGCAATAGGTCAGCATTTACGGGCCCGAGGGGAATTGAACCCCACCCCAAGTGGAGATATATCTCCCGAGTTCCTTCCCCGCAAACTTCCCCATTTTTCTGTGCGTGCTCGGTGCCGAGGGCCGCACTTGAACCCTCTCTCCCAAGGACATCTCCCGCAATTCACCATTTTCTCCATCGCGATTTTCATGGGCGAAGTTAGAGATTTCAAGCCACGGCTCGACGGTAGAGAACCACGGCTTCCGATTTGCGCTAGGCGCGCATTGGCCTACTTGTTCATAACCAAAACAGGTACCCTGAATCCATGTATATCCTTAATCATGTATCTAGCAGAACAGCCATGGCATTTCACAGACCGTCTACGAGGAATGGGTATAGGACACAGCTTCTGTGAACAATCAGGGCATAACAAGAAAATTTCTGCCTTTTTCCCAGAAAACTTGAGTATCTTGTTCATTCCTCGGGGGGTGCTAATTCTAACGCTAATTCCCCTTTCGCCTATCGAACGCGATTCAAGAATTTCACCAAACCCATTTCTCCGTAGTAGGTCATCAAGCTCGCCTTCATTAAACCAATGGGAGTAAAAGTTTCTGTCCAATGTAGTAAACGTCTTTGTACGAGAATTCCATTCAAGTTTATGTCCTACGAGGCCCTTCAAGTCTCCATACGTTGATTGACCAATTTTGTGAGCTTCAGCGTTGAAGACAGTAATAATGCATTCTCCTCCGTGGTCGATCAAAGTCTTGATTCGGGACAGCACCGCATCATGATGTGACATTGGAATATTGCCAAGCGTTCCAAACATCAAACCCACAAGAGTGAGTACATCACCTTCTACAGACAAGTAATGTTTTCTCACATCTGCATTCACAAAAGAAAGTCTTTCTTGCACTCTTCTTCGGGCCGTTGGCTGATCAACTTCCATAATTTCTGCAAGTCTTGGAACATGATTCTCGATATTTGTGATAGATTTCTCGATCATTTTTAGGGAAAAATCAATACCTATGATGTGGGCCAGAAATCTATTGTAGTGATCGTAGGTGAAAACATTATTCAAGGACCTTAACAGGTATCGTCCCGTACCAGAACCTAACTCTAGGAAAACTGTTCTTTTTTGGCCCTCTATGTGTTCTTTCAACACTAGATCAAAAAAGGTGTCTTCAGCCTCTTCAAGCACTCTAATCTCTCGCGGAGCATTTTTGCCCAAAACGTATTCGTCGTAAGATGATGATATTAAGTCCCAGAAAACGAGAGATTTGTTCTTCTCAACCTCCATATTCCCAGTAATCAAAAATGGGTTCCCCAATCTTTTGAACCTATGAATCCAACCCTTTTTGCTTTGCTAGGAATGTACCCGTGCGCCTCAGACCAGCCTCGACCTCATCTGGATCTGGTATTGCTATTGGGTCATAATGATATCCAGCATAAGAGACCACCGTATGGCCCCACACTTTTTCAATGAATCCTTTCCGCTGGAGCTGGGAGAAGAATCTGGTATACTCTTCAATAGATTGTGTTGATATGATAAGCATGATGTCATATTCAGTGCCCATAGTAACAAATGCGTACCTGACTATCTTGGCAAACAACTCTTTGTCGATTCTCTTCATTGTGTCCAAGACCTCTAACCATGAGGGGGGAGCAGGTGTAGGAGGCATGGGTGCGCCTGTTATAGGATGAGTTCGCCCCCCGCCTTCTGGAATTGCAGCACCTAAGTGCAATTTGACAAACGCGACAAAAAAATAGTTGTACAAATGTAGAATGTCCACGATTGGGCCACCTTTTTTCAAAATCACTTCATTTTTTTCCATAGCAGCCAACCTGTTGGCAACAGTCTTTTCTGCAACGCCAACTTCGCTAGATACATCCTTGAGCGATTTTCCCTCCAAGAGTTTCTTTAAAATCCGCAGATCAGTTAAGTCTACTTTGCCCTCTTGTATGATACGAAATGGAATTGCAGTTTCGTCTAATGAAGCTGTCAAGGATATCACCATTTAACTACTATGGTAACAGGGTTAGATAACTCTATCGTTTTAAGTTTTTGGTTCCTTTATCGGTTACCGTTTCTGTTACCGAAATCAGTTGCTACTAACAGAAAAGCTTTTAAATGTGTAACCAGTCTCTAGTTAGAACTAGCGAATTAAGTGATGGAATCTGGACCCCGCTAAATGGGCGCGTTAGAGACAAGAATCAAGATAGCCGAGTGCAGCAGGGCATGAGCGCCCCTGCCTCGAGAGCCCGTTAGCTTTACGCTAACGGCACAACACAAGGGGTGTGTTATGTGTCTCCAAGCAGGAGCAATGCTCCAAATAAGGAAAAACAGCTTAAGGAATATAAGAGTATTCCAGGGCAAAGTGGAGAAAGATCTCTCAGGAAAGAAGACCTCAGAGAAGGCGTAGACGCACAATCCTCACCAGAGCATATGGAAAGAGACGGGCGAGGGGAAAAGACAAAGGACGAGTACAAAAACCCTGACGCGAGCCCTCTCGTTGTTAAGAATCAGAGAGGGACCTACCTCGTTGAATCCATGCGGAAGGAATTGGCTCAAAGCTTCATGGCGATAGGCGCTTACTTTGGCCTGAGCACACTGTACATAGACGGCATTTTTAGCGAATTAGGAAACCACGTTCCCCGCGAAGTTGTTGCTGAATCAATCAAGTCGCTTGCCAAAGAACTCAGTAAAGCGCACCGTTCAAAAGTTGAGAAAATGATTCTGCCGGTCTTTCAAAGGCAGTTGCCTCCATGGACAAATGTCAAGAAGCGAATCGAAGACGCCGCTGGAGCAGTAGCGGAAAGAGAAGATCCATGGCGGTATTTGAAGATGGTTTTTCGGCTAGCTTGTATGATCGAGGTCGTCCGATTAGAGTTGAAGACGGAAATCAGGCGAGGGTACGCACACACGCGAACAGAAACGCCGTTAAAAAGCATGACCAAGGCCGAAATTCTCATGGTTAGGACAGTAATTAACGAGTACCCGGACACAGTGACCCAGAAGAGGATGGCAAAAAAGACTAAAATGTCTGAGAGGCACATCAGAGATACTGCTGCCAAGCTCAAAAAGAAAGAGATAATCATTATAGAGGGCGGAAGAGGCCGGAGAGGAGTAGCATACAAGTGGAATCCCAAAGCCTAAAGAGCGACCATAAGAAGCGTCTGTGCTCAATTGCATAACGTTTCGGTTTTAAAACGCTCTTCCGGGGACACACTTTCCCTTTTTTTAAGAATCTACGGAGCTGATTATTGCCTATCTTTCAGCGTCAGCCCTGAAGTAACTTTTGCGTAACACAACCGGTTCGAACGGCCTTTCTGTCTGGAAATTCGGAACTCCCGTTCTCCGAATTCGCTTCCCACAATGATCCTAGACAAACAGAGAGGTGATTAGAAGATGGATCAAAACCACGTTCCAAACAGGCCGGGAACTAAAAAGGACGACCGGCACGTCCTATGGTTGAAAGAGGTTGATAGACGAGACGCAAGTTTGGTGGGAGGGAAAGCCGCAAACTTAGGGGAGTTGATCAAAGCTGGGCTCAACGTCCCTGAAGGGTTCTGCGTAACCACAAACGCGTTTCAACAATTCATGGATGAAAACAAGCTGGCGTCTAAAATCGCCTCAGCCTTAAGGAAAGCAGATCTGGATGATTTCAAGAGTCTCCAGAAAACCTCGAGAAAGATTAGAAACCTCATTGTCGGAGCGAGAATTCCGCCAAAAATCATGGCTGGAGTGAAATCTGCCTATTCAGAGCTAGGTATCAGCGGGAGGTTGTCTCCACGCGTGTCGATAAGATCCTCCGCTGCGGCGGAGGATTCGTCACAGGCTTCTTTCGCTGGAATCCACAATTCATTTCTAAACATGTCAGGTCAGGCGAAACTGATCAAATACCTGAAGTTGTGCTGGGCCTCCCTTTGGACGCCTAGCGCCATCTACTACAGACACACACACCGTTCCGATGTTGCACGTTCACATGAAAACGAAATGGCAGTCATAATCCAGCAAATGGTTTCTGCGTCCAAAAGCGGAGTTATGTTCACACGTAACCCGGTAAACGATGAAGATGAGATCGTCATTAATTCCACCTTTGGGTTAGGCACCGCCATTGTGTCGGGAGAGACATTATCCGACACGTACATCATTGAATCCAGCTCGCTGCGGTTAAAGAAAAAGAGAATCGTCCAGAAAGATACTATGACAATAGCTCGAAAGAAAATCGGCTTAAAGAAAACAACCGTACCCAAAGATAGAAAGAACGCCCAATCGCTCAATAACGAACAATTGATGCAGCTAACCCGCGCAGGATTAGAGATCGAGCGAATATTTGGGTGCCCCCAAGACTTAGAATTCACATTTGACGATCAAGACGAGCTCTTCATCCTCCAATCACGCCCCATCACAACGCTGAAGAAGACACCCACGAAAGAGAAAGAAGGGAAGATTGGCTGGACAAGGCATGGAATAGCCGAAAGGCTACCCGATCCTGCATCCCCCATGACATTCTGGATCGTCAAAAACGTAATGATGCGGGGTTGGAACCGAGCTATGAAAAGCCTGCCAGTTCCGCAAGCTAATCATCCAACAACAATGATCTCTGACAAAAACTACCTCTACAATGACGTTGACCTGGACAAGAACCCTGAGATGCCCTCCCTGAAAACCCTAAAGTTCCTGACATGTCTGCTCATCGCAGCTAAGACAGGCATCAACAGATGGAAAAAAACGCTTGACCCTTACATGGTTAGGGTCAAAACACTCAGACAATTTGACGTTAAGACCGCATCTTTTGAAGAACTTATGGAACACTTCCGCGAAGCATGCAGACTAACCGAAGACTACTTCGTGTGGGAGATCTACATGGGAATCACCCGCGACATAATACACAAAGCATTCATAAGCATAGGAAAGAAGCTAGGCATACCTCCCCTACAGGCAACCACGCTCATCCAGACATCGGATGACATAACATCTGACATAAGACGCGAGCTCGCCCACCTCGCCAATGAAGCAGAGAGATCTGGCCTCAAACGCGTTTTGACCGAGGAGAAGGGAGAACTAACAACACTAAAAGGACACAAGGACGTGAGAGACTTCCTAGCTAAGCTCGAAATCTTCCTAGAAAAGTATGGACACCGGGGTTCAAAGATAGACTGGATTTACCGCCGATGGGGCGAGAATCCAGCGGAGATTCTGGGCTATATACGCAATCGCCTCGCCCACAGGAATCACAGTAGCGAAGAAAACCGCTGGAACCAAGAAAAGAAGCGTGTCGAGAGCCTAGTCCTGCAGAAACTCAAGAAAAACCCTTTGAAACGCATTCTCTTCTCCCAACTCTTAAAAACTGCAAGAGAATGGACTCCAATAAAAGAAAACCGGCAACACTACCTAGAGTTCTCTAACCATCTAATTAGACGAGCCCTCCTAGAGCTGGGAGGCCGCCTAAGCAACTCAGGAGTCTTTCTGGATCCCAGCGATATCTTCTTTGTTACTCCACCAGAGATCGAGAACATAGCGAGGATAGGCTCTGCTGATTCTTCAGAGATAAAGAAAACGATTGATAAAAGACGAAAAGAGTGGCAGAGAAGCTTCAGCCACACGCCGCCTGTGAAGCTGAACAACTCGTTCAGAGAGGAAAAGACGACCGGGAGGAGAATTGAGGGAGTCCCTGGCAGTTCAGGCAAAGCTACGGGAAGAGCTAGAGTCATAAAGAGGCCAGAGGAGTTTGATCAATTCTTAGAAGGAGAAATTCTGGTCACTACAATAACCAATCCATGTTGGATAACCCTGTTTGAACGAGCTAAAGCTGTGATCGCAGACTTGGGAGACTTCGGTTCACACTGCGCGGTCTTGGCAAGGGAATACCGCATTCCAGCAGTTGTAGGGACCAAATCCGCCACCACCAGCATAAAGAGCGGCGAAATTGTCACAGTAGACGGCGACAAAGGAATTATCTACACAAGCAGAGTCCTCGAGAAAGGCACTGAAGAATCCTCAACGCCCCGCTCCGTCAAGGAGAAGAAAAAGAGATTCAGGAGATCCCTTGACGGACGCGGGCGCGCTTCGAAGTACAAATCTCACATTAAAAACGCCGTTTCAGGCGCTACATTAGGGGGCGGAATGGGCTGCATAATGAGCTATTTAGCTGCCCAAAGCCAAAACCTACCCAGAACAGCAGAACAATATTGGATGAGTCAAGGAATCGCAGGGTTGATTTCAGGGCTAATAGCGGGAGCTCTGTCAGTGATAGTTCCCTATGTTCTAGTACCTGCCGCCCGTGAACTCCTACGTTCCAGAAAACCACAACCACGTTGACTCGAGTTTTCTCCACCACTGAGACCCATGCATGCATGGGAATTGCACCCACGCTAAGCTGGAGATATCTCCCGACTTTCGACTTCCCCCGCAAACTCCCCTCTTTTTTTATATTTTCACAAAATATTTTCAATATTTTCATCTAGTTATACAAAAAATATAATTAATGGCTATTAACTCAATTGAGAGCAGGGAAGATTCATTGACTAAATATTCTTTCCCAAACCATTATCCAGCGAATTGTCCTCCTCAACCCTATAACGAAGAATGTGGAAAATATTACAGGTTGGTAAAGACTAGAGACAAATTGGATCCAATCCATTACAAATCACATTATGAGGCAAAAATAAGAGAAGATTTGGAATCCACAAGAGCATGTTCACGAAGAGCATTATCTATGTTTAAAGATTATGAAGAAGCATTAAATTTAGCGAGGCAATTCCCTACAATTGGTAAATACATTGCATTCCTCAATCTTGTGGGTGGACACGGCGTTGTTTGTGAGGAAAACTACTGCTCTTTTCAGAGTCACCATAATTGGTGGGTGCCAATTAAGGTTAATGCTCCTGATTTTTGTTTAAAAATTGAGGGGCCTGTGTGTTGAATAAAATGACATTAAAAGACATTGAAGGATTTGAAGTCAGTAAAAACATATTTAGAGGATTTACTGTCGAAGAGACTTTGATGCAATATGATTTTCCCATACTTTTGGTAGCAAACTCTCCCAAAAAACAAAAGTGGTTGTTTAAATGGTGTGAATCCATAGATCATTCTGGAGTCAGTATTTGGATTGCTTTTTGGATTTCAGAAAATCGTCTTTATGCTCTCAAAAATAACAAAATGTCATTAAGGGAAGCTGTTATGTTACCCGAAAAAAAATTCTATATTTTTGAGGCAAAAAATCTTTTTGAACCCACCATTGTTATTGAGTCGTTTCCCGAGAAACTACCAATAGACTTTATCCCATCTGATGACATCTCAGTTAATGGAACACTTCTAAGACAAGGAGTTCAGAATGGAGAAAGATTAACTGTCAGATTTCATGTATTTTCGGACAATTTCTGGGAGCGGATGGCTCCTTTGTCGATAATAAGTCCATTGCAGAATAGATTTCAGGAATACATGACATGGACTGCTCATGCCATTGAGAGAACTCCGAAAGGAAGAGTCCCTTCTTCATTTGAAGATTGGTCAGGTTTTGACCTGACATCTGTAACTAGAGGCTCATTCAGGATGGAGTGTGTAAGTAATAGCAGGAACAAGCAAACGGAAGTTCTGGCAAAAGCCTGTGAAATACTGGCGAATTTATCAAATGGAACTTTAGAAATAAAATCTATTCTAGAGGAATTGGGCGAAGAATTTGGAAGTGAAGTTATCCACTATATATCCTTACTTTCAAAATTCGTTTCCAAGTTTGATCTTTCAATGTCAATAAGCTGGGCATCTCAAATTAATCCAAATGGTTTTTTAGCATTTGACAAGCGAAGAGGGGATAAAATCCTTAGTAACCTAGATGAAATTCATAAACGTGAGTTTTTAAGAAAAATTACTATAACATTAACCCCTATGGAAGCGGAGCCAATAAGAAAACCAATCAGGGGGCAGGGCGGTATGCAAGGTCTTTTGCGTAATCTACAATCTAAACTTAAACCAGACAATACAATAGAGCTTTCCCCAGAAGAAATTGAAAAAATCCTGAGATATGGTTTAAATTATGGACAAGGAGGGTTCCAAGACAGACTTGTGGGGATTGCTAAAGTGTTACAGAGAGTTGGTATCTCGTTCTATACTGGATAACAATTAGAATTATTTTCGGATTCTAAGATTTCTAGATTGGTTCTGAAATATTCTCTATCAATTTCGAAACCCACGCAGTTTACATCAAGTTTGACACAAGCTAAACTTGTGTGCCCGATACCCATAAATGGATCCAAAACATTCATTTGATCATGCATCCCATGAAGTCGAATACAGTTTTCTGCTATTTCCACGGGGAATGTGGCGGGATGCGGTCGTTCCTTGTCGCGTGAACGGATTGTTTTGTAAGGAACATACCAACAATTTCCTCTGCATCTGACACCATTACTCCCATTTTTCCATCTACCAATGTTTCCATTGTCCTTGTAAGGAACACCAATAGCCAATCTATCTAATGGCACATTACCATTTTTGGTGAAATGAAAAATAGGTTCGTGGTTATGGTTCAAAAATCTTTGACTATTAATCGGCTTATAATGTCCAACATTTAATTTTACTTTGTGACCATAACTCTCATTCTCTATGTAGATTGATTTCACCCACTGTATAACGTTTTGAAGTGAAAAATGAGAGCGTAATCTTAATGCTATTTCAAAAGGTCCCCATGGTTGTCTAAGGGACGAACCAACATTAAGGAAAAATGATCCATCATCTTTTAATTTTTGTTTTATTTTTATTGCGACAGTTTCAAACCACTCAAGGTATACCTCTCGTGGGATATTATCATCGTATTGGCCATAGGAAACTCCAAGATTGTAAGGCGGGGAGGTTATAACTACATCAAAATATTTGTTTGGATAAAAGTCCATCCCAATAAGACAATCAGTATTATGTAATTCGATAAGTCTACCTGTTCCTGTTGAAAAACGCTTTGTTATATTCTCTTCCTCTATTATAACCATTTTAAAAAAATAATTAGAGCTTGGAATTAATAAACTGTTTATTTCCTTCATACATATAGTGATTGGGATAAAAAACCGATCGTCGAAACAATAAACATATTTATTACAGTAATTTTGTCAATTTATATTTTTCGTAAGGTAAATTTTATACAAGTTTATTCATAAATGCGAGCGTTCGAATAAATTTCAATATCACCAAATTGGCTAGGAGTAAACCAAATGATTTCTATTGTTATCCGCCACAAAAAATGGTTGTGGTTAATAGTACATGTATTAACCACTTTCCAATGATTTCTTTCTCTCCTCTGATTACGTAAACAGAAAATTGGGGGGGATGTACATAATATCATATACTTAATGTCACAGACACACAAGGCGACAGTGAAAAAACTCTTAAGATTGCATGCATGCAGAGCGAGAAAAGTCATAGCCAGAAAACTCCAGAACCCTAGGTTGATTAGAATAACCTTCCACACACTCCGGCACTGGAAAGCCACCATGCTTTACCGTCAAACCAAAGACATACTCTACGTCAAACAATTTCTGGGCCACAGGAAAATCGAGGACACATTACTTTACATTCAACTGGCTGAAACGATCTTCAAAGAAACGACAGACGAGTTCACGGTGAGAGTTGCCAAATCTTTAGACGATGCTTGCAGCTTCTTGGAAGCGGGTTTCGAGTACGTCACCGACTTGGGTGAGGTAAAACTTTTCCGCAAGCGAAAGTAGCAGACATATAAAAACCGAAAAAAGCGTCTAAAAACCCGCTTTTATTAGGTCTCGGGGTTTCATGAATTCCCGTAAGAGAACTGTTGCGTAGGAGCCTCGATGTAGCGTGAAGCCCAGCCTTGTCTTGCGTTTAGAGGGATTCGCTGAGTCTCCGGATGCCTTTTCAACGGAAAGATTTGTTGCGGGCGTCAGGATTGTTCGTAACATGCCTGGCGCGCTTACTTCGGGCATGAATGAAATCTGGAAGCCTTGAGGGTTCACGTTTTCGGCTTCAAGGATTTCCTGTTCGATCTCTCCTTGCACTCCCTGGGATGGAGATTGTTTGAAACCTACAAGGGGGATAGCTACTCGCATCTTGCCTTCATTTAATGCCTCTTTGACGGTTTGGATAGATGGGTCAGTCACCTGTGTAAACTCGGTTGTTGGTAGCCCGTGGTCGTCAAGCTTCACCACGTAGTCTCCGATTTGAGCCTCGTTGAGGGGAACACCCCGTCTA
>Ga0209636_10008634_pt1 | contig 10377 bp, 6 predicted proteins | sample DeeMarSWOR152_54_FD_187464 | JGI IMG/M metagenome (GOLD analysis project Ga0209636, IMG submission 187464) | Marine sediment microbial communities from White Oak River estuary, North Carolina - WOR-1-52-54 (SPAdes) (version 2) | ecosystem: Environmental > Aquatic > Marine > Intertidal zone >... | reverse complement strand
TCGTCCGATTCGGCCGACAGATCGAACAGCTTCCTGGCATCGCCGAACATCAAATCGTAAGCATTTTCCTCGCAGCGGTCGAGTTGTTCGAAGTGCGGATTTTTCGGCATTGCTTTGCCGAGCGAATCGAGAGTGTGGAGCAGCTCACGCCGGCTTCGCTGGTGATCATCGGAAATGCCTCTTGCGACGATCCCTTCCACGGCAAAGGGGGACCGGTTGGGATCGCCGCCGGTGGCGAAAGGTTTGTATTGTTGCCCCAAGAAACCTGCTTCGGAAAAACGTCCTTGAGGCTGGGTCAACACAATATACGGCGGGACAAGCCCTTTATAGCCATAATCATATCCCTTGAACAGGGACACGACTGCGCCGACACAGGGATAGACGAGCCTGCCCGGTTTGCGCCCGGTCTGCACTATGTAGGACGCCGTTTCATGTGAGTTAATGCCGTGAGTCATGCTGCGGATGATGGAATACTTGTCTGCCTGCTGTGCCAGCAGCGGCAGCATCTCGCCGATTTGGATACCATCCACATTGGTGGGGATAGGCTTATTAAAAGGGCCGCAATAGTCGTAGCCCGCGTCCGGCTTGGGGTCGAAGGTGTCCAGATGGGATGGGCCGCCCCACATCCAGATTTGAATGACCGATTTGGCCCTGGGCTGCAGAGGCGCAGAATATGCGTTGCGGCTGAGAGGGTCGATTAGTGCCAGACCGGCCGCCCCGAGAAGTCCCCGTTTTAACACTTGACGCCGAGTTATGAAGTCTGTGGTTTGTTGCCTGCTCATATAACTTTTTCCTTGCTTTAATGCCGGTATAGAAATTCCTTAGTGTTGATAAGCGCCCAAGCCAGGTCGTTTGTGGCCTGTCTGTTGTTTATTCCCTTGGTTTGAAAGTATTTTTCCGCAGCGGCCAGTTCGTCCTGCGTTGGATAACGTGACATAATGTTCAGATATATCAAGTTGATAAGCATGCGACGGTTCCCCTTGGCGGTTCTGAGAAGTCCATTCAATCGCCGGCTGCGTTCTATCTTGTCTTGAACATGGGTTGAATTCAGAAAGTGCAACCGCTGTGCGTCCGTCGGTTGATTGTTGCGTTCGGATTCCAGGCCCGTATCGCGAGCCGGTCGGCCGAACATTTCGAGAAACTGACTGGTGATGCTGCCGTCCGCCAGCTCGATGGAACGATTTTCCTCCGGAATGAAGGTGAAAGGTTCTGGAATGGCGCTCGAATAGCTTTCATTTGTTCCGGAAATCCAAGACAAGGCATCGACGAGCACTTCCGCGTCGAGCTGACGCACGGGATAATAGGCGAACAGGGCCTCAGCATCGGGATGGTTGCTGCGCGGAATCGAGGACTGCTGGTAAGTGCGGGAATTGAGAATCAGGCGGTAAATATGCCGCAGGTCGTAGTCTGCTTTGACGAGTTGCTTTTCCAGATATGCGAGGAGCTGTGGATGTACTGCCGGATTATCCGGCCGGATGTCATCCGGTTCGTGGATGATTCCGCGGCCCAGCAGCCAGGCCCAGATACGATTCACGATATTGCGCGCGAACCACGGGTTTTCCGGAGCAATCAACCATCTGGCAAAGACCTCGCGTGGGTCCTCGCCCGGCTGGATTTGCACAGTGACGCCATTAGGAAAAACGGCTTTCAAAGGCTCGACCGGCGCCGGATTCAGGGAAACGATTTCTTCTTTCCATTCAGCCGTCTCCTTGTACGACACTCGTGAGAAAAAGGCCTCCATTCCGGACCGGCGGGCCTGGGGCCATTTTTCCAGTCGCACTCCCATAAAAGTCAGGGCCACGGCGCCTGCGATTGCGGAGGGTTCCCGGCCTTGAATTGCACGATAGAAATTAACCTGCGGCACGCGAAAATTGCTGCCGCTCGATGTCAACAGCTCGCGGGCAAATCTATCATAAGGCATATTTTCCTGCAGGCAATCGTGAATCCAGCGATGATACGCCTGCACGGCGTTGGGCCAGAGATTGATGGGAAACTCCGCCTTGACCCGCAGGAGATCGCACCATTTCAGCGACCAATAGTCGGCAAACTCATCCCTCTCCAGGAGGGTGTCGATCAGCGCGGTACGCTTGTCGGGACTACGGTCCTTCAGAAATCTGCGGACCTCCTGAGGCTCGGGCAGCGAGCCGTTCACATCAAGATACACGCGGCGGATAAAGACCTCGTCAGAACACATGTTCGCAGGCTCAATACCCTTCTTGCGCAATGTTGCTATCACGAGGGTGTCGATTTCATTAGTTGCTGTGTACTTGCCGTTGCTTTCAAATTGTCCTCCCGAAAGTGATACTGCGTAAAAGCGTGCATAAACTGGACGATTCTGGGCACAAAGAGTTACACATATAGCAAGCATTTGAAGCAGGACAACGGTGGTGCTATTTTTTCTCAGTATTTGAGTCCTTTGCATAAGCGGACATTTCCTTTATTAAGCGCTTGGTTGTACAACTAAGCCTTCCAAATTTCACTACAATTACAATATCAAAATCTCCCTCGAATTGCAACCAATCGAAGTCTCATTTTATCAATCTTGCCGCCAGAGTTACTCAAAATCCGCATTATTGGCCTTAAAATGCTGTTGGTCTACGATTTTTACACACATCAGCCATCGTTCCGGTCTGAAAAACGCCGCGGAAGAACCGTACAATATTATAATCTCTATAATGCTCCACAATCGGTTTCAGAACACTGTACCAATCGTCTAAACTTAGACATTTCCGTTGCGAAACAAAGCCCGTTCTATATCGCCAAATGATTAAAAAAAACAAACAACGGATGATAAAGACGAAATCAGCAGCGAGCGTTAGCGAGTCCCCTGAATTGATTTGTTAGTAGTATTAAATCTACGTACATAAGTAGTCTCGCATTCACATACCGTAAAATTGCCATCTTCAATGTCAGTGAGATAGAATTTCTTATCTTTGATGATTTGAAATAGTTGTTCTTTATAGTTTTCTGGCATTCCCTGCTCAGTAATTCCACAGCCGCGTATTCGGTCAACTTTGACACCGTTTGGAAATGCTTGAAGGCCAGACAGGAAATCAGAAAATGAACCGGTCATTTGGATTTTATTTGCAGGCTTGTTATAGAGATAAAACTGCGGCTTCTGATGATCAATCCATAGAATAAGAAATCCGTAATCATTCGCCAGATAAACAAGCTCCGTTCTGTCTTTGTACCCCAGCTCAATTATTGCAAGTGACCTAGTGTCACGATGGATTGTCTTGCAACCAACAACAAGGAAAGTTACGATTATCAAAATTGCGAATCTCTTCATTGGTAAACCTGCTAACATAATAATATACAACTTTTTGCGCAGCAATTTAGTCTGCCGGAGATAAGATGTCAATACATAAACAGCGTATAGCATTTAGCGTTTCGGATTTACAATTTCCGATTTCCGATTTTCGATTGAGAAAAATCTTCGTATGCTACGCAGCACGAGATTACTGAGAATGTAAGTAAGTCGGCAGGCGGAGTTAGCGTAAAAATCTCTTTAACCAGCTTATACGGTGTCGATTACTCGGCCTGCAGGACGTCACGGAGCTGGCGCGGATGCACACCTGCCCGGTCGGCTATCTCTCGCATTGTCATTGTCTGACGGGCCATAAAGCCTTTGTCCTGCAGACGCCTGATTGCCCAACTAAGTTCAATGCCTTCACTCTCGCAGAACTCTTTGAGAGTCATTTGCCCCATCCCGCGTCGGCTCTCGTACGCAACCTCTTCTTCTCCACGATGGCCTCTGCCTACTGTATTGCTATCTTGAACGCCGTGTGTGACGGTTCTATTAGGGTCGCCTCCACCTCTATACCCGCCTCCTTTGCCCCCATGCTGACCATACCCTGCCCCACCGGATGCGCCGTACTTGAAGATATCTTTCCATGCTATCAGCGAAGAAAAGGGCGCTATTCCGCGGATGGTCCCAACATATATAACCAGACATATTATTAGAGGCGTGACCCATTCGACTCGAAACGCAAGACCTTTCTTGAGTTTTGTCTTGAAGTAGTTTGTTAAAGCCCTCCAGTTGAGGTAGGTATGGTATACCGCACTAATTACAAATGCCAAACAAAACCATACATGGACCGCCACCAATATCTCCTTGCTGTGGCCCAGAATAGACCAGGAAGTATCGCGGGCAATCCTGCAGGAAGGAGCAAAGAACAAAGCCAGCCCCGTAACAGCCATCATTATAAATGCGAAACCCACAAAGACCGAAGTAAAAGCCCTTTTGTCGAATGATTTTGTCGTTTTATCACTCATTTTTGCTTCTCCATCGCTATCGGAATTTACCTGACATCATAGCCTCTTTAGTATGAAAATTTATGCCGTTTGTCAAGCCCTACCTGGGGAATCCGGGATAATTGTTCCGGATTGACGTTCCGTTTCAAGTATGAGATGGCAAAAGAAGATGATATAGTGCTTAACTTGTCGTGGGATTCTTGGTAAAAATATTTTATGGCGGTTTTTCGGGAGGGGGGCCAATTCAATAGCAGGATGATGAAATGAAATCACGTGTCCGTCGGGATATGAAAGTCATTTTGGTAGTTTCAATGGTTCCGGCACTGGTCGCGGGTGAGCCGGTCCGGGCTGTTGGTCAACAGGCATCGTCAATTGTTCGATCTTACCGGAAGCCATCGGCTTTTGCCGGCCCGGACGAGGTAGTAGTTGTTGGTGGGACGATTGCGTTTTTCGGGCAGGGTGCTTCTGCGGATGATGAGTGCGGCAAATGCTGTTGGGCTGACCTTACATGCGATGCGGAAGTAGACCTGTTGGATTTGCGGGAGTTTAGCGCAAACTGGCTGGCAGGCATTTAAGAATTGATTATTGTTTGTTGATTGCCGGTGAGGCGGAATGAAAGGTTATTCCGAATTCGAAGGGCTTTTTATAATTGGGCAGATTTTTTTCTCATCATACCCCAAAATAAGCTTGCATTAGGGGTATAAAACTGGTATAAGTACGTTTCTTTGCGATACTTGTGTACGCTGGCAGCTCTTGTTGCTGGCAGCGGAAAAGTAAGAGAAATTACTGAATTTTAATCTGGAGGTAAGGATGATGAAAGCAATAATATCATTTTATGGAATGGTGCTTGGTCTGGTTTTTGTATTGGCCGTTGCCACCAATGGGCTTGCTGATACGCCCGTGTCAGGGATTATAGGTGCAGATACGATATGGACGCCGGCAGATAGCCCATATATCGTAACAGGTAATGTACTTGTTCGTGAAGGCGTAACTTTAACAATTGAAGCGGGTGTTGACGTAAAGTTTGAAAGTCAAAAGGCCCTTCAGGTAGATGGAGGGCTTGTAGCCAGAGGGACGGATAATTCAAAGATTACATTTACCTCAAACCAGCCTACACCGGCTTCCGGGGACTGGGCGTACATCTTCTTCAGCGATTTAAGCAATGATGCAACATTCGATGTAGATGGAAATTATACGGGCGGCTCTATTCTTGAATATTGCATTGTCGAATATGCAGGTGGAGTAATTATAGATTATAATGGGGCAGTGAGGCTGAGCAATGCGCATCCTTTTATTAACCACTGCTCTATCAGAAATAATCAGACATCAGGGATTTGTGCCTGGGACCTCTCAGGAACGCTAAAGATTGCCAACAATACCATCACCAACAACACTTCTTCTACAGGAGGCGGAATTTCCATTATAGGGGGCACAGCCATAATATACGGCAATTTTATCAGCGATAATTACGCTGAAGGTGGGGGTAGCTATGGCGGTGGGGGTATTTTTACTCATTCTAACACAAGCACTATATCCAACAATATTATCAGCAACAACAGAGTTTCCGGTGGTAGTTTTGACAGTGGCGGAGGCGGAATCTATATTCGAGAGGGCACAGCAATAATATCGAGTAATATTATCAACAATAACACCGTAACAAACACAATAGAAGGTGCGGGTGGAGGATTGCTAATTTACATTTTCTCGGGTACTGTGACAATATCTAATAACATTATAATCAATAATGTAGGAGGCGTTGGCGGCGGAATGTGCCTGTACGGCGGAGACATCATCTCCAACAACAACATAATCGGGAATAACATCGCATCGACAGGCGGTGCAATCGTCGGCAATAGCGACATCTATAACAATTCCATAAGTGGAAACTCCTGTGAAAATGCTGTTGCTGTCTGCAGTAATGTGGATAATAAAGTTTTCAAATACAATACCGTCACTGCGAACAAGGCTACAGGTCCTGAGCCTACCCATATAGTGAATATTATTTCGCATCCACTGTGTAACTATAACAACATCTTTGGCAACAATGCGACCTACGAGTTGTGGAATGACAATACAGCAGGCTCAGCCGATGTGAATGTTGAGAACAACTGGTGGGGGACGGCGGAAGAATCTGAGATTATGATAAAGATATATGACTGGTTTGATGATGCAACAAAAGGATTTGTCGATTATACTCCGTGGGAGACTGCTATCCGCACGGATACTCCTGTCTCGTCGCCCCGCGGACTTGTAGTTTCCACAACGGCTTCAAACATCATAATGAACTGGGATTCAAATCCTGAGGGTGACGTTGCAGGATATAAGGTCTACTGGGGGACCCGAGCAGCACCATTTTTTGAAAATGTTGCGGATGTGGGTAATTCTTTAGGCCATACGATAACAGGGCTTACCTTAGGGTCTTACTATGTGGCGGTAACGGCCTACGATTTCGACTATCACAGTACCAATGATAATCCCGACACCATCGTCAATGAAAATCAGACAAATGGAAATGAAAGCTGGTATGCCGCTCCTGATGGTGGGATTGCAATCGGTCTTCTCAAGGTATCTGGCCGGGTTACTGATAAGTATACTATGACGCCGCTTGCTGACATCAGAGTAGGCTGCTGGCATGATGACGAAGATTTTTGGACTCAAACGCAGACAGATACAAATGGAATATATGAGATAACTAATCTTCCACCGGGCGATGTCCAAATTAGGGCTGAACCTGAGTCCTATTACGCTTGTATCGGGACCGAATTTGAGTTGACCACAGATGTGAATAACCTGGATTTTGCCTTGCCGCCGGAAGCTATCCTTTCAGGCAAAGTATTAGATGGTGACACAGCCGAGCCAGCGGCAGATATAGAAATAACATACTGGAACAACCGGTATGCGGTTTGGAAAAATTATTACAGCGATGCAGATGGGACATTTACCCTTACAAATCTTCCACCGGGTATTGGAGAGATAAAGGCAAGGCCACAGGTTGCCACCGGTTATGCATGGTCATTGCCGTGGGGAAGCAACTGGGTATATCTTAACGAAGGTGAGCACGATTCAGAACGAATTATCGCATTACAGAAAGGGGCACTGGTTAGCGGGTATATAAAAGATGCAAATGGCGGTCCGGCCAGTGGGATTGAATTTGATTGGCAGGGCAGAATGTCTGAGGGTTGGGGAGACGTTGACATAAACGGCCATTACCAGATACGCCTTCCTCTCGGAACGTATACTATCGGCCCTGATGAGGATGATTTCGGTTCTCTGCATCCGGAAATTACGATAACTGATATAAACCAGCCTGTTGATGTTAATGATATAACAATTTACTCTGAGCAGACCGGCGGGCAAATCTCAGGAGACGTTAACAATCCGGGCGGGTACTCCAAGATGGGCGAATTTTTCATCGTAGCTTTTGAAACAGGAACGGTGATTGGCCCCAATACCTGGCATACTATTGAGCCGCTTGGCGAAGCCGAACTGGAACAGGCGGGACCGTTTGCTATCACCGCATTACCTCACGATGCAAACTATGATGTTTATCTCTGCGTGATAAGCGAGACCGTTGACGAGATAATGTCTCTTGCAGCGTGGGATGTTGCGATAAATGTTGCTGTTGACACGACCGGCATCAATCTGGATTACAATTCAGAAGGAAGCACTGTTAGCGGCAAGGTAATAAATGCTGAAGGCTTGGCTGTTATGGGAGCTACCGTCTTACTTAACGATTCGGCTACAAAGAACTTCACGGGTTTTGGGGAGACGGACCCCAATGGTGAGTATGTTATATATAATGTTCCAGGAGGAACGTACAGTGCTGGCGCTGTTCACAGCAAGTACCTTAGTGTATCTACAATGGTGGAAGTCGTTGACGGCGCAGCTGCTGATGTGAACATAATCGTTATGCCTTTTGCCGGTGAAAAGGAAGGAGCTAATCTAAACGGCGATGGCGTTGTGAATATGGTCGACTTTGCGAAACTTGCTGACCAATGGCGCGAATTCGGTTTATTAGAAGCCAACTTTAATCAAGACAGCAGCGTTGACTTCGCCGATTTGAAGCGAGTTGCTGAAAATTGGCTTTGGGAGCCAATCTGGTATCACGACTAATGCTTGGCAGCCACATAGGGTTTTTAACCGGTCTTTCAGGTCTTTGTTTTCACATCCGGGCGACGCAAATAATTCGGCTGCAACGTCAACGCATCAGCGAATTCGCCGGCTAAAGCTTTTTTCCACCCGAGCAAATGGACCTTTGCGGCCTGCGGGGTCCAGTATTGCACGTCTAAAAATTGGATGCCGTCGGCTTTGAATTTGTTCTTGTAATATACCAGGCCGTCGCCGAGCAGCCAAACAGGTTTTTGTTTGCAGGCAAATTTATCAAGGAATTGTGGAGCAGTCATCAAGGAATCCGGAAAGATTTTTTTCCAGATTTCGTTGCTCGTGCGTTGGTAGACGGCGATGAAGAACTGTCTGCGTTTTGCGTCGAGAACAGCGGCGATTCTCTCAGGGCTCGCCGCTCGTGGTTCGTCACTTGAAGTCTGAACCGGGTTTTCTGGGGTAAGACTGATTAAGTTGGCGGCAATTACATCCAGTGTGTCGACTGCGACGATTTTTGCGGCGTTGGCCAGGTTCATTGCTTTTGCCGTAGTTACGGCGATTCGGAGTCCGGTGAAGCTGCCGGGCCCGACAGAGATATAGATATGCTCGATTTCTTGCGGCTTTCGGCAGAAACGGTCAAGGAGGCTGTGAATGGCAGGAAAGAGTTCCGCGCTGTGTCTCATCGGGCCGGAAAAAGTGAATTCGGCGAGTATTTGTTCTCCAAGCGCTATTGCCACGGAGCCTATTCTACTGGAAGTTTCGAGGGCTAATATCAAGGGCTTTTGTGCCATACGTTATCAAAATCCAATGTTTTTCTGTTTTCGAAGGCCTTGTTATGGCCAAAAAAAGCGTTTTTTAGATAACTATTTTTCTCCCAGTTTTCCCAGACTTTCCAGTTTGCCGGGTATTAAAAATTAGATATTATCGGCCAGATGGCCAGAAATCAAATTTTTCCCTTGCAAAAAACGGTAATTATGTTAAACTGGATTATTATAGGTGAGTCGTAATTTCGGTTGGATGAGTGTATATATTGTGAAAAGTTCTCCTTAAGGTGGGAGGTGTATTATGATGGGAGGAGGTAAATTGTGAACAAATCAAGATTCTTAAAACCTTTCAGCGGGAAGTCCCTGCCGGTTATTCTGGTATTGATTTTGTTGGTGACAATAACGATGTCGGAAGTGGCTTGGTCCCAGTTAAATGATGCGGAGAAGCAGAAAACAATCCGCGAGGTAGCTACAAGGTGGATGGACGTTGGGGAGCAACAATACAAAAGAGGTTACTTCGAAGCGGCGGAAAAGTCCTTCATCGAAGCACAGAAGTACCAGAAATATTTAACTGCTGTTCAGACTAAGAGGCTAAGCGAACTTATGGAAAAGACACATTTGGCTATACTCGAAAGAAGTCGCATCTTAGACCACATTCGAACGGCCAATATGTTAGTTGAGCAAGGTCAGCTAATCAAGGCCAAGGTGCATCTCGAAAAGGTCAAAGACAGTAAGTCTTTGACCAAAGAGGAGCGGGAAAAAATCATAGAAGGTCTTAAGAATATAGACAATCAGTTAGCAGAACAGAAGAAGCCGATTACCGAACAGAAGGAGCCAATTACCGAACAGAAGGAGCCAATTACCGAACAGAAGGAGCCAATTACCGAACAGGAGAAGCAAATCATCGAGCTTTATAACCGCAGCGTAGCATTTTACCGCGCCGGTGAGCTTGAAAAGGCCCGTGAGGGCTTTAATATGGTTGTGAAAAGCGGCTTGTCGGTAGCACCGGCAGGGGAAAGAACAGCAGAAGATTACCTGAAGTTATTGGCAGTGAGGATGAAAGTAAACGGCCTTTTAGCTGAGAAAGACAAGGCTCTGCCGCCAACTGAGACGAAGGCTGTCGGGAAAGACGAAAAAGAGGTAATTCAAGACCAGAATTCTGTCGTTGTTACCGTTCCCGAGCCGAAAGTTGTTGAGCCGAAAGTTGTTGAGCCGAAAGTTACTGAGCCGGTAACTGAAGGCAGCTTCATCGAGGAGG
>Ga0209636_10008632_pt1 | contig 10379 bp, 10 predicted proteins | sample DeeMarSWOR152_54_FD_187464 | JGI IMG/M metagenome (GOLD analysis project Ga0209636, IMG submission 187464) | Marine sediment microbial communities from White Oak River estuary, North Carolina - WOR-1-52-54 (SPAdes) (version 2) | ecosystem: Environmental > Aquatic > Marine > Intertidal zone >... | reverse complement strand
CTATTCCCTATATCAAGAAGCTATATTTTGATATTATCCACTGGTGAGTATTGCCTATGAGCTTCGATAGCATCATAGCAGCCAACCGCCTGACAATACCTATTCGTCATCATCAACGTAGTATGTCCCAGCAATCTCTGTAACATCAAGCTATCCCCACCATTCTTGAACCGCAACGTAGCAAGGTATGCCTGAGCAAATAAGGCAATAACTGACAGGTTGCAGGGAGCTTGAGGTGACTTTGTGAAAGAGGTGGTGGCAGCGACTGGATTTGAACCAGTGACCAAGGGCTTATGAGTCCCCTGCTCTACCACTGAGCTACGCTGCCGTGCCATAAAAGTTAGCACAGCAGGGTTGTAAGTGTCAATTCTCCCTGGTATAATGTTAAGCCGAGTTTAGTATCAAGCTCTCCGAGCCTTTTCTCCTAAGGGGCATACCTATGGAGGCTGGCCGGTAGGGTGCCATTGGAAACGGTGACGCCTCTCGTGTTTGGAAAGGAGAGATTGCTTATGCTGATAATTACGGCATGCGAAGCACCTCCTTTCGAGGTGCTTCTCTATTTTGGAGGTGAGGTCGTTTGACAACGTTTGTTCCCTGTCATTCTGAGCCGTACGGGTGAAGAATCTCCAGTAGAGCCCTGCGGGAGTTTATCTCCAGCGAGATTCTTCGGTCGCTCCGCTCCCTCAGAATGACAGATAGGGGAGGGCTCAGAATGACAATAGAAAGATGCTCTTTGCAGATGCGTTTTGACGAAACCAGGGAGACATGGTGCAAGAAAGAATAGCCTTTTGCTTGTTCACTGGGCTGCTAGTTCTAGGCCTGCTATTGGGCGTAGCCGGCTGCTCTGCCCGGGGAGGCGAGCTTCTACCCAAGAAGGAAAGGCTTCGAGTGGCGACGACGACCAGCCTTTATGACACCGGCCTCTGGGGCTATCTTGAGCCGATGTTCGAGGAGAAATACGGGGTTGAGGTGGACGTACTTTACGCCGGCACGGGCATCGCCCTGGAGTACGGCAGGAGAGGGGACGTGGATGTCATTACGGTTCATTCTAAGGCGCGGGAAGAGGCATTCGTTTCCGAGGGCTATGGAGTAGAGCGGGTGCCTTTTGCCTACAACTACTTTCTGATTGTGGGACCGGACAGTGACCCGGCGGGCATCAAGGGGATGTCGCCTGAGGGCGCTTTTGCGAAGCTTCAAGGCACTGGCAGCGAGGCTTTCGTATCGCGTGGCGATGACTCGGGTACCCACGGCAAGGAAAAAGCTATATGGGAAAGCGCCGGGTTTGACTACGAGGACGTCAGGAAGGCAGGGGACTGGTATATCGAGGCGGGGAGAGGCATGGGGCCGACGCTGCTCATGGCCAGCGAGAAGCAGGCCTATACCCTCGCTGACATGGGTACTTTCCTCGCCTATAAGGGAAAGATAGACCTGGTTCCAATTGTGGACAAGGGCAGCGCGCTGCTTAACGTTTACTCGGCCATTGCGTGTAACCCGGACAAGAACTCCAAGGTTAACCATGAAATGGCAAACAATATGGTGAATTTCCTCACCTCGCCCGAGATACAGGAGTTGCTCGGTGACTACGGCACCGAGGAGTACGGCATGTCCCTGTTTGCCCCGTGTGCCGGAGCCGAGCCCTCGTCTTAGAAAGAATTCGGTGGTGTGATGCATTGACGGAGCTGTGGCAAGGAGTGGTCAGGGCAGTAGAGCTCATAGTCGCCCTTGACCCGGAAGTCATGGAGATTGCCGGGAGGTCGCTGGCACTTGCGGCTACCTCCTGTGGTATCGCCTCTCTGGTCTGTCTGCCATTGGGCAGCTTAATTCACTTCAACAGCTTTCGGGGCAAAAGGTTCCTCGTCAATCTGATACAGACCTTCTACAGCATACCCACTGTTGCCATCGGTCTCTTCGTCTTTGTCTTCCTGTCGCGGGTTGGACCGTTGGGGGAGCTTGGACTGATGTTCACCCCGGCGGCAATCGTCATAGGCCAGATGCTGCTGGTAACACCGATAATACTTGGGCTTACCATCTCGGCGCTGAGAGGTGTGGATAAGGCCCTGCCGGAAACCGCCATCTCACTCGGTGCCGACAGGGTTCAGGCGGCCGTTCTGACTATAAGGGAAGCCCGGTTCGCCATTCTGACGGCGGTGATAATGGGCTTTGGCCGGGCAATCTCAGAAGTTGGCCTATCCCTGATGGTTGGCGGCAATATCAAGGGGTTCACCAGGACGATCACTACTGCGATATCGCTTGAGACGTCCAAGGGGGACATCGAGCTATCAATAGCCCTGGGGATAATACTGATTTCGCTGGCGCTGGTGATAAATATAGCCCTGAATAGGCTTCAGCAGAGGTAATGAGCGATGGCTTTGTTAGAAACCATCAATCTGGCACAGGAATACGAGGGGCAACCTGTCCTGAGAGACGTTAACCTCAAGATCGACGGGGGCGAAGCCTTTGCCCTGATTGGTCCCACCGGCGCCGGCAAGACAACATTGCTCAGGCTCCTGGACCTTCTGGACGTGCCGTCCTCGGGCAGTGTCTATTTCGATGGTGTGGATGTTACCGGCTCCGGGCGTCAGCGACTGGAGGCACGCCGCAGGATGTCCTTTGTGCAGCAGAAGCCGATAGTATTCACCATGAACGTGTATGACAATGTCGCCTGCGGTCTGAGGTGGAGGCGCCAGCGGAATGAGACCGTAAGGCAGAAGGTGGATAGTGCCCTGGAGCTGGTGGGCATGGATGACTGCCGGAGCAGGGACGCCAGGACGCTTTCAGGAGGGGAGACACAGCGGGTGGCTATAGCCCGGGCTCTGGTTACAGAACCCGAGGTGCTGTTCCTCGATGAGCCTACCGCCAACCTGGACCCTGTCTCCACGTCCAAAGTAGAGGAGGTGCTGGCGCATATTCTCCGTGAAAAAAGGACGACCGTGGTGATGGCTACCCATGACATGGCCCAGGGGCAGCGCCTGTCCAGCAGGATTGGTGTGCTGCTGAAGGGCGAGATACAACAGATAGGCAGCCCGGGTGAGATATTCTGTTCGCCGGGCAGCAGGGAGGTGGCTGAGCTTGTCGGCGTGGAAAACATCCTGGCCGGGACAGTGGTGGAGAAGGAAGACAACCTGGTGACCATAGACGTGAATGGCAGCGCCATTCAAGCTGTTTCCGACGATTCAGTGGGTGACGGGGTTTATGCCCTCATCAGGCCTGAAGACATAACTCTTACGCTTGCTCAACCCACAAGCAGCGCCAGAAATGTATTTGAGGGCAGAATAGCCAGAGTGAATGCGGTGGGGCCGCTTACGAGGATTGAGGTAGACTGCGGCTTTCCGCTGCTCGGCGTAGTGACCAAGTGGTCGGCCCAGGAGCTAGAGCTGGCCGCCGGCAGGCAGGTTTACGCCAGCTTCAAAGCTACCGCGATACACACCATCAATAGGTGGGGCTAGCGGCTCGAACAGGATGAGCGGCACCAGCTAGCGCCGTGGTGGGGGCGTTGGAGTCATAGCATGTCATGTCGTTATCCCTTTGTCTTCAGAAACATAAAAGGCTACAATCTTAGCTCAGCGGGATTGTCCGCAGGTCCCAAACGGGCTGCGGGTATCCAGAGTACGTTGTGACTATGCAAAGGAGGAAAGCTTATGGGTAAGATCGCGGTGGGCCCCCAGACTCTGATTTTCCCCATGCCCGCACTCTTGGTAGGAGCAAATGTTGATGGCAAAGCAAACTTCATGGCGGTGGCATGGGGTGGTATTGCTGGCGGTGATCCGCCCATGGTCTCTGTGGCCATACGGCACAGCCGGCACACCCTCAAAGGCATCAGGCAAAACATGACCTTCTCGGTCAACGTCCCTTCCGCTGATATGGTCAGGGAAACAGATTACTGCGGCATCATATCTGGTGCCAAAGTTGACAAGGTGGAGGTCTGCCAGTTTGAGGTGTTCTACGGAAAAGCGGACAGCGCCCCGCTCATAGAGCAATGCCCCATCAACTTGGAATGTGAAGTTGTGCATATCCTGGACTTGGGGAGTCATTCGCTTGTTGTGGGCCGGATTGAGGAAACCCACGTCTCGGAGGCTTGCCTTACGGACGGGAAACCGGATGTCAACAAGATCAGACCCTTTGCCTTCAACATCGTCACTTCTCAGTATCAGGCTCTTGGAGACGTAGTAGCTAAAGCATTCAGCGTTGGCAGGGAGCTCAAAGCGTAGTGGTAGATGAGAGGTATGATGTCAGGTTTGATCGATAAAGGCGTAGGGATCTATCACTTCATTGCTGATAGGCCGCCGAAAAGCATTCCCCTTGTCGCCCCGAAGCCCCGGACTGTCAATCCTTGGTGCAGCAATGGCCAACCCTGGGTGGCGAAGGTGGCGGCGGGTGAGGACATCAGGGGTTCCATCGATAGAATCATGGCGCTACTGGGACCTTTGGAGAAGGCCATTGATAGAGGCGACAACGTCCTGGTGAAACCCAATTTCAACAGCCCCGATCCACCTCCTGGCTCTACGGACCTTGCGTTTCTGCGGGCCGTGGTTGAGCTCCTACTGGAGGCAGGAGCCAAGGTCACAGTCGGAGAAAGCGCCGGGGGAATGTGGAGGCCGACCAGAAACGTCTTCCGGAAGCTGGCCGTGCTCGAGTCGGTGCGTGATCTGAATGTGGAGCTAGTTGCCTTCGATGAAAAGACTGTAGACTGGGTGAAGGTGAAAGTTGACGGTGACTATCTGGACTCCGTCTCTATGCCGCGCAGAGCGTACGAGGCTGACAAGATAGTGTATTTGCCCTGCCTGAAGACCCACAAAATGGCGCGGTTCACCGGTGCGCTGAAGCTCGCCGTGGGTTTCATGCATCCTGGTGAGCGCCGTGCTCTTCACGCCCGCAATCTGGAGGAGAAGGCTGCGGAAATCAGCCTGTGCTGGCAACCCAACCTCATCATCATGGATGGCAGGAAAGCCTTCGTTACCAGAGGCCCAGACAAGGGCCAATTGGTGGAGCCCGGGCTACTGCTGGCTTCGGGTGACCTCGTGGCAGCGGATGTCGAAGCGATGAAGCTGCTCTTGGCCTATGGGGCCCGGAACAAGCTCGTGGCAGATCCGTGGCAGAATCTTCAGGTCGTTACAGCCTTGAAGCATGGCTTGGGGCCAAGGGACAAGCAATATATTGTGGTTGAGTGAAAGTCAGGCAAGCCAGCGATGGGGGCATCAGGTTTCTTGTCAGTTACGTGGGCAGCTTACTTGCCCCTGTTGGGCTGATTTGTGAAGCTAAAGGTGTGAACGCATTCACGTCCTTCGACCTTTAGGCATTTGCCCAGAGGTGGGGCCATTTCATACTCTAGGCCCATGGCTTCGAGCCAGCCGTTGGTGCGTGAGAAAATGCCACATACATAATCGTCGGCGGTCCCGGCACGTACCACGTTTTCATGGGCGAAACAGCGCCGCAGGTGAATTTTAAAGGCATTGTCACCAACCCTGACCAAATCGTAATCAGCCAGGTCACGCCCGAGCAGGCTCATGAAGATTTCCTGTGCCGGGAGATAGTCGTCCACGGTCGTCATCGGGGGCAACTGCAAGGCTCGGGCCACGCGCCGGGCTTCTACCTTTCCGATACCGTGTGTTACGATTTGATTAAGGCGGTTGGCGACTTGTATCCCGCACTCCGCGGCGACTGCCATGAACCAGCGGGCATCGTGCGACATCCAGTTCTTGACCAGCAGTGCTTCGCGTTCCGCTGGCGATAGCCGGCCCAGGATATCGTTGGCCTTTTGCCTCAGCTTGGGTTGCAGATTTTCCTGATTACTCATGAGAACTCACGGAATTGTCAGGCCCGTTTGGCTTCGGCTGATATCCAGGAACACCAGGCCTCTAGGCCGGCGCCTGTCTTGCAGGAGACCTCGAATATCTTGACCTTCGGGTTCAACCCTTCGACTGCCTTGCGGAAGCCGGCTACCTCGAATTCAAGGTGAGGCAGAAGGTCGAGCTTGTTTATCACCACGGCGTCGGCTTCGGTAAACATCAAAGGATACTTCGCAGGCTTATCATCGCCTTCGGGTATGCTGGAGATTACCACTTTCTTGTGTTCTCCCAGGGCGAACTCAGCAGGGCAAATGAGGTTACCGACGTTCTCGATAAAGAGCAAGTCGATATTCTCCAGGGGCAGCTTGTTCAAAGCCGGGGTAATCATCTGAGCTTCCAGTGAGCAGCTAGCGCCGACGTTTATCTGAACTACCGGGATTCCCTGCTCATCAATCTTGTCAGCGTCTATTTTGGAGGCCACGTCACCTTCGATGACACCCAGCTTCAACTGGTGCTTCAGGCGGTCGATCGTCTGCAAGATGAGGCTGGTCTTGCCAGCTCCCGGTGATGACATAATGTTGAGGGTGAGGATTTTGTGCCTGTCCAGGACCTGCCTGTTCTGGGCAGCTATGGCGTCGTTGGCGCTGGTAATGCCTTTCAAGACCTCTATCTTCATTATTCCACCTCTATGCTTTCTATGTAGCAGTCTCGTCCGCTGGTTACTTCCACGCTGGCACCCTGGCAGGATGGACAAAGCCAGGCGGAGTCCTTCGGGTTGAAGCTAGTCGAGCAATCTCGGCATCTCAACTGTGCAGGCACTGTCTTGAAATCGATTGTCGCCCCTTCAGCAGCGTTATCCTTCGTTAGAAAATCGAAGTAGAATTGCACGCAATCGCTGACGACTCCCGATAGCTCACCGATGACAAGGTTAATCTTGGTAATCTTATTTGCCTGGGCTGCCTTCGCCTCGTCCAGAACGATGTTCAGTATACTCTCGGTTATTGCGAGCTCATGCACTTTGTTAGCTGCGGGCCCTCCGTTGCCTCGCCGCTGAGGAATTATAAGCTCTTGCCTTTGGCTTTTTCAAATAGCCTGTCAGCGCCTGGAGCGGAGAGCCTAGGCGGCTTCTGGTATACTTCTTTGTTATCTCGTGTCAATAAGAGAGGCGGTAGTCTCAGAATCGATTTGCCGAGACTAAAGTAAGGCGACAAATATCAAGATGTCCGATTTTCGAGTCCAACTGAAAAGCGGCGCTCTCGCCGGAATCAAGAAGGGGTGGAGTAGCTTTGTTTGGATGTGCCAGATCATAATTCCCGTTTCTTTTCTGGTGACTCTTCTTCAGTGGACTGGCTGGCTGAATCAGCTAGATTTCCTATTGAATCCGTTAACCAGCCTGATCAATCTGCCTCCCGAAGCAGCCTTGCCAATCATTACCGGAATGTTGACGAACCTCTACGCCGTTATCGCTATGATAACGGCCCTTCCCTTCACCGTTGAGCAGATGACATTGATTGCCATATTCAACATGATTGCTCATGCCCTTGTCATGGAAGGCATCATCCAACACAGATCCGGCCTTAACGTCGTTAAGGCAACCCTGGTCCGTATCACTGCGGCTATCTTGACCGTGCTCGTAGTTTCGCAGTTTCTTGGGGATACCAGCCAGAGCGTTGTTGTACCGGCCGAGCTAGCGGTTCAGGCTCCATTTGTTGAGGTTTTGAAGGTGTGGGCTGTGGATATTCTAGGTTTGCTCCTGAAGATTCTCGGGATAATCATGGCCATCATGATTATGTTGGAGTCCCTAAGATCTCTGGGATGGATCGAACACCTGATCAGGGTGTTGAGACCTTTGATGAGGGTTCTGGGACTCGCGGACCGAACAGCAACGATGTGGGTAGCTGCCATCTTTTTCGGCCTGTTTTATTCCGGAGCTGTCATTGTCGAAGAGGCCAGAACCAGTGCCTTGCCAAAGGGAGAACTGGAGCGACTTCACATCTCTATTGGCATCCAGCATGCTATTGTGGAAGACCCCGCGCTTTTCGCGGTCTTGGGATTGAACGTCTTCTGGCTATGGGTGCCCCGGTTTATTATGGCCGTCATAGCGGTTCAGACATACCGTGGCGTAGCACATCTCAGCAACAAAGTGCTTCGCCGTTGACTCCTCTGTACTGGACGAGCACAGCGGTTTGCCCAGCGAGGTTCCGTTTGGTCATGCTTTACTGGAAGGAAACGGTGGCTTAGCCACGCCATAGTGGCCTTTCCAACTCGAAACTACATTGCTTTGTATTTTGGCCCATCCCCTCCCTCTGGTACTTCCCACTTTATGTTCTGGAGGGGGCATTTCACTCGGCACGTCTGGCAATGCAAGCAGTTTGACGGACTCAACAGCACCTCGTGATCCTCGATTCTATATACCTCTCCCGGACAAAATGATTCACAAGGATGACATCCGTACTGTTCTCCACAAGATGTACACTCCGTAGGATCCAAGAATGTAATATGGGAAGGCTCATCCTCTCTGTGGATAGTACCAGAAAGACTAACATCACCCAGCCGGTCAATACCACCGGCGTATTGTCTTGCCAGCTTGGACCTTGTCATACCTTCATGGTCTGTTTTGGCTCTTAATCTGAACGGGAGCCACTGCTGCACAAGTGATAACGGCGCCCCCACATATACTCCGGCTCTCCCCGCTTTGGCAAAAACTTGCCTATAGTTTTTTGCCTTAACTATGTCTTTCATAACGAAACTTCCTGCCAGCAGGTCTTCATATCTCTTTAGATCCTGCTTTGAGAAGGAACCGTGTTCAGTGGCATCACAGATAGCTTCGGCGGCAAGCATCCCTGACTTAATGGCATAATGTAGACCCTTGAGCTTTCTCACGTTAGTCAAACCGGCGGCATCCCCAATCACCACCGCACCATTGGTGACCAGTTCGGCTATCGAGTAATAGCCGCCTTCCGGCAGTGTCCTGGCTCCATAGCCAACGATTTCCCCACCCTCAATCAATCTTTTGACAAACCCGTGGGATTTGAACAGTTGGAGTTCTTGCTGGGGATTGAGATCACAGTATCTCCAATCCAAGGCTAGGATAAGGGATACCGATATTGTATTCGCCCCCATGCTGTATAGCGTGCCGCCACCGAAAACATCAGGAGTGAGAAGTCTGTTAGGGAAACCCATAGTATGAATCACCCTATTAGGTCCAAAACTGTTGTTTTCCGGTAACCTAATAATCTCCTTAACTCCAACTGAATAGACCTGTGGATTTCTACCGTTTCCGAGATTGAATCTCTCCACCAATTGCTCTGATAACAGGCCCAAAGAACCTTCACCAAAGACGGTTACTTGTGCCTCCAGTATTTCTCCTGACACGTAATTCGACTGTTGCTTCCCCTCGCTGTCCAGCCCTTTGTCCCCAAGTTTTACCCCTTTAACAAAATCGTCCTTTACAACGATTTCCTTCGCCGCAAAACCGGTATATATCTCGACACCAAGCTCCCGGGCAACCCCAGCCAGCCAGTCAACCAGCTCGCTAACCGAAATGACGTAATTCCCTTTGTGATGCATAGATGGTGGCACAAGAATCTCAGGGACCTTTATGGCCACCCCACCTGTCAGAAGGAAGGTGAGCTCGTCTTTCTCCACACTGTTCGCCAATGTCTTTTTCACGAAGGCGTCTTCCCGTTCTCTCCAGTTAGGAATCAATTCATCCAAAACCTCAGCCTCAAAGACAGCTCCGGACAGGTTATGCTGCCCAATCTTGTCGGCTTTTTCTATGACTACAACTGAATCATTTCTTCCCTTTTGATTGAAGAGCTGTTTTAGCTTTATGGCCGCGGCCAAGCTCGCCGGGCCCGCCCCGACGAGTAACACATCCATCTTGTTCAGAGCATTCACTACGCTTCTCCGTACGAATTCAAGATATCGATAAGCCCAGGAACTACCTCTTCCAAGTTCCCCGCTACTCCATAATCAGCGACTTTGAAGATTCGGGCATTTGGGTCCTTGTTTATTGCCAGGACAATATCAGAGCTCTGCATGCCTGTGACGTGCTGGACGGCTCCTGAAATACCAACGGCAACGTACAACCTGGGCTTAACTGTCTGACCGGTCTGGCCAACCTGGTGGCCGCGGCCTATGAACCCTGACTCAACAGCTAGCCGTGAAGCACCCAACATGGCTTCTTGCTCTAAGAAGTTGCTCAGACTCTCAGCTAACGGACATATGTACTTGTCAAAACCTTCTTTAGTCTTTAGGCCTCTGCCTCCGCTAACAATCACCGCGGCATCCTTAAGCTCGGCGGCACACTCGCGATGCTCAGCAGAAACAATTCTGGCTCCTAAATCATTTTCGGTTATGTTGGGCACGTATTCAAAAGTCTCCCCTGTCCTCATCTTGTCAGGCTCTAAAGCCCTCATAACCCCTGGCCTTGCCGTGGACATCTGCACCCTTGAGTTTTGGGTAATTATGCTTGCCATTATGTTGCCACCTAACGCCGGTCTAGTTTGCATTAGAATTCCTGTATACTCTCGGTCGCCCCGCTTAAGGTCGATTATATCCAATTCGGTACAATCAGCGGTTAACCCTGAC
>Ga0209636_10008631_pt1 | contig 10379 bp, 3 predicted proteins | sample DeeMarSWOR152_54_FD_187464 | JGI IMG/M metagenome (GOLD analysis project Ga0209636, IMG submission 187464) | Marine sediment microbial communities from White Oak River estuary, North Carolina - WOR-1-52-54 (SPAdes) (version 2) | ecosystem: Environmental > Aquatic > Marine > Intertidal zone >... | reverse complement strand
TAACTGATCATAGTTGACATAGCACAAGACTTTGCCGGTATTCTGCGGATAGTCGACGCTGTAATCAACCACAGGCGTCAGAATTTCGCGGTCTCTAACGCAGGTCCGCTTCAGGATATTTTCATTCAATATAGGAATGGGTATTCCGACCCCCAGCGCCAGTGACACACCGTATCCCCGAAAACTCACGCCACGTACGAACTCCTCACGCATTTGTTTCATATCTCCGGTCAGGGCAAGCGTCCCCGCTCCTTCTTTGGGGATTCCCTCAGGTGTTCTCGCGCAGCCTCCGGCATGCTGAGTCCCCTCGGCGTAGACATGTCCGTGAGCGCCGGCCATCCAAACTCTCGTTCCTACACCGACTGTTTCGTAATAAGGGTCGTTAAGCAGCGGTGACAGTTGCCCTGCCGAGCAGTAATTCGCATTTTTGCGGTTGGGCTCCAGGGCCCCCATATAGGTGTATATCGTGCGTTCCGAATTGTTGACTGCAACGTTATAGTTCTGATAACAGTTTCGGGGGTTGACCATTATGGCCTGATTCAGGTCCTCAATCGTAAAGTAGGTGCGTATCTCACGCAGCGGGTAGCAGTCGGTCCCGTAAGACAGCGCAAAGAGTTGAAGCGTCTTCCCAGCCACCAGCTCCTCCATCACGTGGCCGCCCCCATAGCGAAACTCACCCGGATAGTCCATATTCTCCGGGTCTCTGTGCCGCAGTTGGGTCGCACCCAGGTAAACGTCGACAGCACCAAGACCAGTATAGACCAGAACATCCTGAACCCAAGCCTCGGACATCCGTATCTTCGGTTTCGAATGTCCGAAGTTGAGCATGCATCCCGAAGAGCACATCGGCCCGAATGTCGCGGTGGTAACCACGTCCACTTCTTTTGCGGCTGCCGCCAATCCCTTCTTGTCTACGTAATCGATGATTTCGTCGGCGGTCAGCACAACGGCCTTGCCTGACTCGATGCGATTGTTGATTTGTTCGTACGTCTTCATAATTCTCTCCATTCCGGAGTTCGTGCCCTCGCAGACTCTATTGGCCGACCTCCGCGATACCATTACGGCACGGATTCCCTGACCGGATTCATTACATCATTCACCTGGCCCTTAATATATCTGGTGAGGATTACCTTGTCAATTCTCTTATCCGGCTTGAAGGGTGCGTGAACGGAACGACTTGTCTCGGTCATCACATCGCCGGGTTTGAAAGATCCCTGCCTGACGGTGGAGCGTGGTGACAACGGGATAATTTTAGGATGAAGCCTTACATTTACCGGTTTTCTAACGGTTTTATCGAAAAGACTGGAGGCTTTTTTGATGCGATGATTGCAAAAATAGAGGCCGGTGAGTACACCGAAAACAGATCCTGATAACCGAACCGATGAATACCTGTTTCCGGCTGACCCCTTCTTGCCTTCGCAAGCCCCCTGGGGGCAAGTCCACAGCAGGGCAAAGACGCAAATTTTGAGAAAATCCCGAAGTTTTAGGGCAATAGTCATTGACTGAACTACTCAAAATATGTTAAAATAGACAGAATTCATATAACCGATAATTAAGGTTTTAAAGTCCAGAAGGTACAGGGGCCCCTGCAAAAGGTCGCAGAATGGGCACTATCAAAGGTAAGGCCACGATTAATGGCCTAAAACATCAGTGAGGAAGGAAATAAAGATGTCCCGATATGTGAAAACCTTATTGCTATCAGTAGTGTTGATAGTATCTTTAGCCGGTTCAGTTGATATCCACGCTCAAATTGTGGGTGATGTCGACGGGAACCGTAAAGTTGATTGGAAAGACCTAACATTTCTTGCCGACCGCTGGTTAGATCCAAGCTGTCTTGCACCTGACTGCGAAGCTGACCTGGATGGTGTGCCTGGCGTGAATATGTCTGACGTTGCGGTGTTGGCGGAAAACTGGGGCAAGGACCAAAGCCAAATCACGCTGGTGATTAATGAGTTCATGGCTGAAAACGATAGGTTCATCCAGGACCCAAATGGTGATTACCAAGACTGGATCGAGATTTACAACTACGGCGATTACACCGTCGACATTGGTGGCATGTACCTCACAGATGATGTGAACGATGCCAACCAGTGGTGTTACATTCCTGACAATTGCCCTGAGAAAACTACCATTGGCCCTTCCAGCTACCTTCTGATTTGGGCTGACAGCGAGCTCTCAGAAGAGGGTCTGCACGTGGACTTCGCACTCGACGCCGGCGGCGGGGAGGATGTCGGCCTGTTTGACACCGACGGCACCCTGATTGACAGTATCACTGACTTCCCGGCACTTGGCGGAGATAATTCCTTTGGTCGTTATCCCAATGGCAGCGGTCCTTGGCGCTTCTTTTTCCATGACACAAACATGCCTCCAACACCGGGGACATCCAATGGAGGCGCATCCGCTGTTGACGTTGTCATAAACGAAATTATGTACCATCCCTACCACTCTGCAGAAAATCCTATCGAGCCCGAGGACATGCGGGCCGAGTATATCGAGCTGTTTAACAGGGAATCGGAAGATGTTAACCTGGCCGGCTGGCGAATTACTGATGGCGTGGACTTCGCATTCCCGAATGATGTGACAATTGGAGCTGGAGGATACCTTGTTGTCGCAGCGGACGTGAATACGTTTAAAGCCAGGTACCCGGGCGTAACCAACATGGTGGGCGGCTGGGACGGTCGGCTGAGCAATTCCGGCGAAGTAATTGAGCTTATTAACGAGATGCGCGTGAATATCGACCGGCTCCGTTATGCGGATGAGGGCGATTGGGCGGTGCGTGTGGAGGGACCGCTCGATAACAACCACCGCGGGTGGGTCTGGTTTGATGAGCATGATGGCGGGGGCAAGTCGCTGGAACTGGTAAATCCGGCACTACCTAACGAGTATGGGCAGAACTGGGAGGCAAGTCTTAACAATGGAGGTACACCCGGTGCAATAAACTCAGTTGTTTACTACGACATTGCGCCGATGATACTTGACGTGAAGCATCGACCGGTTATTCCGCGGTCCACCGAACCGGTGACTGTGTCAGCACGCATCCTCGATGAGCTGGCCACCGGCATCACGGTGACGCTGCATTACCGCGTTGATGGTGCTACAAGCTTCGTCACACTCACGATGTTTGATGATGCCACACACGGCGATGAGAGGGCCGGTGATGGCATTTACGCTGCGCAGATATCTGCTCGTCCCAACGATACAATCATCGAGTTCTACATCGAAGCGAGTGATGCCGGGGCTAATTCTCGTACCTTGCCTGCACCGAGCATTGTCGGCAGCACGCCCCAGCAGGTGACAAACCTGCTGTACCAGGTAGACGATTCATTCGATCCGAATGCCAAGTGGGCGCCGGGCAGCCAGCCGATTTATTATCTCATTATGACCGGGGCCGAGTGGACAGAATTGGAATACATCGGCTCTCACCGCCCTGACTGCGAGTCCTATGCCCAGATGAACGCCACATTCATCAGCACGGATGGAGTAGATACAAAGCTGCGTTACAACGTCGGCGTCCGAAACCGAGGCCACGGCTCGCGGGACGACCCACCAAATAACTATCGCGTCAACTTTCCGCATGACCGGTCATGGAAAGACGTGACCGCAATCAATTTGAACACAAAGTACACCTACCTTCAGTTGATTGGAAACTCCATCTTCAGAATGTCAGGGCTCGCGCAGTGTGAGACTACTGCTGTACAGGTGAGGATCAACGGCCAGAACCTGGCTGTACCCGGCGACGAGATGTACGGCTCGTATGTCCATGTCGAGGTCGTCGACGGCGACTTTGCCAACAATCATTTCCCGGATGACGACGCCGGCAATGTTTACAAATGCATGTGGACCGGTTCTGCCTCTGTTGCTGCGGACCTCAAGTACGAAGGCACGGATCCGGATGCCTATCGCGATACGTACTTCAAGCAGACCAACGTCGCCGAGGATGACTGGTCCGACCTTATCGGATTGACCTACGCTCTTTCCGAAAATACGCCGGATGAGATTTATGTTGAAGAGGTCAACCGTGTCATCAATGTTGAGCAGTGGCTGCGTTTAATCGCTGCCAATACCTTGGTGAGCAATAACGAGACTACATTGGCCATCGGCCAGGGTGACGACTACTATATGTATTGTGGCCTTGAGGACCCACGATTTGTACTGGTCCAGCACGATCTGGACTGCTTATTCGGCATCGGCGATAATCCCGATCCCAGTGCTGTCACCCGCAGTATCTTTCGTGCTACAACTCTTGCGACAATGAAGCGGTTTCTGGAGCATCCCCAGTTTGTTTCTCGCTATTACTGGCACTTGAGGGACCTCATTGAGACGACTTTCTCTCCTGAGCGTTTCGGGCCGTTCATAGATAAACTGGTCGGTGACTACGTCCCGACGTCAAAGCTCAATCAGATAAAAAACTTCATCCCTGCCCGCAATGCATACGTCCTTTCGGTCATCCCCTCTGAATTTACCATCAACACCAACCTGTCACAATCCTACGGCTACTACGAGACCGACGTGGACGTCGCTGTAATCAGCGGCACCGCTGACGCTGTCGAGACCCGCTCTGTGCTGGTGAATGGTCAACCGGCCTATTGGGTGCCTCTTGATGGCGAGTGGTCGTTCGGCGAAAGTAACGGTGTTCCTGTCAAAGATGTTACTCTCGTACCCATTGGTACGACGGCTTCCTATCACGTGCCCATCATCAGCGACGCAGGCACGGATTGGACCGCTGTTGACTTCAATGACACAGGATGGGACACCGGACCGACCGGCCTGGCTTTCGGCCTTGGGCGTTTACCGAGGGTGGCCTATAACGACTGTGTTTATCAAAGTAGCCACCCGTATATAGCAGATAACGTTACAACTTATGGCATTGGTAGTGGATACATCGGCTCCACTTCCGGACCGCTGCTGGACCAGGCAACAGGTGATAACATGGGCGTTACGGTAACGCTGACAGAGAACGGCGTTGTGCACTGGCAACCGGACCCCGATAGTGGCGGAAGTGACTGCGCCCCGGGCACTGATGCCTACAACACCTTCAGTGGGATCGCGGATATGACCGGCGTGATTTATTACGGCAATGATTACGGCTGGTGGGTCGACCTGACGTTCACAGGCCTGGAGCCGACGACAGAGTATACCTTTGCCACGTCCGCCGCTCGCTGCAATTACACCAACCGCCTGACAATCTATACCATTACCGGCGCCGATACTTACACCAATGCCAGCACCAGCGGCGTTGATGTCCTCGCTGAAAACAAGGTGAGGTTCAATACCGGTGACAATTACAACGAGGGTTATGTTGCGCGATGGACTGGTATTACGGCAGCCGACGGCAGCTTTAAGGTCCGGGCCGAGCCCGACCCGAACAGCACCGACGGTTATAAGGCGTATTCTTTTGATGTCTTTAAGCTTGATGGGGCCTTCAGCGGCACCGACGTGCAGGGCGATATGTTAGGTGTCAACGCTTCGCTGTGGACGCGAATTGAATTTGATGTTGTCGAGGACCCCACTCTCTTCAACACCCTTAAGTTGAGGATGAAGTACGAGGACGGATTCGTGGCGTATCTCAACGGCCAGGAAGTCGCCAGCCGCAATGCCCCGAGTTCGGTCGAGTGGAACTCGACGGCTGATTCTAATCGTCCCATTGGGGACGCTTTGGCCTTCGAGGAGATAAACCTTGCGGCCTTCCTGCACCTACTGCAACCGGGTCTGAACGTGCTGGCGATTCACGGGCTAAATGACAACAAGGACAACGGCGATTTCCTGATTTTACCCGAGCTGGTCGCCGGCAGTACCGTTTACCCTGTGAATGGAGTCGCCCTCAATCCGGGAATCAACCGTGTTTTTGTTCAGACATTCGACGGGCCTGATGGAACCGGCAGTGAGATGGAGAGTGGATTCGTTGACATCTGGTACAATGATGGTGACGATGTGGATATTTTCGGCACGCTTGCGACTAATGCGACTCTGGATGCGGCTTCCGGGCCCTGGCACGTAACGGGCGATATTGTTGTGCCCGCCGGCATCACACTGACAATTGAGCCGGGGACCACACTGTTCTTCGAACCCGGCACAGGAATAACGGTGCAACAGGGTGGCCGGCTTGTGGCCGAAGGAGCCCAGTACCAGCGCATCAGATTGACACGAGTGCCCGGCAGCAACTCGAACTGGGACGGAGTTAAGTTCGACCACACGCTTGAGGACAATCGACTATGCTTTATTGATCATGAGTTCGGTGACAACCAGGGCGAGTCAACCGATGTTCAGTACTCGCGCGTTCTAATCGACAACGTGGTCTGGGCAGAAACAAATACGAGGGTACTTAATATAGACCATCCGACGGTGATTTGCCGAAATTCTGTTTTTCCTTCGATCAGCAGTACCGAGCCGCTGCACGGTGTTGGTCTGGGCGGTAGTGAGCAGATAATTTTCGACGGCTGTATATTCGGCTCTGCAACCGGCTACAATGACGTAATCGATTTTACCGGTGGCCAGCGCCCAGGACCCATCTTCCAGGTGTATAACAGTATCTTTCTCGGTGGCGGCGACGACGGGCCGGATCTTGACGGAACCGACGCACATATAGAGGGCAACATCTTTATGAATTTCCACCACGAACCCGGCAGCGACAGCACATCCAACGCCGTTGCAACCGGCCAGGATGGAGGCAGGATTTCAGTTATTAACGTCGCCAGAAACATCTTTTTGAACAACGGCCATTGTGTTTTGCTCAAGGAAGATTGCTTCATGCGAGCTCAAAACAACGTGTTCGTCAACACGGATATTGCTGTTATCAGTTTTGGTGAGCCCTACAGAAATCCGCCAAGGCCCCCCGGGGGAGGCGTAGATATGGAAGGAAACATCTTTTGGAACAATGCTGAGATGTTTGAGCATTTCTTCCAGGAGCCGCTGCCCGCTTATGGCCCGACAGGTGAGGTTATAATTAACAGCTCGATTTTGCCGAGCCAGTGGCATTATCTTGGACAAAACAATATCGACGCCGCTCCTATCTTCGTTGATCCGAACTCTGACTATCATCTTAAATCTATGTCACCGGCAATCGGTACTGGGCCGTGGGGCTTCGATATGGGGGCATACGTCCCGGCTGGAGCCGCCATTTGTGGTGAACCTGACGAGATAACCTACCGCACTAATGCAACACTCACCGTCGGCGGGCCGGGTATCACGGATTACAAGTACTGCATCAACGACCCGAACGGGCCCTGGAGTGAAGAGCGTTCGGTGGACGAGCCCGTCGAACTGACCGGCCTGGTTGACGGACATTCTTATACCGTTTACGCCATCGGAAAGAACTCCGCCGACCTCTGGCAAAGCGAAGATACCGCCAGCACTTCACGCACGTGGACCGTCGATACCTCTCACCGGCGACTTGTTATCAACGAAGTCCTCGCCCGAAATGTTGAGGCCGTTGACCACAATGGAACCAATCCCGATATGATTGAGCTCTACTACGACGGGCCCGCTTCACTCGACCTGGCCGACATGAGCATCAGTGACAATTCGGACAAGCCGAGGAAGTTTGTCTTCCTGGAAGGGACCATTATCGAGCCTAATGAGTATCTGGTTCTCTACGCTGATGACAATCCCATCACCCCGGGCATTCATCTGGGCTTCGGGCTCGACGGCGAGAGCGAGGACATTTACCTCTACGACAGCCCGTCCGTAGGTGGCGAGTTGCTCGATTCGGTCGAGTTCGGTCTTCAGATTCCCGATTTGTCCATTGGTCGTGTTGGCTACGACGGTCGATGGACGCTGACGCAGCCGACTTTCGGCCGGGCCAACATTGCCCAGCCGCTTGGTGACCCGGCTGTGCTCAAGATCAACGAGTGGTTTACCAACAGTGATATGCTCTCGGAAAACAACTTTATCGAGCTATACAATCCACAGGCTTTTCCGGTGAATCTTGGCGGTCTGTTTCTCACTGATAATCCCGTCACCAAGCCGGACAAGCATCAAATTGCTCCACTAAGCTTTGTCCCCGGCGTGGGAATGGCCGTTCTCATTGCTGATAGCGATCCGAAACAAGGGCTGAATCACCTGAACTTCAATCTTTCGGCCGAACAGGAAATCATCGCCCTCTACGATCCCGACCTCAACGAAATCGATAAGGTCATCTACGGTCCCCAGACTGCCGATGTCTCCCAGGGTCGTGTACCGGATGGCGCGGACACTTACGCATTCTGCGAGCCGCCAACACCTGGTATGTCCAACATCGATACCATACTGATAAACGAGGCGCTGGCGCATTCGCCTCCAGGCGATACGGACTGGATTGAATTATACAACACTACTGACAAAACCATTAACATCGGCGGCTGGTTCCTCAGTGACAATAGCGGAAACCGGATGAAATATGAGATTGCTGAGGGAACGACAATTGAACCAAACGACTATATCGTTTTCTATGAAGATGTGAATTTTGGCAATACAAACGACCCCGGCTGTCATATGCCCTTCGCATTGAGCGAGAACGGCGAAACGGTGTGTCTGTCCTCGGGGCTGGATGGTGTTTTGACCGGGTACTATAAGGAGCAGAACTTTGGCGCTTCACAGACCGGAGTCTCGTTTGGCCGTTACCTTACAAGTACCGGCAGGTACGACTTTGTGGCGATGGACTCCAATACTCCATGGCAGCCTAATGCTAATCCCAAAGTCGGACCCGTTGTTATCAACGAGATTATGTACAATCCTGACCTGCCTGATGGCAGCTCATACGATAATGAGGAATATGAATATATCGAGCTGCACAACATTACCGGGACATTAGTGACATTATACCGCACCGACAAATTGACACCGTGGAAGTTCACCGATGGTATTGATTACACCTTCTCAGCCACTCATTATGCCACGATTCCTGCTGATGGTTATCTAATGGTGGTGAAGGATCTGGTGGCCTTTATAACAAGGTATGGCAGTATGCCGGGTAATGTTCCAGTCCTCGAAGGTTATGATGGCTGGTTAAGCAACGATGGTGAAAAAGTACAGATTAGCATGCCCGGCGATTTGAACAGTGACCTTGAACGTCAGTATATCTGCATTGACCGTGTACGATACTATGATAAAGCTCCATGGCCCATTGAAGCCGATGGCCTTGGCAAATCGCTTTCTCGTAAGGTGGCGAATCATTATGGCAATGACGTAGCCAATTGGGAAGCGGCTGCGCCTTCACCCGGCGTTGCAAATCCGTATATACTACTACCTGGTCTTGCGAGCAATCCAAGTCCATACGATGGCGCGACAAACATCAACGCAACGGCTGATTTGAGCTGGACGGCCGGCTCTGATGCGACATCACACGATGTATACTTCGGGACGAGTAATCCTCCGCCGTTCATAGGTAACCAGACTGCTGCAACATTCGATCCCGGGACGATGACTAACATCACTACCTACTACTGGTGTATCGATTCGGTCAATTTCTGGGGCAAGACCACTGGTACAGTGTGGCATTTCACTACTTGGAATCCTCCACCACCACCCTAAATGCTTGTTGCAATTTCATGCCAGGTCAAAAGGTTACAACCATTACGCCTTCACTCTTTCTTGTTGTCTTGAGAGTGTAATAAGTCATTTTTGAAATACGATCTTGTTCCTGCCGCCCCCACCTTTTAGCGACCTTCTCCTTAGTGCGTTTTCGAACAGAATCCTTATCATTGCCTCTGCGGCAGCCTTAAAGATATGTCAACTGGTACATAGGTAACACTCTATGCCGACGACATAGGTAACACTTTTAAGGGTTTATAATCGCTTATCTGTGCAGCTGCACAGATAAGCGGCTGGCTTTTTAAAGGGGCTATCCACCATTTTTTGTGATCTATCCGGCCCAGCAAATAATCACAATACCACAACAGACTTATATCTTCATCGCCTGCTCAATACCAACATATTCACCGCCCAGACTTTCGGTTGTAAATAATCGTTTGCCAAGATATTGGATATCACCATGATCTCTAACCCGTCTGACTTGCATATGATCAGGGTAATTTACTTGCGGCAGACATGACGGGAAAACTCTTTTTGAGTCGCTGTAACAATCCGATGGAGTACGCATCTCTAATGCTTCATGAGGACGATGGTTGTTATACTCGTTACGAAAGGCATTGAAACGTTTTTGAGCTTACAGGTAACCGCGGTGTACTTGTTGTGGAACGGAGATTCGACGCATGCTTGATGTTTGAAGATTGGTTAGATAACAAATATCGTTTCGTTACTCGTCTCGTTGGAAAACGCCGTTTACTGCGGTTTTCCGGAGATTTTGGGCATAGTCACGATGGACAGCGGATACCGATTCAGGCACGTCAACTTGCAGAACAAACGCCAACTACACATCGCTTTTACACGCTCCTAAAACGTCA
>Ga0209636_10008630_pt1 | contig 10379 bp, 10 predicted proteins | sample DeeMarSWOR152_54_FD_187464 | JGI IMG/M metagenome (GOLD analysis project Ga0209636, IMG submission 187464) | Marine sediment microbial communities from White Oak River estuary, North Carolina - WOR-1-52-54 (SPAdes) (version 2) | ecosystem: Environmental > Aquatic > Marine > Intertidal zone >... | reverse complement strand
CGTAAGTATCGGTGCAAATGCCCGGCTCCAGGGTGAACCCCTGTGTTCGCTTTAACGGGGCAGAGACAAAGGTCTGCCCCAGCAAACGCTATGGATAACAATTTGATTTTCTTAAAGTTTTAACTTGCACGTTAAAAGTACGCCCATTTGTGTCGTGGGGCCAGCCAAACTGCTACTACCGTATCCACTCATCAGCTCCATCTTTCTATCATAGTAACTTAATCCTTGCCTAGACATTCAACCTCTTGTTATTCGAGTCCAAAATGTGCTGAAGGCAAATAGATAGATTTATGTGGCAGGGTTTGAGCCGGGTTATCCAACGTTCTATTATTTAAAGAAAAGAGGAAGAATTGGTTACGGTAAAGGTTTATAGATAAACGTTTCAGGCGAGTAGACCAGAAAGCCGGAATGAAGGAGGTTTTTGCAGATTTCGTAACGCAGATCTTTCCCCTCCAGGTTCACCACGCGACAACCGGCTTCTCTGGCGATTGTGCAGCCGGCTGCGGTATCCCATAGACTGGTTGGACCAAACCGCGGGTAAATATCCGCTTTTCCATCCGCAATCAGGCACATTTTGAGAGAGCTGCCGCTTTTAATACAATGGTGGATATTATTTCGAGCCAGGAAATTCTCAGTTTTCGCAGATGGGTGAGATCTACTGATCGCTGCTGTGATATGATCTTTTTTCTTAGGACCGGTAAGTAAAACTGGTTTTTTAGAATGCATTACTTTCCACGCTCCGGTTCCCTGGGCTGCATAATACAAAATGTCCAGAGCCGGAGCATAGATAACTCCCATGAGCGGTTCACTTTTGTGGACGAGGGCAATATTTACAGTATATTCGCCGTTGCCTTTAAGAAAATCCTTTGTCCCATCCAGAGGGTCGACTAGCCAGTAATGTTCGAGCGATCGAAGTTTATCCTTATACTCATCCGGGTCACTTTCTTCAGAAATTATCGGCAGGCGGGGTCCCAGTTTCGATAAACCAGTAATGATGCAGTGATGAGAAGCAAGATCTGCCCTGGTGACAGGCGAGCCATCCGCCTTGGAATTTATCTCTCCGGGTTTCGGTGTATTCGCCAGAATCTTTCCACCGGCTTCTACAGCAATTTCTTTTGCGGAGGTTAACAAACTGGTAAGTCTCTTTTGATCCATCCTGTCCGCTCCATCAATCATTTGGCTTGGGCCCAATGTAACCCTCTTTCTCCAGGAAAAGAATAATCTGTTTAACACATTCTTCAGGTCTCATATCGTAGTGTTAGGCACAATTTAAGCATCGGTCGGCTCTTTATAAGAGTCTGATATCCCGGAAAACCCCTAGATGATACCTCCAATGTGTGACCACAGCCTTTTTAGCGATTTTAACATATAACTAATTTCTAATTGCTTTGTCAACATTAACTTATCCCACCTGGCAACTCAAATTCCTTAAAAGCAGAATTTGGAATGGGAGGGAAAGATTGATTAAAGTCCAAGCCCCAGATAAGAAATTCGTTTGAGTGAAGGAGTTGGCAGGGGGCTTAAGTGTCTAAAATTCGGCATGTTCTTGTAGTTAATCTTGCAAAACCTTTCTTGCTGGTTATATTTTTCAGGGAACTCGATCGATTATCTTCCGGGAATTTGTAATGAAGATAGAACATTTTTATATAACACCTACCAAACTTTCTTACGTCCGTGGAAAAAAACCGGATGTCGAATGCATTCTGTGCGCTGTTAGGGATAATGATAAGCGTTTGCCCCGCCTGATAGTAACAAGAAACAATCACATGATTGTATCGCTTAATCTTTACCCTTATAGCCCCGGGCACCTGCTGATATTCCCTCTAAGACACCTGACTGATATTAGAGAACTCAGCTGCGAAGAAGTGATCGAGATTTTCCGCTTGCAGAAACAGGCCATCTCAGCTCTTGAGGCTGTTTATGGATCTCCTGGATTCTACATTGGATTCAATGTAGGCATTTCAAGCGGAGCAAGTATCGAGCACCTCCACTGCCATTTGATTCCGCATCAGGCAGATCGGTTAGAGCTGCTGAAAATGGTAAGTTCAGAGACTCGTCTGAGATTGGAGGATCCCAGGGAAGCTTTAAAAAAAATCCAAGAGGCTTTCGCAGAAGCTGGGGAAAATAAATCGCGATGAGTGGTTACTGCCATCCGGAAAACAATAATAACTGGTAGAAATTCTGTGCTATTGTACGGTTGAAAATGACTTTACCGAAATTAAAAATCTTATCTCGCCGTGAAATCTAGTCTTCTCCCTGGGTCAAGTTGATCCCGCATGTGGCCGTTTTTCTGTTACTTGTTATTATCAAAGGAGAAAAGCACTTTTAAACCCATCCATGTTATAAACTTTAGTTTTACTTCAAACAACCGACTGGAATATGCTGCAGACTCTTTTAAAGAGCAATTCTCCCCGGGTTAAGCGTGTGCTGATGGTCACCGGGGCATATTTCCCGGAGATCTCCGGCGCGGGCCTTCAGTGCAAATCCCTGATCGGTGAGGCGACAGGGGAGGGGCTTGGTTTCGCAGTGGTCACTACCTCCAGGGACAGAAGACTTCCTTTCCGAGACCGGGTGGAGGGGGTAGCGGTTTACCGTCTGCCGGTATCGAACCTCGGACTTTTAGTCACATTCGCCGACTGGCTGCCCAGGCTTGCTTACATTTTCTTTAAAGAACTGCTCGGCATTGATATAATTCACCTTCACGGATTAAGCAGGAAAAGTTATCTTTTCATTGCTTTCGGGTTTTTTTTCAGGAAAACCATACTTCTTAAAATTACCAGTGTGGGCGAGGACGACCCGGTGAGCATAGAGCGAGCTGGTGGTCTGCGCAAGGCTTTTTTCAGACTGGTCAACTTTTACCTCTCTCCAAGTTACGCGCTGATTGAAAGCTGCCGTGGATCCGGGATGCCGCAGGACAAACTTCTGTATCTTCCCAATGGGGTGGATTGCGAGCGTTTCAGGCCGGTCGGAAAGGCTGAGAAACTGAAGCTGCGACAACAGCTTGGCCTGACCGAGGATAGCTTGATAGTGCTTTTTGCCGGCCACTTTTCCCAGGATAAGCGCCCGCATCTGCTTGCACAAGCCTGGAGCGGCATTGAAACGAAAGGAGTCAGCCTGTTGTTTGCAGGCAGTTCATCCGAGGATTCTTATGAGGTCTCACCCGATGTAGTGGCAGCTGTGGATGAGGTTGCTGCGCAAGAGAACCTTCCTGGAAAACTTATCAGAGTGGAATGGTCCGGAAGGATGGAAAGCTATTTCCAGGCAAGCGATATTTTCGTCCTGCCCTCGGTGCGCGAGGGAATGCCCAATGCGCTGCTGGAGGCAATGGCAACCGGGCTTGCCTGTGCGGCCACCCGGCTTGAAGGTATTACGGATAAACTTTTCGAGGGTAGCTGCGGAAAACTGTTCGAACCCGATGACCTCCAGGAACTCCGCAACTCTCTTCAAGAGCTTGCCGAGAACCATAAATTGAGAGAAGAGATTGGAGCAAAAGCAAGGCAAAAGGTGCGCCAGGAGTACGGCCTGGAAAAAGTGGCGAAAGCCTACCGTGATTTTGTTTTCAACATCTGAACAATGGAATTTGCCATGGATATCAGGAACTTAAACGGAAACAAGCTGATACCGTTCAAAATCTTTCGTTTGCGTAAGAGCCGCCGGACGAAAAGGATAAATTATTCCCGCCAGCTATCCTGGGCTGAATATGCCAGAGTGCGCAAAGGCCTATTTCCGTTATCTCCGAGCGATAAATGGCTGATATTCTTTCACCACGGCACACTTCATTTTTGCCGAAGCGGCAACGGTACACTTGTTTACAAATTGCGTTTCCGTCACCAGGAGCAGGGCTTCGAGGCAAGCGAGGCATGGGTCAATGATGACCCGGAGCAGATCGATCCCTTGCCCGAAAACTACGAATCTCGCCTGCTCGATTACCTGATCGACAGGCTGCTGCTGAATCGGGAGGCGAAATTTCCGCTGCCTGAGGGAACGAGTAGGGAAGAGGGAGCTATGCTCGAACGGATCTGGATGGGAGATTGCAGGACAGGCACGGGAATCGGCACTATAACTCGAAAGTGAATTGTTTTGCCGCAGTGGTTTAGAACAGCCCGGACAGTTTCCGGCAAACCTCCTCCAGAAAATCGGCAATTAATATAAAAATAACACCCTTAAAGACTGCATAGTTAAATAAAAGGGCCACCTCTACATTATATAAACGTCCAGGATCGAGCGGCGTAAGTTTGTTTTGTAACTAATCCGCGGCAAGGCATCCCTTAATTTTTTAACTATTTGGAAGAAAAGATGTTACCTTTAGATTGGAATAATTTGGGTAATGTGCTATTGCCGTTTGTCTTAATAATAGGCTGGGCTATTGTTTTGTTTAATTGCTTTCGTTATGTGATGAAAAAGATTAGAAAAAGAAAGTAGCATCATCAAGGACAACAAGGGTAGAACTACGGTTGCTTTGAACTCCAAAAGTCACAACCGAACTTACATAAGCACTAGAACCTGTTTCATAACCTAATTTGGAGATTTTTCTAGATTTTTGAGTGTTGAGTCATAATTTATTAGGGCCGGAGGTGATAACCAATGGCCCGAAACAAGATATTATTAAGCGACAAGCAATGGGAGAAGATCGCGCCTCTTCTGCCAGAGCCGGAGCAATCAAAGAAAGGCGGGCGCAAGTTTATCCCGAATCGTCGATGTTTTGAGGGTATTCTTTGGATATTGTGGACGGGAGCGCCGTGGAAGGCTCTGCCACTTTCGGATGTGATGTCTCCAATGCATCGACTGTTTCACGGATTCTTTTCCTAGCCGATTCCGGACTGTTTGATCCTGTTATTTCCTCAAGATATGCCACAATTTTTTTGCGGTCTTTTTTAGAGACAAGGCTCAACACGTTAAGGATAAAATGGACCTGGCACCGCTGCCATACAACACCCTGAAACTCACACTTTGCCGCTTTGACCAACCCACTGTGATCATCGGAAACCAAGTATTTTACACCCTTCAGTCCTCGCTTTTTGAGCTCTCTGAATACCCGAGACCAGCGCTGTTCATTCTCCGAGTCAGCATTCCAAACACCCAGATGCTCACGGTACCCATCATCGCTTATACCGATAACGAGCAGTACCCTCTGGCTCCGTAACATGTGATCCACTCCTGATATCCTCATAACGGGCATCAACAACGAGATAGGGATACTCCTTCTTCAACGGCCGGTTACGCCATACTGCTATCTCTTCATCAAGACCCTTGGCAAGGCTGGACACCTGGCTCCTTGATATCTCCAGACCACAGAGTTCCTCCGTTATCTTTTTAACCTTTCGTGTCGAAACTCCCTGGACATACGTTTCCATTATGGCAAGCGTCAATGCCTTCTCATTACGCTGGTACCTGTCAAATAACTCTGTCTGAAACCGTCCCTCACGATCCTTGGGCACCATAAGTTCTATCTCCGACCCACGCGTGTCTTCAAGGTTCGAGGCTTGTAGCCATTACGATAGTCTTTACGCTTATCTGTCCTCTCATATGTCTCAGCTTCAAAAATACCTTTATCTCTTCTTCCAATACCCGTTGAAGCGTGTGCACCATGAGGGAACGCAACACATCATCTCCATCCGCGCAAGATGCTTGTAAAATCTCTACAAGTTCTATATCTTTCTTAGGGTGAGTCATCTAACACTTCCTTCTTTTTAATTGTTTTTCATTAACATATTGGAGATATGATGAATGTTGGAGATATATCATTTCGTAAAAATTTAAATACGATAGTCTTACTGGGAAACCATCTGCCAAGACGATGCGGTATTGCTACTTTTACCACTGATCTATTGAATGCTCTTATTTCTGAATCTCCCGAATCATCCATCTGGGCTTTAGCCATGAATGATATTCCGGAAGGATATTTATATCCCAATGAGGTTCACTTTGAGATTAACCAAAATAAAATTATAGAATATAAACTGGCATCAGATTTTCTTAATTTTAATCATGTGGACGTGGTTTGTGTCCAGCATGAGTATGGTATCTTCGGTGGGAAGAATGGAATTTATCTTCTTGAATTACTTCGTAATATATATACGCCGATTGTGACAACCCTGCATACAGTATTGGAGAAGCCGACTCAGGGTGAAAGAAAAGTGTTATGTGAACTGGGTAGGATTTCCGATAGATTGGTAGTAATGAATCATATTGCCAGCGATATGCTCCAAAATATCTACAAGATATCCAAAGAAAAAATTGAGTTTATTCATCATGGTATTCCGGATATGCCTTTTGTGGATCCAAACTTTTACAAAGATGAGATTGGTGTGGAGGGCTGTAAAGTAATACTTACTTTTGGGCTTTTGTCTCCTTGTAAAGGAATTGAGTACATGATAGAAGCATTGCCAAGGATTGTCAAGGAATATCCGGAGACAATTTATGTTATTCTCGGTGTCACCCATCCAGCTGAGAAGAAAAAATATGCTGAAAATTATCGTTTTATGCTTCATCAACTGGCACGGGAACGAGGTGTTACTGACCATATAATATTTCATAACCGATTTGTCGAGCTGGATGAATTATGTAGATTTCTCGGCGCTGCAGACATTTATGTTACGCCATACTTGAGTGTAAGTCAGATTGTTTCGGGTACCCTCGCATATGCATTGGGTACCGGCAAGGCAACTGTTTCAACCCCGTACTTGTATGCCAAAGAAATGCTTAAAGATGGTCGTGGACGCCTCGTTCCCATTAGAGATTCCAAAGCTTTAGCTTCTGAAGTAATCAACCTGTTTAAGAATGAAACGGAACGTCATGCTATGCGAAAGCGAGCATACATGTATTGCCGCGAAATGATCTGGAAAGAAGTGGCTCGAAAATACCTTGATGTGTTCCAGGCAGTCCAAAAGCAACGTCTCAGAAAACCACGAACAGATTTTCAAGTTCAAACCACGAAAGAAGCTGAATTTACTCTGCCAGAAATAAACCTCGATCATCTTCTTTTGTTAACTGATGACACTGGAATACTCCAGCATGCCCGTTTCATTGTACCTGATAGAACTCATGGATATTGTACTGATGACAATGCTCGTGCTTTAATTGTAGCAATCAGGTCGCAAAAATTTATGCCCAATGATGCATCCCTTTATACATTGGCATGCAAGTACTTAAGCTTTCTTAGCTACGCAGTTAATGAATCCACTGGACGTTTTCGAAATTTCATGACATACGACCGGAAATGGCTTGAAATAGAGGATTCGGAAGACAGTCATGCAAGGGCTTTGTGGGCACTCGGTGAAACGATTGCTAGTTCAGATATCGAGAATCTTGTTGGAATGGCTTTAAGGTTGTTTGAGATTTCTATGCCAGTGTTGGAAGTTTTTATTTCACCGAGAGCCATTGCATTTGGTATGATTGGCATTTATGCTTATCTGAAGAGATTCGGTGGGGATAGTGAGGCACGGCGATTACTAAAATTGCTCGCAGGACGTTTGTACAATCAATATAAGTCTAACGCTACCAATGATTGGCCATGGTTGGAAGATTCATTAAGTTATGCAAATGGGAAAATACCCCATGCACTGATGCTGTCAGGTCAATGGATTAAGGACAGCAAAATGGTGGAAATCGGATTGAAGACTCTTGAATGGTTGGTAGAAATTCAGAAAGATCCCGCAGGACATTTTGTACCGATTGGCACTCAAGGATGGTACAAAAGGAAAGGACAAAAGGCACGGTTTGATCAACAGCCTATAGAAGCACAGGCAATGATAGACGCATGCGTTGAAGCCCACAATATAACCGGTAATGAAAAGTGGGGGAAAGAAGCTCAACGGTGTCTTGAATGGTTCTTTGGGAAAAATGATCATCGTATAACACTGTATGATTATAATACCGGAGGATGCTATGACGGTCTCCAGTCCAATCGAGCAAATCAGAACCAGGGGGCAGAATCAACTCTTTCATTTCTTCTTTCATTGCTGCGTATGTATGAACACAGGATTGAACGGAATTTGGCTGACCCGGGCAAACCTACACCGAGATGGATTTCAAAAAGTGCTTTATAAAGACCGTTGTATGTAAAATAATCTACTCATTATAATATGTTTATATCACTTGTGATTATGTGGTATTGTTACTTTGCATATTACACATAATGATTTTGAATCAATTTTATCCATGAATTGTCTGAGATACCAGGTGTGGTTGTTATCAAGTGCAATTACCATATGAAGAAGTGTGAGAGCTTATCACATACCCGAGAAATTTTATGGTTTGAGTATATCAGGTTTTAGAAAAGGAGGTTTTCACCCGTGGAGAATCCAAATTTTTGAAAAAAGAGAAGAGGTATTTAATGAAAAAAAGTCGTGGTCGTGACATTGTCCATCGATGGAAGGGAAATCCAATTATCACTGTTGATGATCTCTCATTTCAGTGCGGTGATATTCGTAATGCAGCTGCAGTCAAGATAGCGGGAGAATACATTCTTCTTATATCTATCCAGAGTTTAGAAGGATTCTATTGTATCTACCCGGCTCGAAGTCCGGATGGATACTATTTTGTTGTAGATGATAAGCCAATAATGTCTCCTTCCCAGGAGGGTCCATACGCCGTTTATGAAGAATATGGTGTTCTCGATCCCAGGATCGTTCAAATCGAGAACTCCTATTACATATCTTATGATGCCTACGGGCGATATGGCGACCGCCTCGGGCTTGCCCGGACGAACGATTTCCAGTCAGTCGAGCGATTGGGCCTTATTTCGGAGCCCGATACTAAATGCGGTGTTCTATTCCCAAGAAAGATCAAAGGTAAATTTGCACGTCTGGAAAGGCCCTGGGAGGGAAGAAGTATCTGGATCACCTATTCTGATGATTTGGAGTACTGGGGATCATCCGAAGTGGTACTTACCCCGCGAGGGGGCTTCTGGGATAGCGACCGTATTGGAGTAGCTGCTCCACCGGTAGAAATTGATAATGGATGGCTTGCTCTATACTATGGTGTTAAACAAACCTCCGCCGGACCGCTTATTCGTATAGGTGCAGCAATACTCGATGCAAACAATCCTTCATCCGTTATATCTCGAACAAATATTCCTATACTCTCTCCACGTGAAGAATACGAGCGAATTGGAGATGTGCCTAATATTGTGTATACCTGTGGTGCGATTTACGAATCTGACTTGGTAAAGGTGTATTATGGAGCCGCCAACTCATGCATCTGTGTTGGTATTGTGGAAATCCAAGACCTCGTGAATGCATGCTTCAAAAGCGAAAGTGAGTTCTGACTATGAAGAAAAGAATCGGTAGAGATTTATTTCATCGGTGGAAAGAAAATCCCATTATTGAGCTTGAGGATATACCCTTCCGATGCAATACGGTCTTCAATGGAACGGCTGTTAAATATGGGGATGAATATTTGATTCTCCTGCGAATAGAAGGGCAACAGGGATATTCATTCTTTGCTCTTGCACGAAGCAAAGATGGCTTCCATTTCACTGTTGACGAAAAGCCAACTTTACTCCCGGCAAAGGAAGGCTTGTTCGGGAAATATGAGGAATTTGGCATTGAGGATCCACGGGCTACATTTATTGATGGAACATATTATATCATGTATACAGCCACTTCTTCACATGGACCTCGTATATCTCTTGTCAGAACAGATGATTTTCATACGTTCGAACGTATTGCACTTATTTCTGAACCAGGAAACAAGGACGGGGTGCTTTTTCCTGAGAAAATTGATGGCCTCTATGTTCGTCTTGACAGACCTATTGGCCATGGCGTTGGCAGTATCTGGATTTCCTATTCCAAAGATCTTAAAAGTTGGGGCCATTCTAAAGTTTTGATCACTCCGCGCCAGGGGCACTGGGATTCTTACCGGGTAGGAGGATCTGTTCCTCCAATTCGAACAGATCAAGGTTGGCTTGAGATATATCATGGTGTCCAGATGACACCGTCTGGTCCGATTTACCGCGCAGGGATTCTCCTTCTCGACCTGGAGGATACTTCAAAAGTTATCAGCCGTTCTGACGTCCCTTCGCTTTCACCAAGAGAGGAATATGAACGTATTGGCGATGTAGGTAATGTAGTTTTCCCGTGCGGTGCAATTGTTGAAGATGATGGTGAGGTTAAATTGTATTATGGTGCCGCTGACACCTCTTTGTGCTTAGCTACAACAAAAATAGAGTACCTTATCGAAAGTGTAATGAACAAATAGCATACCCTATTGTCACTTTATAAGTTCTATTTCATATATAAATATAAATCCACTGAATAAAGTACTAGAAGCTGTTTCATAACTGGAATTTTATTCTAGACTTTTGCCTATTGCCGTGTAATTTATTAGGGCCGGAGGTGTTAACCAATGGCCCGAAAACTAAAGTTATTAAGCGAAGC